>FWPV01007581.1_pt1 | contig 19589 bp, 21 predicted proteins | sample 2228371 | NCBI WGS metagenome assembly FWPV01 (sample SAMEA103939776, study PRJEB20133) | metagenome
ATGCTGTCTAGCTTGTTCTCTATATCCAATACAAGATGATTTAATTTTATATGCTTCGCATATACATAAGAAACAAGCTGTAGGGGCAGGTTTTGATTGTTTTCTGGTAATTTATTTTGTGTAAATTGGTTTTTATATTATATAAAACCTGGACATAAAAGACTAAACCTGCCCCTACCGTTAATCTGTGCAAATACAAGATATTTTAATTTTATATGCTTTGCATAAGCATAAGAAAAATGAAGATATTGAAAAAATGAAACTCTCTGGCAAATCTGCATTGATAACAGGTGGAGCCAAGCGTATTGGAAAAGCTATAGCATTTGCCCTTGCTTGTAATGGTGTAAACATAATAATTCATTATAAAAGCTCTGAAGAAGAAGCCAAAGCTATGGCTAAAGAAATAGAAAATTTGGGAGTCAAGGCATGGATAACTCAGGCTGATCTATCCATACCATCTGAAGCTGAGAAATTAATTCCCAATATAATTGAGAAAGCTGGTAATTTAGATATACTTATAAATAATGCTTCGATTTTTGACAGAAGTAAGCTTATAGAATTTTCAGATGAAGTCTTAATAGAAAATATAAGAACAAATGCTTTTGCACCACTTTTGTTAGCCCGTGCTTTTGCCAAGCAAAAAATTCAAGGAGCAATAATAAATCTATTAGATACCAGGATAATTGAATATGATAAAGAACATTCTGCATATCACATAAGCAAACTTATGCTTTTTTCTTTGACCAAGATGATGGCATTAGAATTTGCTCCTCTAATTAGGGTTAATGCAATTTCTCCTGGATTGATCTTGCCACCATCAGGGCAAGATATATCATATCTTGAAAAACTATCTGTAACTAATCCCTTAAAAAAAATTGGCTCTCCTGATGATATAACAAATACAACGCTTTTTTTATTAAATAGTGATTTCATTACAGGACAAGTTATATTTGTTGATGGAGGATACCATCTAAAAGGAAACATATATGTCTAAAAATCTTGATAAAATACATATTCGTGACCTTTTGCTTCGTTGCATAATAGGAGTATATGATTGGGAGCGAGAAAAAAAACAAGATGTTATTATTAACATCACCTTATATGCAGACCTCAAAAATGCTTGTATTTCTGACGATATCAATGAAACAGTTGATTATAAAGAGATTAAACAAAAAGTTTTAGAAATGGTTGAATCCTCATCATTTAAGTTAGTAGAAAGTTTGGCAGAAAAAATTTCAGAAATTTGCCTTGAAAATCCAAAAGTAAAAAAAGTAAAGGTTACTGTTGATAAATCAGGTGCTCTTCGATACGCTAGAAGCGTAGGAATAGAAATAAAACGTGAAAGAAAATAAATATGATGTTTACATTGCTGTTGGTTCAAATATTGAACCAGAAAAAAATATAATAAACGCATTGATTAAATTGAAATCTTATGTTGAAATTATAAATATATCAACATTCTATAAAACAAAACCAATAGAAAGACCTGAACAACCATATTTCTTAAACGGAATATTTCATATTACTACTAATATTCCACCAAGAAAACTCAAATTTGAGATTTTGAGAAAAATTGAATCAGAACTAGGACGTATAAGGACTGATGATAAAAATGCTCCTCGAACAATAGACCTGGATATAATTATCTATGATGATAAATTGATAAGACAACCAGATATTCGAATTCCTGATCCTGATATCAGAAAGCGTTCATTCATTGCGATCCCATTATTAGAACTTGCACCAAACTTGATATTGCCTGATACAAATGAACCATTAGCAGAGCTTGATATAGTAAAATGTAATTTGGATTTAAAGCCAGATTTTAACTTTTCAGAAAAATTGAAATCTATAGGAGGAGTCCAATGAACGAAGAAAGAGTTGTAAACCTTATAAGAGAGTTATTAATAGAAATAGGTGAAGATCCCGATCGAGAAGGTTTGTTGAAAACACCGGAGCGCGTAGCAAAGTCTTTTGCATTTCTGACAAAGGGTTATAAGGAGGATGTCCAAAGTATTATTAATAATGCAGTGTTTGAATCATCATCGAATAATATGATTATTGTAAGGGATATTGAAATTTATAGCCTGTGTGAACATCATATGTTACCGTTTTATGGCAGATGTCATATTGGTTATATCGCTAAGGATAAAGTTCTTGGTGTTAGTAAGCTTGCTCGCATTGCTGATTGCTATGCTAGAAGGCTTCAAATACAAGAAAGGCTCACTGCGCAGATCGCTAATGAGATAATGGAGGCAATAAAACCAGAAGGTGTAGGCGTAGTTATGGAATGCAGGCATTTATGCATGATGATGCGTGGAGTAGAAAAACAAAATTCCCTAATGACAACATCATCAGTGCTTGGTAGCTTCCATTATAGCCAGGCAACAAGAAACGAATTTCTCACTCTGATAGGACGTCAAAATCTGCTGTAAGATTTATTTTTTATTATTTATTTTCAAAATGAACATGTTGGAAAAGATTTCAAGTATAGATAGAAGGATTATATACCTCATTATTGGCGTTGTGGTAATAGTGCCATTTTTTGTCCCTATGAGATTGCCTATATATGTTTCACCAGCGGTTCAAAGCGTTTATGATTATATCGAATCACTAGCTCCCGGTTCTGTTGTGATTATCGGTTTCAATTTTGGACCATCCACAATGCCTGAGCTTTACCCGATGAGCATTGCAATTCTCCGTCATTGCTTTTCAAAAAATTTACGCGTGCTGGGATTAACTTTCTACTCCAGTGGTGCAGTTATCGGAGACAATGCAATGCGAACGGTCGCCAAAGAATATGGCTATGAGGAACACAAAGATTTCACATATCTTGGTTACAGAGGTTCAAAGGCAGATGCAATAATATTAGGCATGGGAGAAGATATATCAGTGCCTTTTCCCACTGATTATACTAACACTCCAATATCTAATATACCGATGATGCAGAATATAAGAAATTACAAAGATATAAGTTTGATCATTGACTTTGGCTCTGGAAATAGTCCTGATTGGTGGATTTCCTATGCAGGTGCCAGGTATCATCAGAAAATAGCTTCCGGATGCACCGGAGTTATGGTCTCTGGATTATATCCGTATCTAAAGTCTGGTCAATTAATCGGCTTAATGGGTGGGCTTAAAGGTGCTGCTGAATATGAAAAGCTTATAGAAAGACCAGAAAAAGCAACACTTGGCATGAATGCTCAATCTTCTGCTCATATTGCAATTATAATCTTAATCATTTTGGGCAATATTTCTGGTAAAAAGAGGCAAAAATGACAATATTGGGTATTTGGATCGCAGCAGCATTAACTTTATGTGTTTATAGCTTCCTTTATAAAGATAACCCTTTTTTCAAATTTGCTGAGCATCTTTTTGTCGGTGTCTCTGCTGGCTATCTATTGGCAATAACATATCATACCAATTTTCTCCCTTACATATACTATCCTCTTAGGTCGGTAGTTACGGAACAAAAATATAGCGAACTCATTGTTATCATCCCTATTATAATGGGAATATTAATGTTCGTCAGATACATACCAAAATATAGTTGGCTTGTAAGGATTCCTTTCGCCTTTCTTATGGGCTTTAGTGCAGGTGCCAGTATTCCAGTTACGATGCAGGCAGATATATTTCAACAGATATATGGAACAGCAAAACCATTCTCAGATTACACTAACATACCAAATATGATAAATTCTATAATTATAATGTTAGGAGTTGTATGCACGTTAATATATTTTTACTTCTCAAGCGAACATAAAGGCATTTTAAGAGGATTTTCAGAGGTTGGTATTATTTTTTTGATGATAAGCTTCGGAGCATCTTTTGGCTACACAGTTATGGCTCGTATTTCGCTACTCATTGGTAGGATTGACTTTCTACTAAACCTGCCAATTGTTAATAAGTTGATTCCTTAGCAATAAAAAATTTATGAAATAAGTTAAATTTTCAATGTAAAATAGTTTAATACTTATTCAAGCTTGAAATGATACTTATACTGTTTTAAAAAATAGTTTATACAATTCCCTAACCTCCTTTAGAAAAAGGCGAAATCAGGAAAATCTCCCTTTTCCAAAGGAAGATTTAGAGGGATTTTATAATAAATGATAATTATAATGAATAATTATTCTTTTAAATGGTGTAAGAAGGAGTTTTTGTTAATGTGAGATGATATTATACCAATACTCGTCTATGGTATGCCCACCATTCTATAGCAAGCATAAAAATCGCTATTAAGATAATTACCATCCATATTTCCTTGTTAGTAATAGATGAATAAGTTGAAGAGGTTATTTCTTGTCCAGATATATTAATCTTTGAAACAGGCTGAATATCAGATTCTTGTTCATTTAAAAGGTTCACAGCAAATTTTTCATCTATATTGTTACCTGAAACTTTATATATACCAACTTCATCTGTTTCATTGAATATTAATAACCCATCTTTAACACTAATTTTTATTTCTTTTCCAGCAGGCTTTTTTATCTTGATTGAATTATCAGACCTGCCATTTATATTCATAGTAAATGTCTCTCCTGGCTTAAGTTGTTTATTTATCCCTGATCCTGTTAACCAATCCAATGAATTAGATATGAATATTGGAAAGGAACTTAGCATTGCAAAATTATTGTATATTCCCGGTTTTACATCAAAAGGAACCAACAATATCCTTTGATTATTATTCTCCCCATACCATAAAGCAATACCTTTGTTGGATTCAACAAGAGGTTTCATCCACCCGGGCATATCAAATTCTATAATCTCATCGATTTGTAAATCTGCCAGATCCACAAATCGCATGATAGGATTTGCTCTATCCCAATCTATGATTTCTGGATTAACCTTTCTGGATACGACTTTCCCAAAAGGTAGATCAGAGCCAGGATTCACAAATAAGACATTTTTACCTGGAAGAGTATCTGGCACAAAACCATCATAGATTATAAGATCAAAATTCCCTGAAGGGTCATACGATTCAGCCTGTTCTTTATATATTTTTATCCTGCTGGATAAGGTCCTGATAGCTTGTTCAAGAAACATGTTCCCCTTGCTTACCATAAGTATTTGAATTGATTTTGGTTTTTTCAAAATAACGTAAGCATGATCATCTACATTAAAATCATCATCAATATTATTCACAATTTCTATTATACCCTCTTCATAGTTTATGCTATCAAATATAATAGAACGCCGTTCTCCTGGTGCTAATCTCAGTTCACGAACATCAAATAATTTATTATTATGGTAGAGTTCTAAGATAGACAACTGTTGTTTTATTTTATTAAAGTTTCTCAATGTAACAAGTATCTGAACATTTTTTCCTGAATTGTATGACCAATCCATTGCTGTGTCAACAGCAATGATACCAACATTATTGGCTTTTTCGGAGCCAAACCCTATAAATCGCACTGGTATTTTTATATCTTCATTATACTCTTTTAGTTCATTTGCGCCATCGCTCATTATAATTATCTCAGCATTTTTTGTATCAAAAGATAAAGATTCCGCCAAATGTATTGAGCCAATAATGTCCGATGGTGCATCTGATGCTAGCATTTGATCAATAATTTTTTTTAGTAAAGATTTATCCGTGGTAAAGCCGGTCAATATTTTGGAGGGATAAGAGGTTTGAATTATCGCAATATTTTCGTTGTTCTTTAGTTCTTCAACGATCTTGTTTGCGGATTGTTTTGCGGATTGAAATCGACTTTTATTGATATCAGTAGTTTTCATACTAGCTGAATTATCAATAATTAATATAATGTTCCTTGTAGTTTTTGGCACTCCGCGGATAAATGGTCTAGCGGATGCAAAAATAACCATAACAAGAAAGATAATTTGAAGTGGGAGCAAAATATTTCTTCTAAATCTCTGTAAAAAAGTATTAGCCTTCATATCTTCTATGGATTGTTCCCATAGAAGACAGCTAGGAACAATATATATCTGACGCTTGAGCTTAAGTATATACAGTATAAGCAAAAGCGGAACCAGAATAAGTAAATATAATGATCCAGGACTTATAAAATCCATAGAAGTTAAGCAATACCGACCTCGTCAAGCTGTGATGATTCGAGTTTTTTGCCAGCCATAACTTCATTTATAGCTTCTCTCAACTCGTCTGCATCTCCAGGATTATATTGTGCTACTTTTTCACACTCTTTAAGGGCGGATTCGTATCGTCCAGTGCGCATATAAATTCTTGCAAGATTTATATGCATCTCTCTAAAAACTCCAGGCCAACTCTTATTGCCCTCATACTTTTCTAAAAGTTCGAGAGCAAGTTTTTCTGCGGATGTAACTAATTCATCAAGTTCGCTTTGTCTGTCAAAGTTTGGTGATTTATCACGAGCATCTAAAATATCCGATGCTTTATCATAAGCCTGATAGGCTCTCTGTATTTCACCATCAACAGTATGGAAAATTTTTCCCAATGCGTCTATAAATTTCATATTAGAAACCTCCATAGTGATAAAAAATAAATAAAAAAAATACTAATTTGCATTCAGATTATAACAAAAAACTATAATTGAGTCAACGTTCGTTCAAACTAGTCCATGATTAAGCCAAACTTCGATAGGTTGATAGCTACCTGTCCAGTTTGCAGACATAATATCCGGCTTACCATCACCATTAATATCAGCAATGCAGAGGTTGTGTGAACCTGTATTTCCGATAACCTGCATTTCCCATTCCAAACCTTTACCTTTATTATAATAGATTATAATCCGCTTACTGTTGGAATGGTGTTGTTCCGCAGTTACTATATCAAGGTTACCATCTCTATCTATATCACAAATAGCAAGGCTGTGTGCACAGTCTATAGCTGAATCAACAATATGTTCTATCCATTTATCTTTAGGATTCAATGGCACTTCGAACCATGATATTCTATGAATTCCTTCTGTTTTTGTAAGAGCTATCTCTATGCGACCGTCATTGTTTATGTCACCAACCTTAACAACTGCATCTTCAGCCCAATCCACGAAAATATGTTCATCGTAAGAACCATTAATAATATCCCCAGAAGCTTTATACCATCGTCCACCTATTATTATTTCTACTTTACCATCATTATCTATATCACCAAGAGCAATGCCTTCTCCTGAAGGGCAATCTACAGGACGGTTAATCCATGAACCATTATCCTTACGCTTCCAAATATAAAATTTACTTCCTTCTTCACCTTTCCAGCGTGTAACAAACTCCATAATCCCATCACCATCAATATCGCCAAGATCAATATCGTGTGCTTTAGGGCTTCCTATAATATGATGGTTCCATTTATCTGTTGCAGGATTTCCTCCTGGTAATGGATTCTCATACCATTCTATTCTATTATTTTCGCTCCAGTCTGAAATAAGGATATCTCCATCGCCGTCACCATCCATATCTACAATCCGGGCAGAACAGCTCCAATTTCCAGATTCAGCTATTACATGTTTTGTCCAGTTAGGATATTCATACCAGACCAACGGACCTCCTTTACTACTAGGAATAATGATTTCTGCTCTTTTGTCTCCATTAATATCGCCTAGTGCTTTTATGTGTGGATCCGCAGGACCCTCAGCATCAATAATAATATGTTCAAAATGCACTCTTTCACAGAGATTCATCTTATTGTCTCCTCCTTTTGCATTTAATAAATTTTATAACGTCAGTTCGACATAAGAGACATTAAATCATAACGGCTGGTAACCCAAAATCACTGACCCGAATATCTGGTGATGGCTTCTTCTCTTTAAAATGATATTTCATAATATTTAATTCTTATAAATTTTTCTCATAAAGTATTATAGCGAGAGCTGCTATTGATGCGGTTTCTGTCTTTAAAATATTATTTCCTAATGAGACAGGCACGAGACCTATTTCTAATGCCTTTTGAATTTCTTCTTTACTGAAATCACCCTCAGGTCCAATGAAAATATCAATTTTTTTTGCTTGCAAATTCTGTCTTAATACTTCTCTTAATGACTTTGGGAAAACTACTTTAGTAGAAGGAGCGATAAAAATAAGCCTCAGGTCTGCGTTATAATTCTCTATGGCGGAATCATATAAGATAATATCATGAATTATTGGGAAAAAAGGACGAAATGATTGTTTGGAAGACTCTATTGCTATCTGACGCCATCTATTGACCCGAGCGTCTGCTTTGTTTACTGGAAGTTTTGGTATTGTGTGATGGCATTTCACAGGGAAAATATTATGGACGCCTAATTCTGTTGCTTTTTGTATTATAAGCTCCATCTTATCAAATTTTGGCAATCCTTGAAATATATTTACTTCGATTTGCGAACGTTGAGCTTGATAAGATGATTCTATCTTACAGATAGCTATTGGAATATTTGTTTTTTTATCTATGCATGTTATTATGGATTCATATACTCCACCTTCCCCATCAAGAACGGTTATTCTATCACCTTCATTTAATCTTAATACATTTAGTAAATGGTGTCCCTCAGAGCCAGAAATATTTATTTGATCACCTAATATTTGATCTTTTGTAACATAAAAACGTCTCATTTAACAAATCCAACTAAAAGAGACTGAGTATAAATTTTTCGCCCATGAACTCCAGATAACAACTCACACAGAACATAAATATTATGAACTATCATTATAAAGTAAAAACACGGAGGCACAGAGACACGGAGATATTTAATTATATTTTAATCACAAATTATACGAAAATAACATAATGGATTAATTACTTGAGCTTACTATAACATTCACAATAGTGGCACTTCTAACACGTGTTCCAGGTTGTGGGTCTTGTTCTAATATTACATCCGCTTCATAGACTTCATTTGAAAATTGCTTACTAACCGTTCCTAGTTTGAATCCCCTGGATTTTAAGAATTCGACTGCTTTGTCTAATTTCATTCCACTTATATCTGGCATTGTTAGCTGTCGATAATATGGTCCAAGGCTTACAAGTAGATTTACTCGTGTTCCCTTCTGAACAGCAGCATTGGGAGGAGGAGTGTGTGCAATGATCGTTCCTTCTTGTGGAAAATCATCGGAATGTATACGAACTATAAGTCCAATTTCCAGACCTCTTGTGTTAAGGTCTATTTGAGCTTCGCTAATAGTTTTCCCTATAACTCTTGGAACTATTCCTGCTTCGGCTCCTTTACTCAGGAAAACTTTGATTTGCCGTCCTTTTTTAACCTTACTTCCTGGGCTCGGTCTTTGATCTACAACATAGCCTTTTGGTATTTCACCACTATATTTTTCTCCTTCTATTTTCGGAGTTGCAAGATCGCTCTTATTCAATATCTGCGTTGCATCAACAAAGCTTTTTCCAATAACATTTGGGACTTCGACTACTTCTCCTTTTATGGTGAATCGTAATATAATAAAAAAAGCTATCAATAAAAAGATTACTGCAATAGTAAAAATTATCATTATCCTTAATATAGAAGAGATCATTGATTCTGATGATTTTGCCATAATATCTAAATACCTTGTTTATTAATTTATATATATCAACTACCAAATTTATCGCCTTTTTTAATCCTGTATCCGTTAATAAAATCTTTAGCTTTCATTTTTGGTTTATTAGGTGGTTGAATAACTTTTATTATCAACTCTTTATCTCCTGTTGCAACTCCAATACCTGAATCTTTTGCTATGTCTATTATCATTCCCGGTAACGAATTTGCAGGATTTTCTTTCTCGGATAAACTACTTTCCCATATTTTTAATGTGTTATTATTGAAAGTTGTATAAGCTGTTGGCCATGGTATTGTTCCTCTGATAAGGTTATGTATTTCCAGAGAGGTCTTTTCCCAGTTTATAAGTCCTTCCTCTTTAGTTAATTTTTCCGCATAAGTTGCTTGACTATTATCTTGAGGCTTTCTGGGCAATATCAATTTGTCATCTGGCAGTCTTCCATTCCAATTCAATATTTCTGTTAGCATATCTGCGGAAAGTTCAGCCAATTTATCGGAGAGTATATCAGCGGTATCTGAAATATCAATTTTCATAGTTTTCTGAATTATTATATCGCCGGTATCTTTTCCTTCATCCATAAACATAAATGTAACTCCTGTTTCACTTTCACCGTTAATTATTGCGCGTTGAATCGGTGCAGCACCGCGATATTTTGGAAGTAATGAAGGATGAATATTAATACAACCATAAGGAGGTATCGAAAGAATTTCTTTTGGCAATATTTGACCATAAGCAGATACAATGATGAGATCGGGTCTTAATATATCACGAATTTTTTGAATTGATTCTTCATGCTTTATCTTTAATGGTTGGTATATTTCCAGTCCTCTCTCTAACGCAAATTCTTTAACAGGAGAAGGACTTATCTTTAGACCTCTTCCTTTTGGTTGATCTGGCTGAGTTATAACGCATACTAATTCAACCTGACTATCAGCTAATCTTTTTAATGATGGAACAGCGAATCTATCTGTTCCCATAAATACAACACGCATCATTTTGTTAAGTATTATCCTTTTGACTGACTTTGTTCCTTTATTTTCTGAAGTTGTTTTTTTATCAACTGTTGTTTAATCCTGCTTAAATGATCAATAATGAGTTTTCCATTAAGGTGATCGATCTCGTGCTGGAGAACTCTTGAAAGAAGATCAGTTGCTTCAATCCTGACCTGATTACCATTTATATCCATAGCTTCAACAACAACTTTCTCTGCCCTTTTTACGTCTCCCCTAACGTCAGGTATGCTCAGACATCCTTCTTCTGCAGATACTTCGCCATGTTTTTCAATGATTCTCGGATTAAACAATACCATTGGCTTGCTTGATGGATCAGATGGATTTGTATCTATAGCAATTATTTGTTTGGAAATTCCTATCTGTGGAGCAGCTATTCCCACACCTTCATATTTATACATACTCTCCAGCATATCATTTACTATTTTTTTTATCTCATCATCAATTTTATCCACTGGTTCAGCCACTTTGCGAAGGACTTCAGCACCATATTTTGTTATTTCCATAGTTAAACCTCCGAACAATAATGTTTTTAGAAGTTCAGACAAAGAAATAAAAACTGGAAATCATTATTAATACTATAATTCATTGGATAATTGTAACGGTCTTTTTGTGGTTTAATTATTTCTATGTTATCCTCTCTGTATGTATTCCTCCAATCCCAAAGCCCTAATAGTCCTGAGAATGTAACTGTCATTGCACCTATTGCATTCCAATCGGTATTATCAAGTTTGGGAGAAACGCGTCTTTGTATAGCCATCTCTGCTCCTCTAACAATCAAGTAACTATGGATGGCTGTAAATGGAATTGAAGATGTAAATATGATTTCAAAACGCCTGATACTGCTTTCTTTGTATACCTCAGGCAATTTCCCTTTTAATGCATTCTTTACTTCAATTTCTGTGAAAACATGATCATAAATAGCCAATTCATCCAGTAAACCACTAAATAACATTACATTTCCTGGATTTCTTGCACCTATAAATAGATTAGATTTATTTTTTATTTCTTCAGTTGTCTTATCTTCAACTTTTCCGATTAACCTGCCATCCAGGTAGGCATATATTGCAGATGAGTATATATTTAAGGTTTCGCCTTCTTTTCTGACTTTATATGTCTTTTTATTGCTTGTTATTTGCCATTCATTTTCTTTTTCTTTGATTGATATAGACGCATCATCAGATAAACTGATTCCTTTAGAACTCAACTCAGTCCGTAATTGTTCTGAAAACTCAGAGTTGTCCAGGTCAGTCTGAACCTTTGTATCAATACTTGCAATTAAATTTTCTGTCCTTGTATTTCTTATAAAGATGCAGTGCCTCCACTGACCGCTTACATCTCCTATTATAAGTTTAGACATATTTACACCATCAAAGATAGCAAAATAAAGAGCATTATCTGGTTGTATGCCTATATCAAAGGCATAAGAACCATCAAACTTCTGTAATATTCCCTGCCAATCACCTTTGGGATTATATTTAATCCACATAGAAATTGTGAATGAGTCATATCTACCAAAATTAAGTGAATCGTTATTAGATATAACTATGAAGTCATTTATCCCATCAAATTCAAGTGATTTTCCGGACTTACCTTTCGCCCATTTAGGCGATCCGACTATTTGACCGTTATTATTTTTGCCACTGTGGTCTTTTAAGAGCCTTCCAGAACCTTCTCCAAAAGACCAATAAGCAACTATTCCTGCATCACTTATGTTCGAAATTAATGTCCAGATAATGATAATAATATAAATTAATCTTTGTTTCTTTTTCATATTTTTTGCCATGTTTTACGAGAGTAAATATACTGATTATTTTTGAAAATATACATAAGAGCTAAAGTAAACATATTTATTATGATACTGATAAATTGAGATTCTGTTAGTCCACCAAGAAACTGTTCTTCAGGATAATATCTAAGAAAATCAATAAAGAATCTTTTGGTACTATATAATATAATAAAAAACATGAACAATTGACCTGAAAAAACAGTATATTTTTCTAAATAGAGCAATACAAAGAAAATAGTTATCAGAAATACTAACGAGTAAATTTGTGTCGGGTGTACTTTTTGGGTTCCGAATTCTGTCCATGGCAGAGAATTTATCGGGAATGATATTCCACAAGGGAATTCTGCTGGTTTTCCAAAGCAACATCCAGCTAAGAAACAACCAATTCTTGATATGCCAATTCCCAGTGCTAAAGGTGGAGAAACAATATCAGCAATTTTACCTGCTGGTAATTTGTTCAAGTAAACGTATATAATAAATACCATAGATGCTAAAATAAATCCTCCGTAAAACGTCCATCCACCATTCCCTATTTGAAGAACAGAATCAATTGATTCATAATCTCTTATATGTTGTAATATATAAAAAATTCTAGCCCCAATAAACCCACTTATTAATAGGTATAGGCTTATATCCAGTATAACGTAAGGAGAAATATAATATTTTTTTGCTCTTTGTATTGAGATAAGCAAAGTAACAATAAAGGCGATAGATACCATAAAACTATAGCTCGGAATAGATACTAAATTTATCGTAAACAAAATAGGTCTCATTATGCAATAATTATACTTAAGCGAGTTCAAATAATCTGGATATAATATTTGTTTTATTTGTGTAATTCGTGATTAATTTTTTTCTCCGTGCCTCAGTGTCTCCGTGTTTTTTTATTCGTGCTATTCGTGTAATTCGTGATTAAGCAAACATCCGATAATCGTGAGGTAGCAAGCCTGATATAGCCTTCTTTACCTGGCTTCGATTTTACGCCCAATAAAAGACATACCAATAATCAACATAATCGCACCGATACAGACTGCTGCATCTGCCAGGTTAAAATTTGGCCACCAGAGGAAACGCAGAAACCATATTCGAACACGTAAAAAATCGGTAACGAACCCAAATATTATACGATCAGAAAGATTCCCTAACGCACCACCAAGAATGAATCCAAGTGCTATTTTCATCCACAAGCTATGTTTAAATTGGTTATAATAAAAAAATATAAAAACAATTGCAACTATGCCAACTAAAACAAATATGTTGTTTTGACCACGAAAGATACCAAAAACTGCGCCTGTATTTTCAGAATAACTTATCTCAAAGAATCCCCTAATTATCTCAATTGTTCCAGAACTCGCTACTGACTTTCTAACTATGGTTTTTGTAATTTGATCAATAGCTAATACTAATAATGTGACAATGATCATTGGTTTAGCATATTTGATATTATTTATTAATAAATCTTTGCTTAATGAAATTGACAATAATTTGCCCTCCTGATTAAATATAATAAGCACTGCCCTCAATTGCAGCAATACATTTATGGCATAATGTAGGATATTGCTCATTTGATCCTACAGAATCAGAATATATCCAGCACCTTTCACATTTTGCATTATTGGAGTTGCGAATTTCAAAAGCAATCCCATCCAATTCGCTGATTTTAATTATTTCATCAGGTACTGGGGTATTAGGTGGCATAAGCCTGACTTTTGAAACCATAAGTATTTCTTCAAGGCTATCTATGTGAGAAGCTAAAAGTTCATGAACTTTAGCAGAATAAGTATAGATTGCAACAACCGCCTGAGCGATGTTAGTGATCTTTTTATCATTTTCAATTGATCTATAAATATGTTTTCTTATCTTTAAGAGATATTCCCACACACTTTCTAATTCATAATTCAGGAAATCCTTTCTCGTTTCTGGCAAATCTGACAAAAATATACTTTTGAAATTTCTTTTTACATTTGGCACAAGTTCCCAGATTTCTTCTGCGAAAAATGGAAGTATTCCAGCCATTAATTTTAATGCAGTATTTGTAACTTCATATAAAACTGTTTGCACTGAGCGTCTGCTACTGGACCATTTAGGAGATGTATATAACCTCCTTTTTACAACGCTTATATATAAAGAACTCACTTCCTTTGAAAGAAAGTAGTAAATCTCGTAAATTATATTATGAAATTTTTGTTTCTCTATATTTTCTGTTACTTTACCCATAAGTTTGGATAATTTATGCAATATCCATCTATCGATTTCCTGTAAATATTTAAATTCAATTTTGTCATTATCTGGATCAAAATCTGTTAAATTTGCAATCATAAATCTGTATACATTTTTGATACGTCTGTATATTCTTTCAATTTGCTTCATATAAGAATCTGTTATATAAAGCCTTTTTCTGAAATCCATAGAAATTAAACATAATCTGATTATGTCAGTTTCGTATTTGTTTATAAGCTCATTAACAGATATATTGCCTTTAGAATCTGTCTCTATCGGTCCTGTGATAGTGATTGATTTAAATGGCAAGGGATTATCTTCTGCTACGGCTGTTATAAGGTAAAGCATTATTAATTTTTCATCTTTAATGTTAGCTATCATGAGAGGATTTGTGTCTGAATAATGTATCGATTTATAACTTAAAGCAGATATGAATTCTTTATTAATTGTGTCTTTTTCCCATTTTAGACTTCTTTCTCCACAATTATTACAGAAAATATCATCTGGAAGCATAGTTTCTATATTCTTTTCAATCCAATTAGCGACTTTGTGTTGCTCAATAAGCGATTGACATGCTTTTAAAGTCTCTGATACGTCAATCTGTGATTTGCATTTCCCACAATAAAACACGGGTATCGGTATGCCTGAAGGTCTTTGCTGTGATATAACTATATTGTTTATCTTGGATAAATTATTTGATAGTCTATTTTTAATCCAGTATGGATCCCAATTGATTTCTTCTAATATTTTTAATACTCTTTGTTTTAGTCCATTAGTATTAATGTCTATATTCCAGTGTTTGTTGGCTCTTGTTATAACTGGCTCTTTACAGTATAAACAATGTGGATATGATTGCTCTGTTGGTTTTGACGAAAATAAATATCCTCTCCTGTCTAATTCAAGAGATATAAGACTACATGCATCAAATACTTTATGTCCATAAAACTTTTCGTCTAAAATCTGTCCATTTTGATCTGTAGATGTAATGATTTTGAGGTTGTATTCCAGATTATTTTCATGTCTCGCATAATTTTTTATATTAAGAACACAGCCAGTTCCATGTTCTAATGAAACATTTTCATCTAAAATGAGTTTAGATTCTTTATTTATAAGTGGATGAGAATAGATTACATCTTTGAGCTCATAGCCTTGTATTTTTTTTATGAGCTTGTAACTATCAATATTATTTTCTTTCATTACTTTTTCTACCAGATCTTCAGCCATTATTACTGTACCTTTTTCTGTCTCAACTGCGGAATAAGTAAAATTAGGATTTATTGATATTAATTTTTTATCTGATAAAATCCATGGAGTGTCCGTCCCAACCAGTATATGAACATCATCTCCTAACTCTTCAAAACCTATAATTAATGGAAATTTTACATAAAGCGAAAGTGTATTATAGCTTCTATATTCAATTTCCGTTTCATGAAGTTCTATTTGACAATTTACGCACCATATACTGGGTTTATGTCCTTTATATAAATAGCCTGACTCGTGCAAATAAGCAAATGTTTTTAATGTATCAAACTCATATTGCGTTTCTGAAGTTATAACTGTGTTAGTCCAATAGGGAAATACACCTAGTTTTGAAAGAATATCTTTTTGATCTTTTATAATATTTAGAGATTTTTCATGGCGTTGTTTTATAAATTCAGATAGTTTTTTTTGATAAGATTCCTGATCGTCTATGGAATTAAGTAAATTAACATCAAGTTCTTGATCATGGCTGTTCCATATATTAATAAAGGCGGTATCAATATTTCTCATTATATTGTATTTTATCAAAATATCTTTTAATAACATACTTACAACATCATTAATACTAAGTTCTTTGCCTAACTGAAATGGGGGATTATATATTACATGTTTTGGTAAAAATTTATTTTGCTTTTGTTTTTTCTTGTTAATATTTAATTCTTTCCATAGACTTGTAAACTTATCCTTGTCACAAGGTGATTTTAAAACAGAATGAATCTCTGGAAGACATAAAGTTTTCTTATAGTCCATTTTTACACTTTTTAATGATAGTTCATAATATTAATGATAGTTCATAATATTAATGATAGTTTATAATATTTAAGCTAATTAAATTTGATTTATTACCTCAGTAACAAGCCTGGTCAATTTTGGTTCTGTCTTATTAGCTATGCTTATTATTTCTTTGATATCAGCTGGTTTTAAGTCTTTTGGTGTGCATTTATCTGTAATACATGAAAATCCGAGAACTTTCATAGAAGAATGAACAGCGACTATAACTTCCGGGACAGATGACATAGAAACCGCATCTGCACCGATAAGGCTCAGGAACTTATATTCTGCAGGTGTCTCTAAATTTGGTCCACTAACTGCGACCAGAACTCCTTTATGAACTCTAATTCCTTCCTTCATTGCAACACTATAAGCTAGTTCTATTAATTGTGGTGTATAAGCTGAATACATGTCCGGGTATCTTGGACCAAGTTCATCATCATTGATACCACGAAGCGGATTATCACCCATCAGATTTATATGGTCTGTAATGATCATAATATCCCCGGGGTCAATGTATTGATTCATTGACCCTGCAGCATTTGAGACGATAAGAGTTTTTGCTCCTAACGCTTTCATAACTCTGACAGGAAATGTAATTTCTTGCATTGAGTAGCCTTCATAATAATGTATTCTTCCTTGCATAACAACCACTTTTTTCTTGCCGATTGAGCCTAATATAAGGTTCCCAGCATGTGATTTTAAGGTTGAAACAGGGAAATTTGGTATATTGCTGTAATGAATCTCAACTTTATCCTTGATCCGATCTGCAAGGTCTCCCAAACCTGTGCCTAATATAATAGCTATTTCTGGAACAATATTGGTAATTTGTTTAATATACTTTACTGACTCATCTATTTGAGATTTTAATTTCAGCATTTATATCCTCCATCACTCGGCATTTTCATCAGTTAACATTTTTAAGTGCTTATCCAATAGTTCTTTATATCCCATAAGATAACGTTCTTTTTGACTTTTTAACCTTAGAATTTCAAGGCGTATAGCTATTTCTTCTGATTTAGCTTTATCTAATATTTCATTAGCTTTTGCTTTCGCTTCTTCTAACATCATATTTAACCTGCTTTGAGCGGATTCATCGTGTGCAGATATTTCACGCTCTTTTGCAGATTGTATTATAGCATCAGCATCCTTTTTAGCTTTTTGAATTATATTGTTAGCCTCTTCCATGATTTTTTTCATCATGTCATCAGGTATTGTTGATTCACTATCTTTAGCTTTTATTTTTTCTGCGGAATTACGTGCATTTTGAATAATAGTCTCAGCTTTTTTATTTGCCAATTCTATTATTTCTGCAGCATCCTGATTAGCTTTTTGTATTATATCATTTGCAGAAGCTATACCAGGATTAATCTGGCTTGCTTTTGATTTAGCCTCTGCAATTATTTTGTCTGCATCCGCTTTTGCAGATTGAATTATACTTTCTGCAGATTTTTCTGCATCTGCGATCATTTTATCAACTTTTTCCTTAGCCTGTAACATTATCTTATTCATGATCTCTTCTTCGTTAACATTGCCTGATTCACCTGTATATTGTGCTTTAAGGGCTTGTATCTGTTTCTTTAGCTCTGCATTCTCATTAATTAATTCTTCGTAGTCATCGGCAACCTGTCCAAGGAATTCTTCGACATCATCAGGATCTACCCCTCTAATGGCACGTTTGAATTCACGCTTATAAATATCTAAAGGCGTTATTCTCAAATCTCATTCCCCCTTAAAAAATTAATAAATAAACATATTGAGAATCCTGAATATTAAAGCTCTAGCTATTTGTATTAATATTATAGCAATAAAAGGTGAGAAATCAATTGCTATATAGCCTGTCAATCTAAACATAGCTTTTCGGATAGGGTAAAGTACTGGTTCAGTAAGCCTATAAAGAGTTCTAACTATAGGATTATATGGGTCTGGACTTACCCAGGATATTATTGCTCTAGCAATGATTAAAAAAGTGTATATGCTTGCTGCGAGACTTATAAGTCTTTTTAGTAAAAAAATGATTTCCTGCATCCAATTCTCCTTCTTATTGTTTTAGTTCTGATGATATCTGTTTTGATCTATTTGCTGCTGCAGAAACTGCATTTATTATAGAAGTCCGCACACCACCTTTTTCTAGTTCATAAAGCCCGACTGCTGTAGTTCCTCCGGGTGATGTAACTTTATTCTTTAATATGGCTGGATGCTCCTGAGTATCAATCAACATCTTGCTAGAGCCTAAAACGGTTTGAACAGCCATAATGCTTGCATCTGCTCTGCTTAATCCAAGCTGAACTCCTGCATCTATCAAAGACTCAATTATTAGAAATATAAATGCTGGTCCACTTCCACTTAAAGCTGTGACTATATCCATGTGCTTTTCTTGAACTACTATTACTTTTCCAACTGCTTGAAATATCTGTTTTGTCTTATTCAAATGCTCTTCTTTTGCATATTTCCCCGGGCTTATTGCAGACATACCTTCACGCACCATTGCGGGTGTATTAGGCATAACTCTCACAACCGCAATTCCATCATGAAGCTTTTCCTCTATCATAGCTGTATTTATACCCGCTGCAATAGATATACACCATCTGGGTTGTTGAAGATCAGATGATATTTCAGAAAGCACTTTACTTATAATATCCGGCTTCAATGCAAGCAGGATAATATCAGATTTTTTAACTAATTCACAATTATTCTCTATGTCATTAATCCCAAGTTCTTTAGATAATGAATTTAATTTTTCCTTATTTACATCACTGGCTAATATACTATCTGAAGAAAAAAGCCCTGAATCCAATATCCCTCTTAAAAGGGCTTCTCCCATATTACCGATACCGATAAAACCAATTTTTTCGTTATTCAATAGCTCACTCCTAAACTAGATATGCTTAAACATAAGATAAACTCCTAGAGAATAATATCATAATTATATTAAATATTTCAAGCAGTTTTTTCTTTGGATGAGCAATTCGGAAAGGTTAATATTAAGCTCCGTAGGAGCGATATGTTTGTAGAAAAAAATGAAATAAAAAATATTAAGCTCCGTTAAGAGTAATATGTGATATTAGGTCTTATTGGCTTAT
>FWPV01007584.1_pt1 | contig 19587 bp, 13 predicted proteins | sample 2228371 | NCBI WGS metagenome assembly FWPV01 (sample SAMEA103939776, study PRJEB20133) | metagenome
CGTGGCGCCCAGCAACCGTGCGGCCAGGGCGCGCGTTTGCGGGATGAAGTCCCGCGGCACGGCGGTTTCCTGGTCGCCCAGCGCGCCGTCGCGGGCGGCGGCCGCCACCGCCTCGGCCACGCGGCGCGGCAACGGACAGACCCCGGCGTGGGCCAGATACACCGCGCGGGTGACGACCGGGAATTCGTGGCGGCGGAGGTCTTCGTTTTCGAGCAGTTCGGCAAGGGTCATGGGAAAGCCGGGGCGAAGGAATCAACCGGCCGGCGGCGGCCAGGGGCCGTTGACGACATTGACCGGTCGGCCGGCCAGAAAGGCGCGCACGTTTTCGGCGGCCTGGCGCAGCAGGCGCTCGCGCGCGGCGCGGGTGGCCCAGCCCAGATGGGGGGTGATCACGCAGTTGCGGGCGCGCAGCAGCGGATGGTTCGGCGGGGGCGGCTCGACACTCAACACGTCCAGTCCCGCGCCGGCCAGCCGACCGGCGTTGAGCGCCTCGGCCAGTGCGGCTTCGTCCACGAGCGGTCCGCGGCCGGTGTTGAGCAGGAAGGCGTCCGGTTTCATGAGCGCCAGCCGCTCGCGGTTGATGAGGTGCCTGGTTTCCGGGGTCAGCGGGCAGTGCAGCGAGACCACGTCACTTTCGCGCAACAGGGTGTCCAGGTCGGTGAAACGGACTTCCGCCGGCGGGGACGCGGGCGGCGTGCGGGTGTGGACCAGCACGCGCATTTCGAAGGTGGCGGCCAGGCGCGCCACGGCCCGGCCCACCTGCCCGAACCCGATAATGCCAAAGGTGCGCCCGGCCAGCTCCACCAGCGGGGTTTCCCAGTAGCAAAAGTCCGGATTGCGGCTCCAGCGCCCGGCCCGCACGCCCTCGCTGTGCAGGCCGACATGGTGGGTCAGTTCCAGCAGCAGGGCCAAGGTCAGTTGGGCCACCGAGGGCGTGCTGTAGCCGGGGACGTTGGTTACCGGGATGCCGCGGGCGCGGGCGAAGTCCGCGACCGAGCAGAACGGGCGGCCGGGGTGATGGCATCACGTCTGGGACAGGGGGCTTCGGCGGCGATGGTTCTCGGCGTATCTTCCCGGGGATATCGGCGGCCGAACCCACTTGACCGTGTTGGAGAAGGGACGATCCCAATCCTTGGCGGCTTGCGGAGAACCGAATGACCGTGCACGCTTCCGACGCTCGCTACGTTCGCCAAACCCGATTCGCGCCGTTGGGCATCGAAGGCCAAGCGGGGCTGGCACGAGGTCTGGCCGTGATCTGTGGTTGCGGGGCCTTGGGCACGACTGCGGCCGATCTGCTGGTCCGCGCGGGAGTAGGCCGCGTCCGCATCATCGATCGGGACCTTGTGGATTGGACGAATCTGCACCGGCAGGTCTTGTTCGATGAGGAAGATGCTCGGCAGGCCCGGCCCAAGGCCCTGGCGGCCGCCGAAAAGCTCCGCGCCGTGAACTCGCACGTGGAGATCGAAGCCGTCACCGCCGACCTCTCCGCCCGCAACGTGTCGCGGCTGCTGCAAGGCGCTCACGTGGTGCTCGACGGGACCGATAACTTCGAAACGCGGTTCCTGATCAACGATTATTGCGTGCGGGAAGGGATTCCTTGGATTTACGCGGGCTGCCTGGAAGCGGAGGGGCGCGTCATGACGATCCTGCCGGGAGAGACCGCCTGCCTGGCTTGCGTCATGCCCGACTGCCCTCCGCCAGGCACACTGCCTACTTGTGAGACGGCGGGCGTCCTGGGACCCGCCGTCGGTGTGGTCGCCTCGTGGCAAGCCTGCGAAGCGATCAAGATTCTGGCCGGGAAACTCCAGGATGTCACCCGTGGGCTGCTCGTTTTCGAGTTGTGGCAAGGGCGCGTACGAAAGATCGCCGCCGAACGGGCGGCGGGGGAAGGCCCCTGCCGCGCCTGCGTCCGCCGAGAGTTCCCGTTCCTGCAATCCGGTCGGCAAGCCCCCGCCGCCACGCTTTGCGGGAGCAACGCCGTTCAGGTTACGCCGCCGGAAACCCGGCTCGATCCGGCCGAGTTTGCGGATCGTTGGAGCGGGTTGGGGGAGATTCTCCTTGGGGAAGGGTTTGTGCGGATCAAGACGCCCGAATGCGAGCTGACGTTGTTCTCCGACGGCCGGGCCATCGTCCGCGGAACCAAGGATCCCGCCCTGGCTCGTTCCTGGTATGCACGTCTGGTAGGACTATAGGATGCGGACCGGGGCGGCCTCCCGGCCTCGCCGCTCGCCTGTTGCCGAACCTTGGGCGGCTGCATACCATGAGCGGATCCGAACTGCGAGTCGACGTTTTCCGATAAGCCGACGGATCCGGATCGCGCGGAGACTCGCATGTGCTTTTACGTCGGCGGAACGATGCTCCGGCAAGTCGGCTCACCCCGTAGATATCCCTGCATCCAAGGCGAGGCTCCATGTTGCAGCAGATCCTTCTGATTGCGGCCGGCTTCATCTGTTTGACCCTGGGCGGCGAGGTGCTGGTCCGCGGCGCCGTGGGGCTGGCCAAACGCCTGGGCATGTCCGAGCTTATCATCGGCCTGACGGTGGTATCGTTCGCCACCAGCGCGCCGGAGGTGGCGGTCTCCGTCAACGCCGCCTATTCCGGCTATGTCGACGTGGCCTTCGGCAACGTGGTGGGAAGCAACATCTTCAATATCCTTTTCGTATTGGGCTTGTCGGCCTTGGCGGCTCCCTTGATCGTGTCTCCACAGCTCCTCAGTCGCGACGTGCCGATCATGGTCGGGCTGTCGATCCTGACGTACTTCATCGCCCGGGACGGCGTCATCTCGCACCTCGAAGGCGCCTTCCTGTTGGCATTGTTGGCGATCTACCTGGGCCTATCCATAATTCTGGAGCGACGGGAAAAAGGCTCTCCGCAAGGCGGCAATCGCGACGTGCCGCGAGAGGGCGCCCCCCCCTCGCCCTCGGTCGCCGAGTCGTCGCGTCCCGCAGGGGGCGGCGCGGCGGCGCTGCTGGGAAATACGATCTTGGTGATTCTGGGCGTCGGCATCCTCATGCTGGGGGACAAGCTCTTCGTGGACGGCGCGGTTGCGTTGGCTCGTGCCTGGGGTGTCAGCGAGCTGGTCATCGCCGTCACGCTGGTGGCGGCCGCCACCTCGCTGCCGGAAGCCGCGACCTCGGTCATGGCGGGCTTGCGCGGGCGGCGCGACATCGCCATTGGCAACGTCGTCGGCAGCAATATCTTCAATATTCTCGTCGTTTTGGGGCTGGGAACGCTCGCGGCCAAGGACGGCCTGGCCGTCGCCCCCGAAGCCCTTCGCACCGATCTGCCCGTCATGATCGGTGTAGCCGCGGCCTGTCTTCCCATCTTCTTCAGCCGACGCACGGTTACGCGTGCGGAGGGCGTGCTGCTTTTCGCCTATTATCTGATCTATACCGCCAATTTGGCGCTGGCGGTCACGCATTCGCCGTGGTTGGAGCCGTTCCGCAATAGCGTCTTCTACGGGGTCTTCCCGCTGACAGCCGTTTTCCTGGCGGTGGGGCTTTTGCGATCTCGCGGCGAGAAGGGCGAATCCTAGCCACTCGGCGATCGCTGCTACTCAGGCGGCGGCGCGGTCGGAGCCGTCCCGCGCGGTGGTTTCGTCCGCCGTGCGCCGCACTGCGATCCGGGGCGCCGGCTCGGTTGCCGATCGGTCGCCGACGGCATCTTCATTGCCGGTTCGGCGACGGAAGAGCGTCTCGGCCAGGACCGTCTCGATCCCGGCGGAGTCTTCGCCGGATCGCCCTTCCGCGGAGTCTTGTAAACCGGAAAGAATACGGAGCACGCAGGGCAGCAGGAGGGCGGCCGTCAGGCAGGTCGCCATTCCCAGCGTCAGAACCCTTCCCAGACTCTGCAAGCCTTGATGCGGAGAGAGCATCAACGCCCCGAACCCCACCATCGTCGTCAGGGTATTGACGATCACGGCCGTCAGCGTGGACGGCTGCGGAGCGAGGTATCGCCCTCTTTGACGCCGGAAATCGTGGATGATGTGGACCCCGTCGTCGATGCCGATACCCAGAATCAAGGGCAGCGTGATCATGTTGGCGGGATTTAGCGGGATATCCAGGTAACCCATCAGTCCGAACAGGGCCGCCATGCCGCACGCCAGGGGAATCAAGGCCAGGCCGACGTCGCGAAGCGAACGGAAGTCCAGAAAGAGCGTGAATGCGATGGCTACAAAGGCGTACAGCGTGGCCTCGATGTACGCCCGATTCATTTGCCGGGCGGCTTCGTAGATTTGGATCGGGTTGCCGGTGGCTTCGGGGTCCACGCTGCGAACATCCGTCACGAATTGCCGCATCACTTCGGGGTCCCAAAAGTCGCCCTTGCAGTACACCTGCACCAGATGGCGCCCGTTCCGGCCCACGTAGCGGACGCGCAGGCTCTCAGGCAGGTCGTTGAGCGTGGGCGGCTCCGGATCGGCGGCTTGTCGCAGGGCGGTCCATTGGGAACCCAAAGCGAGACTCACGGCCCGAGGAACGGCGACCAAGCGTCTTGCCAGTTCCTCCGGCGGTATTTGACGCAGCAGGGTCTGCAATCCCCCGATCTGTCGAGCGAAATCGGCCAAGGCGGGCACCTGGGATGTCGCGGCATACCACTCGGAAAGGGCGGCGTCCAGTCTGCCGGGCAAGGCCCCCGTGAAATCCCCCGACAGTTGTTGTGCGATCCCGTTCAGCCGCTCCGCGATCGCTCGGACGGTCGGTTCCCGTCGCACCACATCGGGCGGAATGAGCGACACGATTTCCTCCACCCGGTCGACCGTCGGCAATCGCAGAAACTGCTCTTTCCGTGCCAAGGCGATCTCGGGGGTGTCGGCGATGGAGAGCGCGAAGTAACTGCTCCGGCTCATGTGCTCCACGAGTTTGTTCTGGAATTCCACGCTGGGCAATCCCTGCGGCTGGAGATTGAGGAGATTGTAGTCGTAGCGAAGCAAGGGCAAGCCGCACACCAGGACGACCGTCGCCAAAACGAGTACCAAGCCGCCCGTCCGCGGCACGCCGTACAGCGGTCGGAACCAACCCGACAAATCGACCAACGACGCCGTGGCGGTGGAGGGCTTGCGGTCGATGAGGCAGATCATGGCCGGCAGAACGGTCATGTCGGCCAACCAGCAAAGCAGAATACCGCCGCCGGCGATGATTCCCAACTCCGCCACGCCCAAGAAGTCGGTGAGCGCTCCCGCGAAAAAGGCAGCCGCCGTGGTCACTGCGCCCGTGGCGATGCTTCCGCCGACCGCGGCCGCCGTTTGGATGAGCGCGGCGCGCGCACCTCGGATCTCTTTTCGAGCCGAAAGGTAATGGGCTACGAAATGGACCCCGTAATCTCCTAGTCCGATCAACATGGCGCCGAAGGCGCTGGTCAGAATGTTGAGGTGACCCACGGTAAACGCGACGTATCCGCAGGTCCATGCGACGGCCGTCACCAGCGAGATGGTAATCATGGCCGGATAGCGAAACCCGCCGAAGCCGGCCGTGAACACCAGGACTACTCCCAGTAAGGCTGCTCCCGCGGCAGTTCCCGATGAGCTGCTGGCCTGCATCTCGTCGAACTCCAGCACCGGCAATCCCGTGGCGCCGAGATGCACCTGAGGATGGCGCTGCTGGACGGTTTGCAGGGTTTCGCGCAGCGCCGCCACCCTTTCGGCGTAGCGGGCGAATTGCTTGCCGGAATCGGGGACGAATCGCAGCGCGATCAGGCCCAGCTTGCCGTCGGGAGAGAAGAAACGCCGCTGTTGCAGCGATGCAGCGGCCGCGCCTTCGGCCTCGTTTGCGCCCTGGGTCGGGTCGCCGCGGGGAATCTTTTCCGCCGGATCGCCGGGCGCAGTGCTCGCCCCAGTCTGCCGTGCCGCCGTGGAGGGAAGCTGCCGGAGGACATCCTCGCCTTTCCCCGCCAAGACGGCGGCCGTCACCGCAAAGGCGTTCTCGACCTCATGCCAGTAGGCATCCACCTGGACCTGATCCGCCCCGGCCATCGCCTTGCCGCGCTCCAAGAGTCGATGCAGATAGTCGCCCGGGTCGGCCAAGGCGCCGGCTTGAGCGGCGGCGGATTCCAGTCGGTCCAATTGCGGCGGAATCGCGTCCAGCTCCTCCTTCGGCAGGAAATAAAGCCCTTTGGCGGCCAGTCGCCCGGCGTCGAACGCTTCCAGAATGTGCTGAAAGTGTTGCGGTTGGGCCTTCAAGGCATCCGCCAACTCGGCCAAGACCGGCTCGATCTGACGCGGCGAGTCCCCCTCGATGACGACGAAGACGTCCTCTTGATCGCCGAATTCACCAACGTACCGCAACCAGCGCTGGTGATACTCGGAGTGCGGGTTCAGGAGGTCCGCACGGCTGGTATGAAACTCGATGAAATGATAGCCGGCGGCTGCGGCAAGGGCGATGCACCCAAGCCCGACGATCAACGTGATGATCGGCTTGATCGTGGCGGTGCGGACGAGAAAGACCGAGAGCTTCTCGAGGACGCTCTCACGTTCCGGTGACTGGGACATCCTTTCCCCCCGAAGGCGAGGTTTTTCATACGCCGCGGGCGGTCAGGGCGTTGTTCCGGCACGATTACCGCCGCTGGGCCGCGCGGACATCCGCCGATCCCTCCATGTTTTGCCGGCCGGGCGTCCGGTCGCACGGCATGGCAGCTTTCCGACGATCCGCCTTGATGGTGCGTCCCGCCGGTGCGACCGCGGGTTGGTCCGTTGGGGCATTCTACAATAGCCTGCTCGAGCACCTCAAGACGAAATTCCCCCTTTTTCGGGAGGGAGCGGAGTCAATCGGAATTGGCGATAGACGTGCCTTCCCGCTTTTCTCGGGCTATTCGATCCAGCCTCCCGCGATGACTTGGTCGCCTTGATAGCAAACCACGGCTTGACCCGGCGCTACGGCGTAGCAGGTCTGATCGAAGACCACCTTCAGACGGCGTTCCCCCAACGGCTCAACCCAAGCCGGGACGGCGGGGGCGCGATAGCGAATCTTGGCATGGCATGGAATCGACTCGTGCGGCGGGTCGATCAGCCAATTCGCCCGGCAGGCGGTCAGCTCGCGCCGCGCCAAATCCTCCCGTGAACCGAGCACGACGCGGCGCGTCTCGGGTTCCAAGCGAACCACGTAGTAGGGCCGGCCGAGGGGAATGCCCAACCCTTTCCGCTGGCCTACCGTGAAACGCTCCCAGCCGTCATGCCGACCGACAACCCGGCCGTCGGTCGTTACTATTTCTCCCGAGGTGTCCGTGTTTCGCCGCCGTCGCACGAGGGAGGCGTGGTCGCCGTCCGGCACGAAGCAGATCTCTTGGCTGTCCGGTTTGTCCGCCACGCGCAGTCCGATCTCGCTTGCCAAACGGCGAATCGATGCCTTGGAGTGTTCGCCGACGGGAAAGCGAATGCGGGCCAGCCGCTCGCGCGGAATGCCGAAAAGGACGTACGATTGATCCTTGGTCGCATCGCGGCCGGAGAAAAGTCCCCAACTCCCGGCGGCCGTCTCCTGCACTCGGGCATAGTGACCGGTCGCCACGAAATCGGCTTCCCAGGTGTCCGCATACTCGAAAAGCTTGCCGAATTTGAGTCGGTCATTGCACACGATACACGGGTTGGGAGTCCTTCCGTCCACGTACTCCCGAACGAAGTAGTCGATGATCGAGTCGAACTCGTCTTCGAAATTGAGCACGTAGAATGGGATGCCGAGCTGTTGCGCGACCCGCCGGGCGTCGTCAGCGTCGGCTGCGCTGCAACAGCCTTGCTTGCCGGGCCGAATGACGGGCAATTTCTTTCCGCCGTTTTGTTGCGAGTTGCCATCGAGGGCGCATGCCGGGTTGCCGCCGCGAACTCCGTGCCGCATGAACAATCCGACGACCTCGTGGCCGGCCTCGCGAAGCAAATGCGCGGCCACGCTGCTGTCCACTCCTCCCGACATTGCCAGGACCACGCGTGCCATAAAAGGTTATTCAGCAGGAAGTAGTGAGCGGTGTCCTCAACGCGATCGCCGATCGAACCGACGGTCCCCCCGCCGGGGCGACGGAGGATATCGGCCTCCATCCGAGCAAGAGACGGCGTGAATTTCGGATGCCCGGCCCGCGCGGCGTCGGACCGGGAAATGGGGCGACTCTCGCAGCCGGCTTTGCGGCGGCAAGGCCCACGCATTATTGTACGCAACCGGCGGGAACAGACGGCAGACGCTCGCCCGGCGGTCGCTGAAAGGGGTTGCCGCGGGGACGCGGCGTGCCCCTCACCCCCCCGCACCGAGGAAAGCTTCGATGCGGCGGCGAACGTCTTCGCACAGCGCTCGGGTGCTATTTTCGTCGGGCGACTCCGCAATCACACGGACGATAGGCTCGGTATTGCTGGGACGCAACAATACCCAGCTATCCGGCCAGTCCAAGCGGAGTCCGTCCAGCCGATCCGCCTTGGCGTCGGAGTAGTGCCGCATCAGCATGTCGTAGGTTGCCGCGAGTTTTTCACGCGGCATGGGCACTTTCGTCTTGAGAATGGCGTAACGCGGTAGCCGATCGGCGAGGTCCGCCACGGGCAAATTCTCGGCCGCCATGGCATCCAGGACGCAAGCCATGCCGACGAAACTGTCGCGGACCAGTCCCACCGTCGGATCGATCGGTCCCCCGTTGCCTTCGCCTCCGAACACGGCTTGGTGTTGCAGGATTACGTCCACCACGTTCGCCTCCCCGACCGCCGCGGCGTAAAACGGCACGCCGTATCGGGCGGCCAAGTCTCGGGACATGCGACTGGTCGCGCAATTGGCCACAATCGGCCCGCGGCGAGTTTTCAGCCGGTGATCCACGCAGATCGCCAGCGTATATTCCTCGCCCAGATAACGGCCCGAAGAATCGATGATCGCCAATCGGTCCGCGTCCGGATCCTGGCAGAAGCCGACGTCGGCTTGGGACGCCCGAACGGCCTCGGCTACGGAGACGAGATTCTCGGCCAACGGCTCGGGAGGGTGCTCGAACAGACCGTTGGGAATGATTCCCCGCGAGACGACTTCGCAGCCCAGCGATTCCAGTAAGGGAATGCCCAGTACCCCGCCCGCCCCGTGATTGGAGTCCAATAAGACGCGATACCGTTTTTCGCGAATCCGTTCCGCGTCTACGGTTCGTAAGACGGCTTCCAAGTGCGGTCTGACGCTGTCCGGGCAATTTTCCAGCGATCCTACCCGGTGGTACTCCTGCCAAGGGGGCTGGGACTCGTAAAAGCGTCGGCGGACCTCTTCCCCGAATTCGGAGGGAATGACCCTTCCTTCGGGGGAAAATAGTTTCAAACCGTTGTATTCGGGCGGGTTGTGGCTCGCCGTGATTTGCACTCCCCCGGCGGCCCGGTAATGGCGAACAAGCAGCCCCAGGGTGGGCGTTGCGACGATATCGGCGTCGAGCACGTGGCGTCCGGATGCCATCAAGGCGGCTTGCACGGCGAGCTGGAGCATCCGGCCGGTCGTTCGCCCGTCACGACCCACGATCACAGGTCCGTCCGGCGCCGCGGCAGCCCAGGCGGCGACGTAGCGGATGGCCGTCTCGGGAGACAGATCGTGACCGATGACACCCCGCAGGCCTGAAACGGAAATGATTAGTTCGCTCATCGGGATACCCTTGTTTCAAATGTCCCCCCCATCTGCGTTCGCAATGCGATCCGTTCTAGCAAAACCGGCCGAGATATCCAAGGCTGTCCAAAAATACGAACCACCGGATTCATTCCGCCATCTGTAACGATAGGGGCAGATATGCGGGACAACTGGCCCGATCGCCGCGCCCCTGCTAGTATTCCAGCGGGACTTGAGGCTGATGCCTTCCGGCTGCCGCGTGCGGCTGCGGCGACCAGTCTGATCGTGACGGTAATGGTTTCTGGTTTGCATTAACTTGTTTTCGCGATCGTTCCTGCTGTGGGAATGTGGTTTTCGACGTGGTTTCGTTTCTCCACCATAGGGTGATGTCATGGTGACTACGGATCTCGCGAGATTGCCAGTCGGGCAGGCGTTTTGGGTACAAACGGCGTTTCGGAAATCTCATGTCTCGATCCGTCGGTTTCGTTCCGTGTCCCCGCGGAATATCAATACCCCTCTACGGAGAGTGGGTGGCGGTGAAGCCGGATTCTGGGTATCCTAAGACTTGGAGAAAGGGTAAAGAAGTCGCGGTGCGTGGCTTCGCGGCGATCTTTCCTGATGACACGGAATCGGGTATTTTGCGACGGGAGTTGGTCGGATTTGACTAATTGCTTAAGAAAGGCGGGTTGTTCATCGAAATGCGGCAGGTTGTGGGACACGGCATCCTCTTGACGTAGTCAACCGTTGACCTAAGTTCCTTCACAACACCTTCGCAGGAAGAGAAACCACATGAGTTGTGGCAACCCTCGATTCCCGCTGCGGACCGTGCGTCCTGCCTCGTCAACGTGCGAGCCGGACAAACCTATACGGATGGGAAGAACGGATAGCCCCGGTAAACTTTTTGCTCGATTCCCTCGGTCGAGTCATCAGAGGGCGCAGGCGGGCAAGAAATGGAAAATCTCCATCTGTTATCTGGGTTGAACATCCGAGAGATTCGGTTCCGGTCGGTTCGTTGATGCGACCTTCGCGGATTGCCGAATTTCTCGATTCGCAGTAGGTTCGCCCAGCGGGGCGACGCCGCCTCGGCCGCCCCGGTGCGGCTTCTTTCCTCATCCCCTGGTGTTCGCGGTACCGCTGTGCTCAGTAACGCAAGCGTACCGAGCCGGTTTCTCCTTGTGGTCGGCCGTCGGCGTCACCGCCCGCATCGCGGAAGCGTTGGGAGTTGCGAGGCTACCGGGCCTCCGTCGGCCGGCGGACGCGACGGAGCGCGTTATCCCAGGGGACAAGACCGGTGACCGTGGGGTTCCGCGAATGCCAACGACGGCCGGGCCCCGTCTTGGCCGAGCATGGGGCAAACAGGTCCTCGGTCGCCACCAACGGTGAAAATTGTAATAATGCTTGCCATTGTTGACGACGTTTCCGGCTGAGCGTGATCGCGATGTTGCCCATCGCGGAAGATTCGTCGGAAGACGCACAAGACGATTCAAGATGGCGAAAGACTTGGGAGCCGAACGCATGGTGGGTTGGGGAGAGTCGCAGACCGCGTTATCCGAGGCCGAAAAACGGGGCGAGATCTCATCGTCCGCCGCTGAGAATATTCGGGCGTGGCTCACGGAGCCGTACTACGCCGCTTACGCTCCCCAGGTGGCGGAGATGATCGAAGCGCGGCGGTGGAAAGAACTGGACGATCTGTTTTGGCAGGTCATTCCCTTCGGGACGGGCGGGAGACGGGGACGTATGTTCCCCATCGGCACCAATGCCATCAATGATCGTACGATCGGCGAGAGCGCCCAGGGGGTGGCCGACTATGTCAAGAGCGTAAAGCCGGGTAAGCCGTGGTCTTGCGGCATCGCCTACGATACCCGGCACCGCTCGCGGCATTTCGCAGAACTATGCGCGGGCATCATGGCGGCCAACGGATTTACGGTACACTTCTTGGACGACTATCGCAGTACCCCGGAGATGTCTTTTCTCGTCCGCCACAAGCGGTGCGACTGCGGCATCATGGTGACCGCCAGTCATAATCCTCCCAGCGACAATGCGGTGAAGGTGTATTGGTCGACCGGAGGCCAGGTCCTTCCGCCCCACGATCGCGGCATGATCGAATGCGTCAAGCACGTGAAAGAGATTCGTTCGATGCCGTTCACCGAGGCGTTGGCCCAAGGATTGGTCGTTCCCTGCACGGAGGAAGTGGATGCGGCTTACCGGGCGGCCTTGGCTCGGCAGTCGCGGCCGGGACCGCGCGATCTCAAGATTCTCTATTCCCCTTTGCACGGTGTCGGCGCGACGGCCGTGCTCCCCGGTTTGAACGCGGCAGGCTTCGAGCAGGTCGAGGTTTTCGGGCCGCATGCCGAACCGAACGGCGACTTTCCCAACGTGGTGGATCACGTGGCCAATCCGGAGAATCCGCGGGTCTTCGACGCCATGATCGATGATGCGCGACGGCGGGGTTTCGATCTCGTCTTGGCGACCGACCCCGATGCCGACCGGCTGGGCTGCGCGGCCCCCGTGACGTTCGGTGCGGATGCCCCTTGGACGACGCTCAGCGGCAATCAAATCGCCTCCTTGATGGCAGACTACCTTTTGTCGCGAGCTTGCGAGGAGGGGACACTGACGCCGCGGCACTACGTGGTCGAGACCTTGGTGACGACGCGGCTGATCGGACGCATCGCCGAATCGTACGGCGTTCGGTGTATCGACGACTTGATGGTCGGGTTCAAATGGATCGGCGGCACCATGGAGTACGAGGGGCCGGAATGGTTTCTCCTGGGAGCCGAGGAGTCCTACGGTTACCTGGTGGGCGATCATGCGCGCGACAAAGACGGCGCCGTCGCGGCGATCATTCTTTGCGAGTTGGCCGCCCAACTCAAACAGCGCGGCATGACGCTGCCCATGCAATTAGATGAGCTGTTCCGACGCTACGGCGTTCACACGGAGCGAGCGTTCTCCGTGGCCATGCCGGGAGCCGAAGGCATGGCGAAGATGGCGGCCCTCATGAATCAGTTTCGCACCGCGCCGCCGCAGCGTTTGGGGGGATTGGAGGTTACCAAGACGCACGACCTGCGGCGACCGGTCGGCGATTACGCGGACGAATTGGAATTGGCCATGGCGGTTGCCCGATCCGGGGATGTCGTCATTCTCGACCTCGCCGGCAGCGGCAACCGTGTCGCCGTGCGGCCGTCCGGGACGGAACCGAAGTGCAAGTTCTATATGTTTGCGGCGGAACCGCCGGACCCCGCGGCGGAACCGTCCGCTGTGCGCGGCCTATTGGATGCACGTCTGGCGGCCGTCGAGGCGGATTTGCGCGCGTACGCGGCCCGGGTGTAGCTTTCCGCAGGCATCCATCCCTTGATGCGGTGAAATCGGCACAAGGCACTTGTCGCCGGTCGCCCGGCGGTTTGCTCGACGGGCAAGCCGGATGCTCGACTGCTTTTTGCTCACGTTCTCCAGATTGCGCAGTCTTCGTTTCTTTCTCGGAAATTCTCTTGCTTGTTTGGCGAAGCAAAAATACAATCCAAAGGGGTGGAAGGCCGGCATTCGTCGTTTCGGTCGCGCAAGGATGCGTGGACGCGGCGGATCTCCCAGAAAGGGCGGTTGGACCCGTCTGGAAAGGGTTCTCCAGTGGTGCTTTCCGAAATCGATCGCCATCTGCTCGAGCGTTGCTTGCATCGCAAGCCGAGGGCCTGGGAGGATTTCGTGGATCGATTTCTGGGCCTGGTGATTCATGTTATTCAGCACACCGCCCAATCGCGGAGCGTTCGTTTGACTCCCGAGTTGCGGGACGATCTGGCCGGCGACGTGTTCCTGGCGCTTCTGGAGAACGATTTCGCGGTACTGCGGCACTTCAAGGGGAAGTGCAGCCTGGCGGCGTATCTCACCATCGTCGCCCGGCGCGTGGTGGTCCGTTCTTTGATGCAGCGGAAGACCCAGGCGGTGACGCTGGGCGACGCTGCCGCTCAAGCGGCGGACGGCGGTACCGGAAAGCGGACGGAGGAGGATCGCCTCATGTCCCGGGATGAGGCGGAGCGCTTGCTCGGTTTGTTGGAATCCCAGGAAGCCGCCGTGGTAAGGATGTACCATCTGGAAGAGAAGTCGTATCAAGAGATCAGCCAAGCGACCGGCATTCCTGTCAACAGCATCGGTCCGATTCTCAGCCGGGCCCGATCCAAGATGCGGCGTCTTAGCCCGGCCTGAATCACGGCATTCCATTCGGAGCACGCTTGGCATTTGCGGCGGCGCTCCCGCGCTCCCGTGTGCCGGAGCATCAAGAAACGGCGAGAGCCGCCGAAGCGGCTCGCGCCTTCACAACTCCTCCAATCGCTCACACGCAAGAGGTGACTTCGACCCTGTGAATGAAGGATGCGCCTCGTTCAAGCCGCGCGTTCGGCAAGGCCGCTCGAGGTTGCGAGCGAATACTTACCCCGGCCCCTCCGAACGTGCGGGCGGATGATTCGCGGGAACCTCCCCCGGCCCAATGCCCTGATGAAAACGAGTTACGGATTGGCGCCGGCGGCGAACACGGCGTACCGGCGCGGCGATTGCCGGAACCTCGCGAGCGAGGCCGCGCTGGAAAACATGTACAAGCGGCCGTCGTACACCACGCAATAGTCGGTCAGTCCGTTCTTGCGTTCGCCCTCCATCAACAGGACGGGATCGAGTCCGGACAGTACCGGCGTGTAACGTTCCGCGTTCGCTACAAACTTGTTGAGCGCGGCCGCGTCGGAAAGCCAATACACCCGGCCCTTCCATTCGGCCGCGAACCGCGGCGCACCTTTGATCCACTGCTCGTTTTCGACCAGTTGGACCGGGCAGAAGCCGTCGAGCAAGGGGGCGGAAGTCGCGTTCCTCCCGGACTCGAAGCCGGCCTGGGAGGCCGATTCCGGGATACTCAATCCGACGTAGCCGACTTGTTGCATCTCGGAGGTACTCGGTCTCTCCGTCTGGATCGCGACGGCCGGGGCGGCCGGGGCGACGGCTTGGCCGGAAGCCGTCCCCAGGGAGAACGCGTTCGGTCCCGGTTTCACTTCGGGCAACCATTCGCGCCGCGATACTTCCGTGCCGGGTGTGGACTGGGCCGTCATCGCGGGGGCCGGCCGCACGCCGACGGAGGACGGCTCGCCGCCCGGTACCATCGGGTTGCGAATAACCAGGGGAGACGATGACGCAGCCGTACTGCCGCCGGAGGCTCCCAACGAGAGTCGCGTCGGTGCCCCGCCGTTGGGGCCGGAGTAATCGTTGCCCCTCCAAGCTGCGGTTGCGCTCGGGGATGCGGATGACGAGGGCGGTAGGGACGGGCTCCCGTCGAACCGATCGACCGGTGGGACGCTGATCACGGGGCCGTGTCGAGGAGCCACGGACGCCGAACTGGTCGGCGGCACGATCAACGGTAGCATCATGCTTTGGGATGCAGAGTCGGGGGTGACGGCCGGCGGCGCGGCAGGGGCTTCATCGGCATTCGGTAACGGCGCCGGTGCGGCAGGCGATGGTATCGGCTCGGTGCGAAAGGGCGCGGCCGGCGCATTGGGTTCCGGAACCACGGTCGGTGGCTGCGGAGAAGGCTCCGTCGCGGGCGGGGCAGATGGTGTCGTTTCCAGATCTTCACCGCCATCAGCGGGGGGATATCCCGGCAGGAGCGACGAGCGTTGCGGCGTCAAGGGTTCGAGTTTTTCGACCGGCACCTTCGGCTTGGGGCTGCCTTGGGGACGCCGGACCTCTTCGGCCCCGATGGCTTGCGGAAAGCGGATGTCCATCCGCGATTCGCCGGGCCAGGGGCGCCAGCGCGTGGGATAGTGGCCGTAGAAATCCACATTGGCCTTGCACGTGGCGCAGCCGTCCGGGCAATGGTAGGCGTAATGCTGGGAAAACGCGGGTGTCGATGCGGACACCGCGCCGATTCCCAGAAGCGAAAGCAACACGAGTCGTCGTGCATGAGTCATGCCGAGGTTTCTCCTTACGCATCCGAAAGTCTGTTTCCGGTGGGGCAAGATTACGAAGACTGGATATCCTTCACGCGTTGCCGTCAGGCGGAGGGCGCGGCGATCCGGTCGCCGTGACGGTTGAGCTGCCTACGAAACCATCCCTCCGGACGTGTCCGATCGTATTGCAGTCTTTCCGCCGATCATCGTCAACCTCTTGCCATGAAGGTGTTTCACACCGTCAGGCGATTTCTCTTGCGATACGTCGTTGCCTAAAAACCGCTGCGGTTCCGGTTGTATCCGCGGCCCATGGTTTGCAAGCTGCGGACCGTCGAGGTCCCCAGGCTGGTGAAGCCGAACAGGCGTTCCACCGGGGCCACCATCTTGTCGATCCAGGCGTGCATGGCGATCATCTCGTCGTGGGCGATGAAGATGCGGTCGCCGGGCAAGACCTGGTAGTTCGTGGCGGTGTTGCCGCCCCGAGTGATGGCGTTCCAATCCACGGGCAGGACCTGCTCGCAGCCGGTCCCTGCCGGCGACGGCCGCGCGATCCAGATTTTCTTGCTGGAGACCTGCGAGACGCCGCCCACCTGGGCGACCGCGTCCAAGACCGTCTCGTTGCCGGTGCAGGGCAGCCGGATCACGTTGTCGTCCTCGCCCGGCCCCTCCGTGATCACGTAGTACACCTTGCTGTTGTAGGCCAGCACTTCCAGCGAGACCTCCGGCGAGTCGAGGAATTGGCGGAGGTGCCGCCGCACGGCCTCGCGGGCCTCGGGGAGCGTCATCCCCGCCACGTACACCGCCCCGTATTGCTTGAGGTTGATCGTCCCGTCGGGACCCACCAGGTAGACGCCGTTGATCGGTTGCAAGCCGCTCGCGCGAGCCAATTGGACGGCGACTTCGGGGGCGCGGAGAATCTGTCGGAGGTGCCGGTCGATGGCCCAGCGGGCCTCTTCCACGGTCATGCCCGCCACCCGGACCGAACCGTAGGCCGGCCCCAGATTGATCGTCCCCTCGGCCTCCACCATGTAGTAGCCCGCGATGGGCTGGTCCAACAGCGTCCCGATCACGTCCACTTGCAGCACGTCGTAAACCTCCAACCGATACGGCGGGAGGGGGACCATCTTGGGGACCTCGATCTGGACCACGTCGGGCGGCTCCAGGCGGTAGGCGGGCAGGGAGACCTTGGCCAATTCCCGCGGCGGTTCCAACTCGGCGGAGGCCGGCGTCTGTTCCAGCCCCGGGTCGTAGAAGTCCATGGTCCGACAGCCCGATGCAACGAGCGACCAGGCCGCGATCAGGGAGAAGATCGCTGCGAAGCGGGCGTGGGACGGGAGTAGGGAACCAAGCAGGTCGAGATTGCGACCGAGGATCATGGCGTAGGGCACCCCTCAACCGAGTGAGGCATCAGGTTCGGCACGCAAACCGAACGCAGGCGGCAAACCCGTCGCCGCCGTTGCTGTCGGAATAATCGGCAAACTTTGCCAACAACTTGCCTGAAAGTTGGTAAACCAGGGCCGCTATTTCGTCGCCGCCTGCAATCAGGCAAGATAAAAGAGGTCGAACCGTTCCCGACGTATACGCCGGCAAGGCCGAGCTGCGCGTCCGTGTATCGGCCGTTGCCGACTCCCGGAGCCTCGCGCGAAGGGCCGGAATCAGACCAAAGTAACCCGTGCTCGGGGCCAGAAGGACCAGGGCGGCGATTATCCCGTGCTCGGGTGAACGCAATCGGTGCCGTGATTTGCGGGGCAGGACCGTTTGCCGAAGAAAAGGATGACGGCAGTCATGCGAAATGCGATCGTGATCGTTGTTGAAGGGCTGCGGCCGGAATACCTCGGCCCATACGGCAACGCCTGGGTGTTCACTCCGCACCTCAACCGCCTCGCCGCTGAAGGGTTTGTCTTCGATCATTGCGTCGCGGCGGAACAAGACGCGTCGCTTCTGTTCCGCTCGCTGCTGACCGGCCGGCATCCGTCATTGCTTGAAAGACAAGGCTGGAAGGACTGGGACGGCACCACGGCTGTCGTGCCGCTCCTGCAAACTGTTCGAGCGCGCGAAGGTACCGGCTTGTTTGTGACGGACGATCCGCGTCTTTTTCAAGATCCGGCGGCGCAGTCATTCGACGCGGTGGAGCTGGTCTCCGGGCGGCGGATCGAGGCAGGGCGAGCCGATTCTTGGGACGCGATAATGGCGGGCCTGCCGCCGACTCCGTGTTCCGATTGGTCGGAAACATGGACGGCCGGGTTTTTCTCCCAGGTTACGGATATGTTGGCGAACCTGAAGGATCGGCCGTTCTTTTTGTGGTGTCATTTTGGAGGGTTTTCGCGGATTTGGGACTGTCCGACGGAATTTCGGGAACGATATCAGGAAGAAGGCGATCCACCTCCCTGGAATGGCGTGTCGGCACCGCGACATTATTTTCCTCCTGGTGCGGACCCCGATTCCTGGTTGCCGTTCGTCCAAGCCTATGCCGGCCAGGTTGTGCTATTGGATCTGTGTTTGGGGGGGCTGTTCCAGGCAATTGCGCTGAGCGGGCTCGAGCAGCAAAGCGTGCTTGCCCTGGCCGGTTTCGGGGGATTTCCGTTGGCGGAACACGGATGGCTTGGTATGTGGAAAATGCCGCCCCGTAATGAGCGGATCGGTTGTCCTCTGCTGCTTCGCTTTCCCAATCGCGAAGCCGCAGCCGATCGTAGTCACGCCCTGTGCTATGTCCACGACCTTGCGCCGACGTTGATCGAAGCCATAAGCGACCCCGCCGCACTCTCCCCTGAGACGAAACCTCATACCGCCCAAACGACTGACGTTAGCGCTATCGATTGTGGTAGCGATGTGCCGCTGCCATCGATTCCCGAGGCGGATGGGCGAAGTCTGATGCCGATCATTCGTGGCGCAGTGGAGGGGGTGCGAGACCGGCTGTTTTGTTATTGCGACGAGCCGGCTGCGGTGGGGGTCCGGACGCCGTCTTGGTTTGCATTGGTGGATCTGAGTCTGGAGCTGTCGCCGTTCCACCAGCAGCCGAGCCAAGCCGCGTTGACATCCCGCGAACCGTCCGAGGGGCTCCGGGAATCGCTTGGTTCGGAGTTGCCCCAGCGCACCGCATCGGGCGGCGATTGTGAGAAAGATTCGGACTCGCCGCAACTCCCGGATGTGGCGACGGTTCGGCGGATCGCGGAGCTTTATGTCAAACCGGATGACCGCTGGGAGATGAACGACGTGGCGGATCGCTGTCCGGAGACGGCCGTGGCGGCCATACGACAGGCCGCGGCCTTTCGACACCTGGTAAGGGGGGAGCTTTCCGCACTACCGCCGTCGGATCCGACGTTGTTGGAACGCCTTTCCTAACGCCGCGGTAGCGGAACGGCAGGGGCTTCAATCCTCATCTTCGGGCGGATCGGGGAACCATCCGCCGCGGACGGAAGCCGGGCGTCGCCGCGCCCCTTGGCGAGAGGTCCGCGCGGCCTGCTCCGCTGCCAGAATCAGGAGGAACCGATAGCCCACCAGCAGAGCCGAAGCCCCGGTGACTGCCGCGACGGCGCCCAGCGGGCTGATGGGATGAAAGGATTCGAACCGCCAAACGGCTTGCAGGGCCAGCGGTCCGATCATTGAGCCTAGCAACCCGATGACCAAGACGCCGAGAACGCCGCTCGGTTCTTCACCAGGAAAAATGATGCGGGCGGTCAAGCCGACCAAGAACCCGAAGCCGATCCAAATCAGGATCAAATAGACCCAGAATTGAACGGATTCGGAGAATTGGAGTTGGAGAAAGACCATCGCGGTCGCTCCGCTCCGGGTAAGGCCGTCGCCACAAAGTCGTCGATCAGCGGCTGTTTTCGAACATGGCTTTTCCGAGCAGTCGCGCAGGCCGGGCGGTCATGGGGTGGGATCCGGCCTTTCCGTTCGGTGGAACTCGGGTCGGCCGGGAGCGATTCCGGAATTGGCGGGAGTTGCCTTCCTTAGGGAATCGACCGACCTCCCTTCGCAACTGGAAACGATTCCCTCGGAAAAAAGCTCGGACGGCCCTCGGCGACTTGCCCGGACCGTCCTCGGCCTTGCATTTTCTCGAGAGGGATGCGCTATTGGGCCTGGTTTTGCCGGGCCTGAGCTTCCTTCAGAGCCGCCGCTTCATCCGGCACGGCACGCCGGTA
>FWPV01007585.1_pt1 | contig 19587 bp, 15 predicted proteins | sample 2228371 | NCBI WGS metagenome assembly FWPV01 (sample SAMEA103939776, study PRJEB20133) | metagenome
GGCCGGCCGGCAGCGCAACCGCCGGGTCGAGATCACCGCCCGCGCCGCCCGCTGAGCCGGCCGGGCCCGACGCCCTGCGGAGCGGCGCGCACGGGCTGGCGAACGCGGCCCGGGCGCGCCATCTTGGCGCCCGTTCCACTCGCGCGGGAACCGCCATGACGCCGGATCTCGTCACCCGCACCGCCGCGGCGCGGACCTTCCTGGCCAAGCTCTGGCAATTGGCGCGGCCCTACTGGTTCGCGCCGGAGAAGGCCGAGGTCCGGATCCTGGGCCTGCGGTTGCTGGTGCCCGAGCGGTGGATCGCCCGGGCGCTGCTGGCCACCATCCTCGCCATGAACTTCTTCCTGGTGTGGATGAGCAAGCAGCTCAATGCCTGGAACGCTCAGTTCTTCAACGCACTCCAGGAGAAGGACGGCCCGCGCTTCTGGGAGTTGCTGTTCTCCGTTGCGAGCCTCGAGGCCTTCTTCTTCTCCTTCACCGGCCTCGTGGTGATCTTCATCGTGGTCGCCGTCTACCGGCTGTGGCTACGCCAGCTGTTGACGATCCGCTGGCGGCGGTGGATCACCGAGATCTATTTTCGCGATTGGCTGTCCGATCGCACCTACTACCGCATGGAGCTGATCAACCACGGGACCGACAATCCCGAGCAGCGAATCGAGCAGGACGTCGCCCAGTTCGCCAGCCAGACCCTGGCCATCACCTTGGGCCTGGTCTCGGAGATCGCCACGCTCGTGACCTTCACCCTCGTGCTGTGGAACCTGTCCGGCAGCCTGGTCCTGCCGCTGGCCGGCGGCATCGAGATCCCGGGCTTCATGGTCTGGGTGGCGCTGGTCTACGCGATTTTGGGTTCGTTCCTGACCTGGTTCATCGGCCGCCGGCTGGTCCGCGTGAACTTCCTGCTCGAGCGCTACAACGCCGATTTCCGCTACCGGATGACGCGGATCCGCGAGAACGCCGAGAGCATCGCGCTCTACGGCGGTGAGCCGGACGAGCGGCGCCGACTGTCCGACGCGTTCGGCAAGATCTACGTCACCTGGTGGGAGTACATGAAGCTCAACAAGCGCCTCACCTGGCTCACCGTGTTCTACAACCAGGTGGCCCACGTGTTCCCGATCGTGGTCCAGGCCCCGCGCTACTTCGCGGGGGAGATCCCCTTGGGCGTGCTGACCCAGACGGCCGGTGCCTTCGGCCAGGTGCAAGGTTCGCTCTCCTGGTTCGTCGACAGCTTCTCCCAGCTGGCCGACTGGAAGGCGGTGGTCGATCGCCTCACCACCTTCGCCGAGGCCATAACCGCCGCCAAACAGGCGGTCGAGGCCGAGCGCGCTTTCACCAAGACCGCCCGCGGCCCGGCTCTCGAGCTCCGGGGGGTCGACGTGGCGCTGCCCGACGGTCGGCTGCTGCTCGAAGGGGTCGATCTCGTGGTCCGGCCGGGCGAGCGGGTGGTGATCCAGGGCCCCTCGGGCAGCGGCAAGACCACCCTGTTCCGGGTGCTGGCCGGGCTGTGGCCGTTCGGGCACGGGCGCATCGACCTGCCGGCCGGGGCCCGCGTGCTGTTCCTGCCGCAGAAGCCCTATCTGCCGATCGGCACGCTGGCCGAAGCGCTGGCCTATCCCGACACCCCCGACACCCACGGTGAGACGGACTATCGCGAGGCCCTGATCGCTTGTCGCTTGCCGCATCTGGTCGACCGGCTGGCCGAGCAGGCCAACTGGTCGCTCGTCCTCTCACCCGGCGAGCAGCAGCGGCTGGCCTTCGCCCGCGCGCTGCTCTACCGGCCCGACTGGCTGTTCCTCGACGAGGCGACTTCGGCGCTCGACGAGGCCACCGAGGCGCATCTCTACCGGCTGATCGGCGAGCGGCTGCCGGGCTGCACGATCGTCTCGATCGCCCACAAGCCCTCGGTGCTGCGTTATCACGAGCGCCGGCTGATCATCGATCCGGCGGCCCGGCGGGTGCTGAGCGAGCCGGTTCCGGCGGCCGAGTAGGCCCGGGCCCGTCGGCGGCTGCGGACGGCGGGGCGGGAACGGTGCCGTCGAGCCAGCGGGACAGCACGACCACCGGCTCCTCGCGATAACCGAGCCCCTCGTAGAAGCCCAGGACCGCCCGGTTCTCGCGCCGCACCATCAACTCGAGCTTGCGGATGCCGCGGGCCGCCACCCAGGCCTCGGCCGCCGCCATCAGCGCCCGGCCGAGGCCGGCGCCGCGCGCCGCCGGGTCGACCGCCAGATAGTAGACCCACCCCCGATGGCCGTCCTCGCCGACCATGACGGTGCCGACCGGCCGGCCGTCCTGCTCGGCCACGAGGATCTCGCTGTTCGGCCGGCCGCGCGCCCGGGCGAGGTCGGCTTCGGGTGGGTTCCAGGGTCGGACGAGGCCACACACCTCCCACAGCGCCAGCACCGCCGGCACGTCGCGATCTTCGACCGGGCGGATCGTGGGCTCCACGTCCCGTCCTCCTCGCCGGCACCGCCCGGGCGACGGGCCCGGAACGAGAAGGGCCGGCGCGCGGCCGGCCCTCTCGTGAACCGCGCGCCGCGCGGCGGCTCAGGCGCGCTCGCGGTAATAGCGCTCGGCGCGCCGCGCCGCCGCCTTGGCGGCGTCCTTGGGGCTCATCCGGCCCGAGGCGGCGTTGGCGAACATCTCGACCACGACGTAGTCGGCGAGCGTGGCGGCCGAGGCGTAGCCGAGTTTGCCGCGCCAACCGTAATATTGCAGATTGGCCGGGATGTACTTGAAGGGCGTGAGCTTCGGGTCGGCGTCCCAGAACGGCAGATTCTCGAACGCCTTGAGCGTCGGCTGCCAGTAGCCGATGTTGCCGGTCTGCCAGGCGCCGTACTGCTCCGCCTCCATCATGTGGGTGAGATAGGCCTTGGCGGCGTTGGGATACTTGCAGTGCTTGAAGATGAACGCGCTCACCACCGCGGCCGTCGCGGTCGGCTTGCCCGAGGGGCCGATCGGCGGCACGGCGTGATCGGTGTCGTCGGCGATCGCTCGGACCTTGGGGTCGTTGCTGTTCTTGGCCGCGAAGTAGATCGAGATGCCGTTGTGCGTCCAGCTGATCTCGTCGGCGAGGAAAGCCTTGTTGTTGTTGGGGTCCAACCAGGCCAGCGTGCCGGGGATGAAATGCTGGTAGAGTTCGCGGGCGTACTCCAGCGCGGCCACCGTCTCCGGGCTGTCCAGGATCACCCGGTTGTTCTCGTCGACCACCGCGCCACCGAAGCCCCACAGGATCCAGTGCCAGGTATTGCCGTCGCCGACCGCGTTGCCGAGGGCGAGCCCGCCGGGCTTGCCCGCTTCCTTGACCTTACGGGCCATCTCCAACATGCCAGGAAAGTCGGTCGGGAACTTCTCGAAGCCGGCTTTCTTGAGCCACGAGGTGCGGAAGGTCATGGCCCCGCCGCCGACCCCCACCGGGATGGCGAGCCAGCGACCGTCGCGCCGGCAATAGACGGTGGGTGTGGGATACCAGCCGGCGTACTTCTCGCCCAGATACTTGGCGACGTCGTCGAGTGGGATCACCTTGTCGGGATACTGGTGCGGGTCGTCGTACCAGCCCATGACGATGTCCGGCCCGGAGCCGATGCTGGCGGCCACCGCCATTTTCGGGCGGATGTCCTCCCAAGACTCCCAGTCGATCCGGACCTCGACGCCGGTCTTCTGCGTGAACTTGGCGGTGTTGGCCTTCCAGATGTCCTCGTCGGGTTGGATGAACTTGGACGGCCGCATGAGCCGCAAGCTCGCGCCACGTTCGATCTTGAAGTCCGGTGCCGGCACGTCCTTGATCGGCAGCTGCGCCAGCACGTCCCGGTTCCAGAAGCTGCCCAGCGCGAAGGCACTGGCCCCCAGGATGAGCGCGTCGCGTCGGGTGTACCTGATCATGCTCTCTCTGGCCCCCCGTCCCTTGGCTGCGGTGGCGCCGGCCACTCCGGCGTCGGTCCGTCGACGCAACATGGCGCACCGGTGCCCACTTAGCAATCGCTGCGGCTGCGGACCGTGCCCGCGCCGCCGAGCGGGCGGTGCGCGCGGATCGGGGCGCGCAAAAATCAGACTGGCGGTGAAACGGACCCGCGCTTCGCCGATTGCCCGGCGGCGAAGCTTCGATATGTGGAAGAGAGAACGCGGCGGCGGGAACGCTTCGGTCTCGCCGCCGGACGAGCAGGGAGGTCGTGTCGATGAAACGGATGCTGCTCGGCGCCACGGCGCTCGCCTCGCTGGCGCTCGCCACCGCCGCCCCGGCGGCCGACAAGCTCAAGATCGGGGTGACCGCCACCCTCGAGGGCACCTACACGGTGCTGGGCGAGGACGGCATGCGCGGCTTCGAGCTGGCACTGCGTCAGTGGAACCGCAAGGCCGGCGGCAAGGACCTCGAGATCGTCGTCGTCTCCACCGACGCCACGCCGGATTCGGCGATCCGGGCGGTCCGCAAGCTGGTCGAGCAGGACAAGGTCGATCTGGTGATCAGCCCGCTGTCCGGCTCGGAGGGCATCGCGGTGCGCGACTACGCCCACACCCAGCCGCAGATGACCTTCGTCAACGCCGCCTCGGGGGCGATGGAGACCACCTTCGTCAACCCGGCGCCCAACTTCTTCCGCTGGAACATGGACGGCGCGCAGTGGCAGGCCGGGCTCGGTGACTACATCTACAACACCAAGGGCTACCGGAAGATCGCCACGGTCGGCGAAGATTACTCCTTCGTCTACACCCAGGTGTTCGGGCTGGCCGTGGAGTTCTGCGGTCTGGGTGGCCAGATCACCCAGCGTTTCTGGGTGCCGCTCGGGACCAAGGACTTCGCCTCGATCATCGCCGCCCTGCCCGACGACGTGGATGCCATCTATCTGGGCCTGGGCGGTGCCGACGCGGTCAACTTCCTCAACCAGTACGCCCAGGCGGGCGGCAACGCCAAAATCGTGGGCGGCTCGATCATGGTCGACCAGACCGTGCTGTCCTCGAAGGGTCGGGCCAAGGAGATCCTCAAAGGTGCGGTGGCCGCCTCGGGAATGGCCGACACCTGGGAGGACCCGCGCTGGCAGGCGTTCGTCAAAGCCTATCGGGAGGCCTTCCCGCCGGACAAGCGGTTCGCTTCGCCCTCGTTGCTCGCGGTCAACTACTACAATTCCGCGGTCGCCACCTTCAAGACACTCGATCTGATCAAGGGTGATCTGTCGGACGGTCACAAGAAGTTTCGTGAGACCATGGCCAAGCTGGAGCTGGACGCGCCCAACGGCAAGATCCGGCTCGACGAGAACCGTCAGGCGATCGGCACCAACTTCGTGACCGAGGTGGTCGAGGACGCCCAGGGCAACCTGGTGAGCAAGGTCGTCAAGGTGGTCGAGAACGTCAACCAGACCCTGGGCCTCCCGGTCGAGGAGTTCCGGGCCTTGGGGCTGCCCGGCCGGACGACGCCGGAATGCAAGAAGCGCGGCTGAGCTCCGCGCCTCGCCCGGGCACCGCCGAACCCGGGCAGGGTTCGGCGGTGTCGGCGGCCCTTGCGCTCCGGCTGCGGCTGGGCGATCCAGGGGACGAGCGGATCGCGCGCGAGCAGCGGGGAGGCGGAGCTGAGCAGCGCGCTGGCCATCTGTCACGGACCGTTCGGCCGGGCCTGTCTCTACCGGATCGACCGGCCGTTTGTGACCCACGCCCACCGCGAGGGGCACCTGGTCTTCCACGTGGGTGGTGCGCCGGCCACACTGTTGGTCGACGGGCGACCCTGCCCGGCGACCCCGGGCCTGGCGGTGGCGATCGACCCCTGGCAGCCCCACGCCCATCGGCCGCAAGCACCGGGCGCGGCCGGCATCTTCCTCGTGCTCTACATCAAGCGATCCTGGTTCGTGGAGGCGAGTCGACGGGCGGACGTGCCGCTGCGCTTCGGCACCAACCGGCTGGTGCTCAAGCCGACCCTCGCGGCGGCGGTCGAGCGGGTGGCGCGGGCGTCGACCGAGCCCGACCCGGCGCGCTCCCTGCCGGGCGAGTTGTCGGCGTTGGTGCGGGCCTGCTTCGAGGAGTCCTGGGGGATCCGGGCGGTCCCGCCGCGCCCGCAGCCCCGCTTGCTCGACTTCCGCATCCGCAAGGCGCTGCGCCTGTTGAGCGAGCGATTGGACGGCGAGCTGCCGCTCGAGCGGGTGGCCCGCGAGGCCGGGTTGTCCCGCCCGCACTTCTTCACGTTGTTCAAGAGCCAGCTCGGCGTGACCCCGACGGTCTACCTCAACACGCTGCGAGTCGAGGCGGCGCTCGAGCGGCTGGTCCGCACCGAGCGACCGGTGGCCGAGATCGGCCAGGAGCTGGGCTTCGCCTGCCCGTCGAGCTTCACCCGGTTCTTCGCCGCCAATGTCGGCCTCGCCCCGAGCGACTATCGCCGACGGGCGCGGCTGCTCTGAGCCGGCCGGTCCCGGAGCCGCCGCTCGCCGGCCGGCGCGCGGGCCACTGAGGCGAAGCGACGGCGAGTGCGGGAGGCGTCGAGGTCGTGGCACGCGCGAGCGCGGGGACGAGCGGAACGGGGCCGGCGGGGTTCGACGGGCGGGCCGTCGCCGGCCCGCTCGGCTGGATCGAGCGCCGCCCGCTGGCCGCCTTGGTCCTGGCCATCCTCGTCGTCCTCTTCCTTTGGCTGCTGTTCGCCGAATGGCCGGCCGAGCTCGAGCGTTGGCTCGGCCGCAAGCGCGTGTTCGTGAGCGCACTGTTGAACGGGATCACGCTCGGCGGCCTCTATTTCCTGGTGGCCGCCGGTTTCACCTTGATCTTCGGGCTCATGCGCAACGTCAACCTGGCGCACGGCTCGCTCTACCTGTTCGGCGGCTATCTGGCCTTCACCACGGTCCAGGCCACCGGACTGTGGTTGCCGTCGTTCCTCGTCGCCTTCGTGCTCGTCGCGATCGCCGGATTGTTGCTGCAGGTCCTGGTGTTCCGCCACATGGAGGGCCAGGAGCTGCGCCAGACCCTGGTCACGATCGCCCTCTCGATCGTTTTCGCCGACCTCATGTTGTGGGTCTGGGGCGGTGACTTCTACCAGATCCCCACCCCGGACTGGCTGGCGGGCCCGATCGAGCTGCCGATCGTGCTCGCCACCCGGCCGGACGGCGAGGTCGTCTATCTACGTTACCCGCGGGTGCGGCTCGTGATCTTCGCCGCGTCCGTGGTGATCGGCGTGCTCCTGTGGCTGGCCATCAACCGCACCCGGGTGGGCATGCTGATCCGCGCCGGGGTCGACGATCGCGAGATGCTGGCCGCCTCGGGCGTCCCGATCCAGCTCCTGTTCGCGGCGACCTTCGCTTTCGGGGCGGGCCTGGCCGGCATGGCCGGGGTGGTGGGGGGCACTTTCCAGTCGCTCTCGCCCGGTGAGGACACCCGCTTCCTGTTGGCCTCGCTCGTGGTCGTGATCGTGGGCGGCATGGGCTCGATTCCCGGCGCCGCGCTGGGAGCGCTGCTCATCGGCCTGGCCGAGCAGTTCGGCTCGGTCTACCTGCCGACCTACGCCATCGTCTTCTCGTTCTTTATCATGGTCCTGGTGTTGGCGTTCCGGCCGCAGGGCCTGCTCGGCGTGCGCTGAAGCCCATGGCCGCCGCGCGACCCGCACCGAGCCGTGCCGCACCGACCAGCGAGGCCGGCCCGCTCGAGACGGCCGGCATCCCGCCGGCGGCCTGGATCGTGGCGGCCGTCCTCCTGGTCATGCCGGCGGTCGCCTCGGACTTCTTCCTCGTCCAGGTGTTCGGCTGGGCGGCGGTGCTCGGCACCATCGCCCTCTCGCTGCAGTTCCTGGCCGGCTACGGCGGGATGGTGAGCCTCGTGCAGATGACCGTGGCCGGGGTCGCGGGCTACATGGTGGCGATCCTCGGCACCTCCGGGCTCACCCAGATCAGCTTGGGCTGGCCGTTCTGGTTGGCCGTGCCGGTGGCGATCGTGATCGCCGTCCTGTTCGGCACGCTCTCCGGTGCCCTCGCGGTGCGCACCGAGGGGATCTACACGATCATGATCACCCTCGCGATCGCCGCCGCCTTCTTCTACTTCACCCGCCAGAACGAGACCGTGTTCGGCGGCTTCCTGGGCTTCAACGGCGTGCGCGCCCCGGTCTTCTGGGGGATCGACTGGCGGGCGCCGATCCCCTTCTATTATCTGTGCGTGGGATGGGCGGTGATCGCCTGGGCGCTCGTGACCTGGGTGGTGCGCGCCCCCTTCGGCCTCGCCCTGCAGGGGATCCGTGACAATCCGCGGCGCATGGCGGCGCTCGGCTTCGACGTCACCGCCCATCGGATCGCCGCCTACGCCTTCGCCGCGTTCCTGGCCGCCCCGGCCGGGATCCTGCTCACCTGGCTCAACGGCCAGATCGCTCCCGGCACGGTCGGCATCGGCCCGGTGATCGACATCCTGGTGATCGCCGTGGTGGGCGGTCTCGGCCGACCGATCGGCCCGTTCATCGGCGCGCTGCTCTACGTGCTGTTGCGGCTGTTCGCCATGGACCTGCTCGTGGCCGTGGGCCTCGCGGGCCAGCGTTTCCAGCTGCTGATCGGCGTGGGCTTCCTGTTGACCGTGCTGTTCTCGCCCGACGGCCTGCTGGGCTTGTGGGAACGCTGGAAAGCGCGCCGGGCGAGCCGGACGGCCGGGCCCGGAGGGGGGCGCTGATGGCCACCGCGATCGCCCGGCGCCTGGCCGCCGCCGGCACGGTCAACGCGCTCGAGCTGCGCGGGGTCACCAAGACTTTCGGCGCGCTCGTGGCGTTGAGCGACGTCACCTTGAGCGTGCGGCCGGGCGAACGGCGGGCGATCCTCGGCTCCAACGGTGCCGGCAAGACCACGCTGCTGAACTGCATCACCGGCGACTTCCCGGCGAGCTCCGGGACCATCCGCTTCTTCGGCGAGGACGTGACGCACTTTCCGGCCCACGAGCGGATCCGGCGCGGCTTGCGCCGCACCTATCAGATCTCGCTCCTGTTCGGTGGGCTTTCGGTCCTGGACAACGTCTATCTCGCCTGTCTCGGTGTCTCGCGCGGCCGCTTCTCGTTCCTGCGGCCGCGGCGCGACGATCCGCTCCTGGCCTCGGCCCGCGAGCTCGTGCGCGCGGTCCATCTCGACGAAGTGGCCGAGCGCAAGGTCGCCGAGCTCGCCCACGGCCAGCAGCGCCAGCTCGAGGTGGCGCTCGCGCTCGCCGGCGCGCCCCGTTTCTTGTTGTTCGACGAGCCGGCGGCCGGCCTGTCGCCGGCCGAGCGGGCCGATCTGGTGGCGATCCTCAACGGTCTGCCCGGTCACATCGGCTTCATCATCATCGAGCACGACATGGACGTGGCGCTGCGGGTGGTCGAGAGCGTCACGCTCATGCACGAGGGGCGGATCTTCAAGGAGGGCACGCCCGCCGAGATCGAAGCCGATCCCGAGGTCCAGGAGCTCTATCTGGGACACGGCCATGGTTGAGCGCAGCGCCGCCGCGGCCGGGACGCGCGCGCTCACCGGCCCCGCGATCCTGCAGATCCGCGGGCTACACGTGCACTACGGCCGCTCGCACGCGCTGCAGGGCGTGGATCTCGACCTGCCGCGCGGTGTGCTGGGCGTGGTCGGCCGCAACGGCATGGGCAAGACCACGCTGTGCAAGGCGATCATGGGCCTGGTGCGGCCCAGCGCCGGCTCGATCCGCTTCGAGGGCACGGAGCTCGTCGGCCGGCCCCCGGACGAGATCGCCCGGCTCGGGATCGGCTACGTCCCCCAGGGCCGACGGCTGTGGCGCTCCTTGACGGTCGACGAACATCTGCGCCTGGTCGCCGGGAGCGGCCGCGAGCGCGGCCCCTGGACCGTCGAGCGGATCTACGCGACCTTCCCGCGGCTGGCCGAGCGGCGTTCGAACGGCGGCGCCCAGCTCTCCGGTGGCGAGCAGCAGATGCTGGCGATCGCCCGGGCGCTGTTGCGCAACCCCCGGCTGCTGGTGATGGACGAGCCCACCGAGGGCCTCGCCCCCGTCGTCGTCGAGCAGGTCGAGCAGCTGCTACACCGCCTGGGCGAGGAGGGCGAAATCGCCATCCTCGTGGTCGAGCAGAACATCGCCGTCGCCACCTCGGCCGCCGAACGGGTGGCGATCGTGGTCAACGGCCGCATCTTCCGGGTCATGGAGAGCACCCGGCTGGCGGCCGATCGCGATCTGCAACAGCGGTTGTTGGGCGTCGGCCGCCACGCCCACGAGGATCTGGAGAGCGCCGGCGGCGAAGCGCCGGTCCGGGCGGAAGGCGGGGCTGCCGGAGCGCGGCCGGCGGCGCGCGGGCCACGCAAGGTGTGGATCTCCAACCCCGTCCCGCCGACCCGCTGGTCGCAGCCGGTGAGCCTCTCTCGGATCGAGACCACCGCGCGGATCGTTTCGGCCGGGGAGACCACGCTGCCGGCCGAGCGGGCGCCCGCTGCCACCGTGCTGCGGCCGCTGGCCGCCCCGGGTGAGGGGGTGGTGTTGGTGGTGGGCACGCTGGACACCAAGGGGCCCGAGCTGCGCTTCGTGCGCGATCGGATCCGCGAGGCCGGGCTGCCCACCCGCCTGGTCGACCTCTCGACCAGCGGGAAACCCTCCTCGGCCGACGTCCCGGCGCAGCAGGTGGCGCTGTTCCACCCGCAGGGGCCCTCGGCGGTCTTCACGGGCGATCGCGGCCGGGCGGTGGCGGCGATGGCCGAAGCCTTCCGCCATTGGATCCGTCGCCAGGAGGGGATCGCCGGCATCATCGCCGCCGGCGGCTCGGGCGGTACGGCGCTCGCGACACCGGCGATGCGCGAGCTGCCCTTGGGTGTCCCCAAGGTCATGGTCTCGACCATGGTGGCGGGCGACGTGCGCCGCTTCGTCGAGGCCTCGGACATCGTGCTCGTGCCCGCGGTCACCGACGTCCAGGGCCTCAACCGGGTGAGCCGCGAGATCCTGGCCAACGCCGCCTACGCGCTCGTGGGGATGGTGAAGCACCGGTTGGAGGCGCGCCGGACGATCGCCGGTGGCGCCGGTGCGCGGCCGGATCTACCGGCCATCGGCCTCACCATGTTCGGGGTCACCACACCGGCCGTGCAGCGCATCGCCAAGGCGCTCGAGGGCGAGGTCGACTGCCTGGTGTTCCACGCCACCGGGATCGGCGGGACGGCCATGGAGAAGCTGGTCGAGGAGGGCCAGCTCGTAGGCGCGATCGATCTCACCACCACGGAAATCGCCGATCTGCTCGTGGGCGGAGTGTTGGCCTGCAGCGAGGATCGGCTGGGCGCCTTCATCCGCACCCGCACCCCCTGGATCGGTTCGCTGGGTGCCCTCGACATGGTCAATTTCGGACCACCCGAAACCGTTCCGGTGGCCTTCCAGGGCCGGCTGTTCCACCGCCACAATCCGCAGGTGACCTTGATGCGCACGACCGCCGAGGAGTGCGTGCGGATCGGCCGCTGGATCGCCGAACGGGTCAACCGGATGGACGGGCCCGCCACCCTGTTCGTCCCCGAGGGCGGACTCTCGGCGCTGGACGCCCCGGGCCAGCCGTTCTTCGATCCGCAAGCCGACCGCGCGCTGTTCGCCACCCTCGAGAGTCTGGTTCGGACCACCGGCAGCCGGCGGCTCGTGCGGCTTCCCCACCACATCAACGACCCGGCCTTCGCGGACGCGGTGGTGCGCGCCTTCCGCGCCCAGTTCGCCCCCCTCCTGCGGCGCCGGGCGGCGAGGTGAGCGATGGCGGCCATTCCCCGTGAGGCGATCCTCGAACGGCTACGGGCCAAGCTCGCGGCCGGCGAGCCCATCCTGGGTGGGGGTGCCGGCACCGGCATCTCCGCCAAGGCCGAGGAGGCGGGCGGCATCGATCTGATCGTGATCTACAATTCCGGCCGTTACCGGATGGCCGGGCGCGGCTCCTTGGCCGGGCTCATGCCCTATGGCGACGCCAATGCGGTGGTGGTGGAGCTGGCCGCCGAGGTCCTACCCGTGGTCGAACACACACCGGTGCTGGCCGGAGTGTGCGCCACCGACCCGTTCCGGCGCATGGACCGGTTTTTGGACGAGCTCGCTGGGCTCGGCTTCTCGGGCGTGCAGAACTTCCCGACCGTCGGGCTGATCGACGGTCGCTTCCGACAGAACCTCGAAGAGACCGGAATGGGCTACGGCCTCGAGGTCGAGATGATCCGTCTGGCCCGGGCCAAGGGCCTGTTGACCACGCCCTACGTGTTCTCGGCCGAGGACGCCCGGGCGATGGCCGAGGCCGGGGCGGATCTGATCGTCTGCCATCTGGGCTTGACGGTGGGTGGGACCATCGGTGCCCGGACCGCCTTGCCGCTCGCGCAAGCCCCGGGCCTGGTCGACGCCTGGGCCGAGGCGGCGCGCGCGGTGCGGCCCGACATCCTCGTGCTGGTGCACGGCGGACCGGTCGCCACGCCCGAGGACGCGCGGTTCGTCCTCGAGCACAGCCGGCACTGCCAGGGCTTCTACGGCGCCTCCTCGATCGAGCGGTTGCCCGTGGAGCGGGCGATCGCCGAGGAGGTCCGCAAGTTCCGATCGATCCTCCGACCCGGGGTGCGGGCGGAGCAGGGGAGGCAAGCTCGATGAGCGCGCAGATGTGGGGCCAGGTCATCCTTTGGCTCGTCGTCGCGATCATCGTCGTCGCGGTCGTCGTCTACTTCTTGAATTTGCTCTACAGGCGATCCTCCAAGGAGGTGTCGTTCGTCCGGACCGGTCTGTTCGGCGAGAAGGTGGTGATCAACGGTGGCGCCTTCGTGTTCCCGTTCGTGCACGAGGTCACACCGGTCAACATGAACGTCCTCCAGCTGCAGGTGGTCCGCCGCCGCGAGGACGCGCTCATCACCAAGGACCGGATGCGGGTCGACGTCGACGCCGAGTTCTACGTCCGGGTGGCCCCCACCAAGGAGGCCGTGGCGTTGGCCGCCGCCACCCTCGGCCGCAAGAGCCTGGAGCCCGAGCGGCTGCACGCGCTCTTGTCGGGCAAGCTCGTCTCGGCGCTGCGCTCGGCCGCCTCCGAGATGACCATGCAGGAGATGCACGAGCACCGCGCCGAGTACGTGGCCCGGGTCAAGGCCGCTTGCGAGGAGGCGCTGGTCCAGAACGGCCTCGTGCTGGAATCGGTGGCGATCACCGACCTCGACCAGACCGATCTCGAATATTTCAACCCCTCCAACCGCTTCGACGCCGAGGGTCTGACCCGGCTGATCGAGGAGATCGAGACCCGCCGCAAGCTCAGGAACGACATCGAGCAGGAGACCGCGATCGCGATCCGCACCCGCAACCTCGAGGCCGAGAAGCAGGCTCTCGCCATCGAGCAGGAGAGCGAGGCGGCGCGGCTGGAACAGCAGCGCGAAATCGAGTTCCGCCGGGCCCTCCAGCGCGCCGAGATCGCCCGTGAGCGGGCGCGGCGCGAGACCGAGGCCGAGGAGGCGGCGATCGCCGCCCGCGAGGCCGTCGAGCGGGCCCGGATCGCCCAGGAGCGGGCGCTGGCCGAAGCCCGCATCGAGGCCGAGCGGATCACCCGCGAGCGCGAGATCGAACGGCAAAAGGCCCTGGAGGCGGCCGAGATCGCCGCCAAGGAGGCGGTCGAGAAGGCCCGCATCGCCCAGGAACTGGAGCTCGAGCAGGCGCGCATCGCTTCCGTGGAGGAGACCCGCCGGCGCGAGATCGAACGGCAAAAGGCCCTGGAGGCGGCCGAGATCGCGGCCAAGGAGGCGATCGAGAAGGCGCGCATCGCCCAGGAGCTCGAGGTCGAGCAGGCGCGCATCCGCCGCGAGGAGGAGACCCGGCGGCTTGAGATCGAGCGGCACAAGGCCCTCGAGGAGGCCGAGATCGCCGCCCGCGAGGCGACCGAGAAGGCCCGGCTCGCCCAGGAGCGGGCGGTGGCCGATGCCCGCATCGCCACCGAGGAGGCGATCCGTCAGCGCGAGATCGCCCGCCAGCTGGCCGTGGAGGAGGCCGAGATCGCCGCCCGCGAGGCCGTCGAGCGGCTCAAGATCGCCGAGGCCGGCAAGCTCGCGGCCGAGCGGATCGCCACCGATCGGCGCACCCGCGAGCTGGAGATCGAGCGCCAGCAGGCCATCGAGGCGGCCGAGATCGCCGCCCAGCAGGCGGTCGAGGCGGCCCGCATCGCCCGCGAGCGGCTGTTGGCCGCCGAGCGCATCGCCGCCGAGCAGGACACCCGGGCTCGTGAGATCGCCCGGGCCCGGGAGCTCGAGGAGCAGCAGATCCGCGCCAAGGAGGCCGTGGAGGCGGCCCGCATCGCCCAGGAGGAGAAGGTCCGCAAGCTCGAGATCGCCCGCAACGAGGCGCTCGATCTGGCCGAGGTGGCGGCCCGCGAAGCCACCGAGAAGGCACGGATCGCCCAGGAGAAGGCCGTGGCCGCCGAGCGCGCGGCGAGCCTGGCGGCCATCCGCGAGGCCGAGATCGCCGCCGAGGAGGCGGTCGAGGCGGCCCGCATCGCCCAGGCCCAGCGGCTGGCGATCGAGCGGATCGAGTCGGAGATCGCCACCCGCCTCAAGGACATCGAGCGGCTGGGTCGGCTGGAGACCGAGGAGGTGGGCACTCGCCGGGCGATCGAGAGCGCGCGCATCGCCGCCGATCGGGCGCTGGCCGCCGAGCGAGTGGCGCGCGAGGAGGAGGTCCGCAAGCTCGAGATCGCCAAGAACCGGGCACTCGACGAGGCCGAGGTGCTGGCCCGCGAGGCGGTCGAGAAGGCCCGCATCGCCCAGGAGCGCACCCTCGCCGCCGAGCGGATCGCCGCCGAGCAGGAGGTCCGGGCCCGCGAGATCGAGCGGCAGAAGGTCCTGGAGGCCGCCGATCTCGCCCGCCGTCACACGGTCGAGCAGCAGCGCATCGCCATCGAGCTCGACCTCGAGGAGGAGCGGATCGCCTCCGAGCGGACCCGCCGGACCCTCGAGATCGACCGCGACCGGGCGGTCGAGGAGGCCCTCGAGGACAAGACGGTCAAGCTCACCGCCAAGCGCATCGAGCGCAGCGAGGCCGAGCGCAAGGTCAAGGAGGCCGAGCTCGCCACCCGGCGCGAGATCGCCAAGCTCGAGGTGGGCGCCGACCAGGCGGTCGAGGCCGCCCGCATCGAGCGCCGGCGGGCGCTGGAGCAGCTCGAGGTGGCCCGCGGTCAGGCCCTCCAGGAAGCCGAGATCGCCGCCCGCGAGGAGGTCGAGCGGGCGCGGATCGCCGCCGAGCGCGGCCTGGACGAGGCGCGGGTGGCCCGCGAGCGCGACCTGCGCAAGCTCGAGATCGCCCGCGAGCAGGAGGTCGAGCTGGCGCTAAAGGAGAAGGCCATCACCCTCTTCATGAAGCAGGTCGAGGAGGCGGCCGCCAAGATCGAGGCGGAAGCGGCGCTCGCCCGGGCCGCCGAGGCCGAGGAGCGCACCAAGACCGTGCGCGAGACCGAGGCCGCGCGCCGCAAGCGCACCGTCGAGCTCCTGATCGCCGAGCTCGAGGCCGAGGCCAAGAAGATCGCCGCCGACGCCGATCGGGTCCGCGCCGCGGTCGAGGCCGAGGCGCAGCGGCTCATGAACGAGGCCGAGAACGTGCTCACCGATGCCGCCCGCCAGTCGATCTTCCGCCGCCGGCTGTTGGAGCGGATCGAGGGCATCGTGCGCGAGAGCGTGCGTCCGCTGGAGAAAATCGAGGGCATCAAGATCCTGCAGATCGACGGGCTCGGTGGGACCGGCGGCGGCGAGCGGCGCAACACCACCGACGAGGTGATCGACGCGGCGCTGCGCTACCGCGTCCAGGCGCCGATGATCGACACGCTGCTCAAGGACATCGGCATCGAGGGCGGCTCGCTCGCCCGGATGGGCGGGCTCATCCGCGAGGCCCGCGACATGGACGCGATCCGCCGTGAAGCGGAGAAGGACAAGGCCCGCCGCGAGGCGCAGGAGCGCGAGGCCCAGAGCGGCGGCGCCAGCGGTCAGGGGAGCTGAGGCCGTGGCCCGTGTCTACGTGTCGAGCGTGATCCCGGCCCCGGTCGCTCGGGTGTGGGCGCGGATCCGCGACTTCAACGGACTGCCCTCCTGGCATCCGGCGATCGCCGAGAGCCGCATCGAGAACGGCGAGCCGTCGGATCGGGTGGGCTGCGTGCGCGATTTCCGGCTGCGCAACGGCGAGCGGATCCGCGAGCAGCTGCTGGGGCTCTCGGATTACGAATATTTCTGCACCTATGCGATCCTCGAGAGCCCCATGCCGCTGTCCGATTACGTGGCCACGCTTCGGCTCACGCCGATCACCGACGGTGATCGGACCTTCGCCGAATGGTCGGCCGAGTTCACCTGCGATCCGGCGCGCGAGGCCGAACTCGTGGCGATGATCGGCCAGAACGTCTTCCAGGCCGGCTTCGACGCCTTGAAGCGGCAGCTGGGCAGCTGAGGGGCGCCTTGATCGAGGTGACCACGAGCACGGTCTTCGCCGCCCCGACCGATCGGGTGTGGGCGGTGCTGCGGGACTTCAACGGCCACGACCGCTGGCATCCGATCGTGCGCACGAGCACCATCGAGCGGGGCGAGCCGGCCGACCGGGTGGGCTGCGTGCGTCGCTTCGTGTTGGCCGACGGCTCGGAGTTGCGCGAGCGGCTGTTGGCGCTGTCCGATCTCGAGCAGAGCTTCACCTATTGCCTGCTCGACACGCCGGTGCCGCTGTTCAACTACGTGGCCAGCGTGCGCCTGCTGCCGGTGACCGACGGCGATTGGACCTTCGCCCAGTGGCGGGCGCGGTTCACCACCCGCCCCGGCGAGGAGGCGGCGATGCGCCGGCTGGTGGCGGAGGAGGTCCAGGCGGCCGGCTTCCGGGCGATCCGCGCGCTGGTCGAGCGGGAAGGGGAGGGCTGAGCGGTGCCGCTCGAGGTCCGCACCACCGACACCCTGGCCGAGGCCGCGAGCCTGCTCGAGCGCAGCCGCGGCGCGCGGTTCCTGGCCGGCGGCACGCTCGTCGTGCGCGCGGTCAACGAGGGCGATCCGGCACTCTCCCTGATCGTGCGCACCCGCGATCCGGCCTTCGGCCGGATGCGCCCGGCGGGCGGCCGGATCGAGCTCGGTGCGGGGGTGACCATGGCCCGGATCCTGGCCTCGCGCGAGCTCGCCTTCCTGCACCCCGTGGCCCGGGCGATCGGCGGGCCCGCGGTGCGCACGCTCGCCACCGTGGGCGGCAATCTGTTCGCCCCGCACCCGTACGGCGACTTCGCCACCGCGCTGTTGGCGCTCGATGCCAAGGTCCAGCTCGTCTCCGGCTTCGGTGCCCGCGAACTGCCGCTCGAGGATCTCTTGCGTCAGCGCGAGCGCGAGCCGCACCCGCTCGTGGCGGCGGTGAGCTTCGAGCGGCCGGCCGATCCCGCGTTCTTCCGCTTCCGCACACTGACCCGCACCCATCCCAAGGGGGCGGCCGTGCTGACGATCGCCGCCTGGCTGCCGCTTTCGGGCGGGCGGGTGAGTGGCGCGCGGGTGGCGTTCGGGGCCATGGCGCCCACGCCGATCCGCGCGCGGGCGGTGGAGCGCGCGCTCGAAGGCCGGCCGCTCACCGCCGAAGGGGTGGCCGCGGCGGTCGAGGCGGCCGGGCGCGAGGGCGATCCGCCGACCGACGCCTTGGCCTCGGCCTGGTACCGGCGGCGGGTGGTGGGGGTGATCTTGCGCCGGCTGCTCTTGGGCGAGCCGTGAGGGAGGGGCCATGCGCACGGCCGTACAGCTGGAGCTCAACGGCAGCGAGGCGGCGGCGATCGTCGAGCCGGGCGAGACGCTGTTGTCGCTGTTGCGCAACCGGCTGGGCGACACCTCGCCCAAGGCCGGCTGCCTGCAGGGGACCTGCGGCGCGTGCACCGTGCTGCTCGACGGCGAGCCGGTGCCGGCTTGCCTCGTGCTGGCCGAGGCGGTCGACGGGAGGCGGGTGACCACGGTGCGCGGCCTCGCCGACGGTCCCGCCCTGCATCCGCTCCAGGAGGCCTTCATGGACGGCTTCGCCGCCCAGTGCGGCTTTTGCACCCCCGGCATGCTGATGGCCGCCAAGGCGCTGCTCGACAAGTTGCCGAACCCGACCCGCGAGCAGGTGATCGAGGCGATTTCCGGCAACATCTGCCGGTGCACGGGCTATCTGCCGATCATCGAGGCGATCCTGGACGCCGCCCGGCGGCTGGCGCAGCGGCGCTGAGGGAGGGGGCGATGGCGCTCACCATCCGCAAGGAGCTGTTCGCCGACGAGCGCGACGACGATCTGCGCCTGGTGGGCCGGCCGGTTCGCCGGCAGGACATCGAGGGCCACGTCACCGGCCGGACGGTGTTCTTCGACGACCATCCGGTCTCGGGCCTCTTGCACCTCGTGTGCGCCCGCTCGAGCGAGCACCACGCCCGCATCCGCGCGATCGACACGAGCGCCGCCGAGCGGGTGCCGGGCGTCAAACGGATCCTGCGCTACGCCGACCTGCCCAAGAAGGCGCACAACATCCTCACGATCTTCAATTTCGGCATCGACGACGAGCCGGCCCTCGCCGACGGCAAGGTACGCTACAAGGGCGAGCCGATCGTGGCCGTGCTCGCCGAGAGTCTGCGCGCGGCGCAGGAGGCGGCGGCCAAGGTGCGGGTCGACTACGAGCGGCTGCCGGCGGTCTTCGACGTCGAGGAAGCCCTGAAACCGGGGGCTCCGCTCGTCAACGAGTACATCGGCCGCAACTGGTTCCGCTATTGGGGCGACTACGATTGCCAGCAGATCCGCTTCGGCGACGTCGAGGCGGCGCTGCGCTCGGCCGACCTCGTGGTCGAGGGACGCTATCAGATGTCGCCCATCGAGCACGCTCCGCTCGAGACCAACGGCTGCATCGTGGTGCCGGCCGAGGACGGCCGCTTCACCGTCTACACCTGCACCCAGGGTCTGTTCTTCTCGCTCGACAACACGGCGGCGCAACTGAAGATCGAGAGCAACCGGCTCCACTTCATCGGCGGCACGGTGGGCGGCGGCTTCGGCGGCAAGGTCGACACGGTCGTCGAGCCCCTGGCCGTGCTCGCCGCCATGCTCACCGGCCGGCCGGTCCGCTACGTGTTCTCGCGCGCCGAGGAGATGCAGGTCTCGAGCCCGCGCGGCGCCGAGCGCATCGTCGTCACCGACGGGGTGATGCGCGACGGCCGGATCGTGGCCCGCAAGATCGTCCACTACCACGACGCCGGCGCCTATTCGCGCCTGTCGACCTACGGGACCATCAAGTCCGCCGCCCATCACCCCGGACCCTATTGGATCCCGGCCGTGTGGGTCGACAGCTGGTGCGTCTTCACCAACCGCACGCCCTCCTCGGCGATGCGCGGCTTCGGCGTGACGGGCGGCGACTTCGCGCTCGAATCGCACATGGACGTGGTCGCGCGGGCGATCGGTATGGATGCGCTCGAGCTTCGCATCCGCAACGCCTATCGCGACGGCGACATGAAGGCGCATCGGCGGATCACCAAGGGTGCAGCGCTGATCGAATGCATCCAAGTGGCAGCCGAGATGGCCGGCTGGCCGCTGTCCGCCGAGGCCCGCGCCGCCTCCTCGCGGGTGGGTGGCGGGGGCGAGCGGGCCCTGATCCCGCCCACACCCGTGGCCCGCACCCGTGCCCCGGCCGGTGAGGGTCCGCGCGAGCCGGCGCGGTTCGCGAGCCCGGCGCGCCCCGCCGGGG
>FWPV01007586.1_pt1 | contig 19583 bp, 16 predicted proteins | sample 2228371 | NCBI WGS metagenome assembly FWPV01 (sample SAMEA103939776, study PRJEB20133) | metagenome
AGCGGTGATGGCCTGGGCGGCGGCGAGGGCCTGGGCGTACACCGCCGGTTGCTGGTCAGGCGGGAAGCGGGGGGCGAGGGCGTCCAGCGCCTCGGCGCGGGCATCGGCAGCGGTGATGGCCTGGGCGGCGGCGAGGGCCTGGGGCAGCAGCTCCGGCGGGAGGCGGAGGGCGAGGGCGTCCAGCGCCTCGGCGCGGCGCCGTTCATCGGTGATGGCCTGGGCGACGGCGAGGGCCTGGGCGTACACCGCCGGTTGCTGGTCAGGCGGGAAGCGGGGGGCGAGGGCGGCCAGCGCAAAGGCGCGGCGCCGTTCATCGGTGATGGCCTGGGCGATCTCCAGCGCCCGCAGCCAGGGCAGTTCGATGCCCGCGTTCACCAGCGCCGCGAGGCACGCCGCCTGTCGTCCCTCATCCGGCATGTGGGCGATCGTCTCCAGCGCCGCTGCCGCGCTCCATCTCCCCTCCGGCGTGCCGACCTGCACCAGACCGGTCAGCAGGTCCGGCAGCAGGTTGCCGCTGCGGCTGCGCAGGCTGGCCGCGATCAGGGCGCAGCGCAGCGCCAGCGCCAGGTCGCCGGTCGTCTCGGCATGCGTCCAGAGCGTGTCGAGGTCGCTCAGGTAGCCGGTGTCGCTGCCTTCGGCGGCGTGGCGGGCGGCCTGCCAGGGCTGTATGTACTGTGCGCCGCTCGGTACAATCTCGGTCACCACCTGACGTATCCGCCCCCATTGCTGCGCCGCCTTGAGATGCGCGATCCAGAACTGGCGCAGGTAGGCGGGCAGCGGCTGGCTGCGGTCGGCATACCAGCGCTCGCCGTAGGCCACAAACGCCTGCTGGATCGCCTGGCGCGCCTGCGCGCTCAGGATGGTGTCCGCCTCCCAGAAGACTTCGCGCAGCCGCTGGTGGCTGAAGACGTAGCCCTCTTTGCCGCCGGAATCCGTTGCCATCGGCACCCTGATGAGGAAGCGCGCAAGCTCGCGATCGCGCAGCGCCTGATGCAAACTGCCCGTTGGTGAAAAGGTCGCGGGGTCGAGCTGATGCAGATCTTCGGCGGTGAGCGGGGCGCAGGCAGCCGCGCAGTAGTTGAGCACGGCAGCGATGACGGCATTGTTCGCGCTCCGATCGACGAGGGTGTTCACCCAGTCTTCCACATACGCTTGCAGGCCGGGTGGCATCCTGGTCAGTTGCTCCGGGGTGATCTCGCCCCGTTGCAGCCCTTCGACAACAAAGCGGATGGTGAGGGGATCACCCGCGCTGAGCCGTTCCAGTTGGGCTACCCAATCGATGTTTTGGGCCAGGGCGTCAAGCGGATTGCCCATCGCCGCCAGGATGCGCTGCACTGCCGCCCGGTTGAGCAGACCCAGCGGAACATGCCAGGCGCTGGCGACGTTCCAGCCGAGGTGGTTACACCAGCCATGCCATGAACGATCACTGACCTCGCGGGCGGCAACCAGGATGCGCGCGCCAGACGGCGGGGTAGCCGGCAGCAGGGTGCGTCCGATCTCCCATCCAACCGCTTCGTCAATGCCGTCGAGCGCGACCAGCAGGCGCGCGCCCTCCGGCAGAGGGCGTCGCAGGTAGTCGGCGACGATGCCGCGGAGATTGTCCGGGCTGGTGAGGTCATACGCGGCGAGATGTTGCTCATCCTTGTGGATCACGGCCAGGCGCCGGGCGAGATAGTCGAGGACGATGGTCTGCTGGGCGACCTCGAAGCGACGACTGATCGGGACAAAGACGACCTGCCACGCCGTCTTGGCAGCGAGCTGAGCCACCCAATGCACCAGCAACGCGGTTTTGCCGCGCCCGGTAGGCGCCACGAGCAGAGCGCAGGCGGGAGCGCGCTCATCATCCAGCCAGCGGTTGAGCGCGGCGAGTTCCGGCTCGCGCCCGCCGAAGACCCGACCGTACTCTTCGGCGATCTTTTCCAGCGCGGCGCGGTAGACCGAGGGGGCGTGGCGGGCGATCTTCTGGTAGATCGTCACTATCGCCTGCGCGCCGTGACCGATCGCAATGCCAGTACCGCTGATGTTGCCAGTGTTGATTTTGACATGAGGGTAGTCGGATTGCTGCGTCATGGGTGATACTTCTGGCAGGTGTCACGCGCCCGGTCGGCACACGTCTGTTCTGCTCAATCAATGTCGCATGGTACCACATCTGTTGTGCGCAGGGAACAGGAATGCGCTGCGGCGTTGTTTGCTTGCCGGCGGGCTTTGCCCGGTTATACCATTTTAGATTGTAGATTTTGGATTGCAGATTAGCGCGCATGGCATTCTGATGCGCTTTGACGGAACCCCACAATCTAAAATCAAAAATCTAAAATCAAAAATGGCATTGCTCCTACCGCTCCTGCTTCACCCGCGCCGCCACCTTGCGCGCCACGGTCGCGAAGGCGGCCTGCGGCCCGCTCAGCGCGGCCACTGTGACCTCGAAGATGTCCTCGGCCATGGCGGCGAGGTTGCCCAGCCAGCGGGTCAGTTTTCGCTCATTCGCCTGCTCACCCTTCTGCGCCTCCTGCTCGATGCTCTTGACCGTGTTGGTCAACTCGTCTTTATCGACATCCGGGTCGTCCGGGCGCTCCTTGATCGCCGCATAGACTCTGGCAAAGGCCTGGGCGAACGTTGCCTGATCGCCGCTGCCCTGATAAACCTCGGCCTGCGCCTTGTGCCCAATCGCAATGCCTGTGCCGCTCACGTCGCCAACGCTAATGTCGCCGGTGATCTTGTTGCCGCCGACCTGCGTAACGTCACCGCCAGCCTGGATGGTATCGCGCCCCGACTGGATCACGGTGTTGTTGCTGCCAGTGGTGATCGGGCTATTGCTGGCTGAGCCGCCAATGCCGACGGCGCCAGCGCCGCTGATCGACTGCTGGAGGGCCCACTGGCTGCGGGCCGGGCTTACTTCGCGCAGCGCGGTATCGTCCGGCGGTCGGTGGTCGGTCGGGAAGTCGCCGAGCATCGTAGACCCGCGATAGAGCGCCACGGCGAAAGGACCAACACCCTTGAGCACGGTCAGCTCCGGCTCCTGAGTGTCGCCGTAGCGCTGCCGCAGGGCGGCGGGCACCCGTTTTTCAACCGCTTCGCCAACGGCGAAGTAGAGGTGGGTATAGAGGTCGAAGGCGCTGATATACCCGGCCCGCCCGCTCAGACCCCGCCCGCGCAGCCCATCGGTCAGGGCCTGGGCGAAGATGGTGAGCGGGCCGGGTCCAATGTACGCAACCTGGTTCTCGCGGCAGGCGGTGATGATGATCCGCCCGCTGCCGGTGGCGAGGACGGCATCGGCGGCCTGCTGCGGCAACGGCTGTCCGGTGAAGGGCTGACCGCTGTCGCCCAGGACGGGCGAGAGCTCACCGGCGTGGCAGGCGTTGACCAGCAGGATGAGCCGTTGGGCAGGGATTGCGCGCAGCCTGTCAAGCAACTCGGTCTGACTGATAGCCGTGCCCGCGACGACCTTATCCTGCGCCAGCCGGGTATCGTGGGTCGTCAACTGATACGCGCCGTCGGCGCTGTACGCGCCGTGGCCGCTGTAGAAAAGCAGCACCGTATCATCGGGCTTCGCGCGCGCGGCAAGATCCGTGAGTGCGGCGAGAATGCCATCGCGGGTCGCGGCGGCGTTCGTCAAGAGAGTGACCTGCGCCTCAGGGTAGCCGCAGGACTGCGGATCGCGCAGCGCCTCTGCAACCGCCTGCGCATCGGCGGCGGTGATCGGCACGTTCAGATCAGGCTCGTGCTGGTAGTTGCCGATCCCGACAATAAGGGCGTGTCCGTTGGTGAAGGGCATGGGGAGTTCCTCACGGTTGATTGCATGTGCTAAACAGATCGAACATTTATTATATTATATGCGCTCCAATCGCATCACGCTTGCTCTGGCACATGCAGAACGTGCCGGCTATAATGAAAGCCGTTTGGGAAGTTGATGACCCCAAACCGATAATCCGCACCCTGGTCGACCGTGGACTACTGGAGCCCTCAAGCCAGAATCGTTTCTGGATGCATGCGATCCTTGTGGCACACGCGAAGTCATTCTTGACGGAGGAGTGAGCAATGCCCTCCCTCCGCACCTCCCATCTCCGCCACGCCCGCTACTATGCTCGGCGCTGCGCCCACGCTGAGCAGCAGTACCGCGACGGGCAGCAGGAACATGGGTTGGCGCTCTTCGACCAGGAGCGCGCGCAGATCGATCTGGCCTGGAGCAGATTGGTGAGCCAGGCACACACCTCCGACCCGGAGATCCTGGCGCTCATCCTGGCCTATGCCGATGCGACGGCCTCAATTGGCGAGATTCGCTACCGGCTGCACGAAGAGCGCATTCCGCGCCTTGAGGCGCAACTGGCCGCTGCCCGACAATTGAACCATCAATGGGCTGAAGGCCAGGCTCTAGGCAACCTTGCCCTCGCTCTTGCCTATGCAGGCAGGTACGCGCAGGCTATCGATTACTACCTTCAGCGGATCGAACTCGCGCGGGCAATTGGTGATCGGCGCGGCGAAGGCGTCGCTCTTGCCAATCTCGGCAGCGCGTACAAGGATCAGGGAGCATACCGCGAGGCGCTGCTCTGCCATCAGCAGGCGCTGGAAATTGCGCAGGAGCTCAAAGATGCGCGAGCTGAAGGCGCGCAGTACGGCAACCTGGGCAACATCTTCCAGATCCTTGGCTACTATCGAGAGGCGATTGATTTTCTTGAACGCCATCTCGCGATTGCGCGCAGTGTCGGCGATCGCCGCGGCGAGGGGAACGCGCTCAGCAATCTGGCTCTGGCCTATAATACCGTTTCGACTTGATGGCGCCGCATTGGTTCAGATCCCGCAACGCTCCAGCTCCACAGCGCCACAAAGCCCCGTGTGGGGGCTGTCGGGCTGTGGAGGTGATGCTAGAGCATGCGAGGTCGTCAATTCCAGTTGGTATAACAGCTGTCGCGATTACCAGCAGGGCGTTATCTATGCAGCTGAAGCGTTAGAAGTTCTGCGCGGCATTGGCGATCGGCGGGCCGAGGGTAACACACTGACCAACCTGGGTGGTGCCTATCTTGGCCTGGGAACCTACACCCAGGCGATCGCCTGCTTTGAGCAACAGCTCACGATCGCTCAGGAAATCGGCGATCTGCGGGGCGCCAGCGCGGCGCTGGGAAATCTTGGCGTCGCCTGCAAGCGGCTGGGCAATATTGTCGCAGCTATCGACGCATATGAGCAGGCTCTGGCGATTGACCGGCAGATCGGCGAGCGCGCAGCGGAAGCAATCGATAGCTGGAACCTGGGGCTGCTCCACGAACAGCAGGGCGACCTCCATCGCGCCATTGCGTGTATCCAGGTCTACGTCGAATTCGCTCAATCGGTGAACCATCCTGATGCTGAACGCGATGCACGATGGCTGGAGGGGCTGCGGCGAAGATCAGGTGAACTGGAAGCGCAAGAGTAGACATCATGCCGTCATTGCGCGATGCGAGGCTGAAGCACGCTCAATATTACCGCTATCTTTGCACTCTTAACCACTGCTACGCGGCAAGCTGTCGGACAATGACGGCGAAGGCTTCCTGAAACTGCTGGCGGAGCCAATTGAGCAGATGAACCCGATGGGCGCGCTGGATGGCACGCTGGGCGTCGCCAATGGTGACGTGCTGGTCCGATACGGCGGTCAGGCGTGCGCGCTCCTCATCGAGAAAGACGCAGGTCGCCAGCACCAACGTCCAGAAACGGCGAAAGGCCGTTGCCCTCATCAGTTGGCCCTGGTCGAGGCCGAGCAGGTCTTTCGTGTCGGTGAAGCGCACCTCAGTATCCCACCTGACCGCCAGGTGGCGGATTAGGGTCGTGGCTTCAGCTTTAAGAGCAACTCCTGGATTTTCTGTTCAATGTCATTCGTAGCAGGCAAGCCAAGCCTCCACAGCAGTCCCGCCTTGCCTTCCTGGGCTGAATTCCATTGTGACCATCCGAGACTCACTGGTGGACCTGCAAAGGGTGTCTCGAAGCGGAATACGTAATAATTGGCAATAGACCACTCTGCTGTTGCGGGATCGGCCACTTCCCAGGTCTCCGAAGTAGAGTATTCAAAGCAGAAAAGACAAATTCCATCCTTCTTTACTTCAATAATGTTCCGCAACTCCCGGCCTTGTCTGAGCAGATCAGGCAACTTGAGCTGGAAGAGGGAAAAGGGCTCCAGGTCTTTCCAACGCAGCGGCTCGCGCTCAACTCCGATGGCGGATTGAGCACGGCCCTGATCGTCCACCCAGAACCGCATCTCGGCGTCGGAGCTGCCCTGCGGATAAAAACTGCCTCCCAACTTGATGGACAAAGCTCGCGCCTGGTCTTTCCGCGACTTTCGCCAGAGCAAGTTCCAGGCAACGAGTGCAGCAAGCGCCAGAATTCCCAAACCCACCCACACGTAAAAAGGCACCGAGTTGAACACCTCTGCCAAGACTGCAACGTATGTATCCATACCAGGAATCTCCCGCGAAACTGTGAAGTTGTCTTAATACTACCTTATTACCTTATTAACTATAGCCATGACCAGATTGTTAACACCCTGTTTATGGCCGCTGCCCAATCGATTCTATGCGCATTCAGCGTGAATGAGACGAAGGAGCTCTGGCGCTCCGTTAATTATGATACCCTCATCTGTGACTTTTTCAAGGGGGTTTGGGAGATTCGGAGGTAAAAGCCCCTTACAGGGGTACGTAAGCTTCAGGGGGAATATCCGGCTTCGGATTGCGATGGAAGGTCATTGTTGAGCCGCAGAAGTGGATGAAGGTGGCGCTGGCGGAGGTGACGCCACACGTCAGGGCTCCACAAGCCGCGGTCAACAAGGACCAGGGTGCGCCAATCACTCGGGACGGCTGGGGCGAGATGGTCGACCAGCGCCAGCATGTGCGGCATCCAGGCGCCTTTGGCCCGGGCAGGAACGACGTGCCAGGCAACCGGAATGGTACAGCCACGGTAGAGCACCCTGATGACGAGGGCGACGACGCGGTCCTGATGGGATACGGCGTCGATGGCAAGCGGCAGGGTGGTGCTGCCCTGCCGCCAGGTGATGACCCAGCGCAGCAGGGCTGGAAAGCGCTGGGCAAGCTCGACCTGAGTATCGCAGGGGCGCGCCTTGTCGCGCCCGTCCTCGAGCCACTCACGCAGCCGTTGCCGAGCGGCGTCTCGTTTGAGGAACACGACGAGCTCGACCAGGATGGCGGTCAAACAGGCGCTTTTGGCCAGCACAGTGCCGTAAACCCAACGTGCAAGGCCCAGCGCCTGAGCCGGCCGCAGCGCCGGCGCCTGCTGCGTTATCTGCTCCTCGATTTGATACAATTCCCGTGGAAAGCGCATCACACTCCTTGGCTTGAGAGGTTCTATCCACCCTCATCTTGCCACTGTGATGCGCTTTTCGCCAATCCTAACCCGGCGTTACGTACCCCTGTAAGGGGCAGGAGGGTGAGGGCCAGCAGCCCATCAGGACGCCATCCGCCAGAAACTCTACACCTGAGAGGGTGAATCACCCGATGCTCCGGGGCCGCCCCGGCCCCGCCGCGGCGTCGCAGGGTTATTGCGACGCCAACCTGACCCCGGACAAAGCATCCTCCACGTCACTATGCTATAATGCCACCGGTTCCCGGGCCAGTTTGTGACGGTGAGGAGGCAAGGCATGCAGATCTATCTGGACACGGCGAACCTCGACGAGATCCGCGAGGCGGCCACCTGGGGCGTGTTGAGCGGCGTGACTACCAATCCGACCCTGATCGCCCGCGAGAAGGGCGCCGATTTCAAAGCGACCATTACCGAAATCGCCGAACTGGTTGACGGCCCCATCAGCGCCGAGACGATCTCGCTCGATGCTGCCGGGATGGTGCAGGAGGGCATCGAGTATGCCGCCTGGCACCCGAATGTGATCATCAAAGTGCCCAGCACTACCGAAGGGTTGAAAGCAGTTACCCAACTGGCCCGCCGCGGCATCCGCTGCAATGTGACCCTGTGTTTCAACGCGGTGCAGGCGCTCATGGCCGCCCGCGCCGGCGCGTTTATCATTAGCCCGTTCGTGGGCCGGGTGGATGATACGGGCGTGGACGGTATGCAACTCATCCGCGAGATCAGCCAGATCTATCGTCAGGACCCGGAGATCAAGACGAAGATCCTCTCCGCGTCAATCCGCCATCCGCGGCATATTGTCGAGTCGGCCCTCGCCGGGGCCGATATCGCTACCTGCCCGTTCAAGGTGTTGCAGCAGGCGATGCGGCACCCGCTGACCGACCGGGGCATCGAGCAGTTTCTCGCCGACTGGCGTTCGCGGGTCTAAGGTGTGGTTCAGATCCGCTTGACCATCCGGCCTTCAATTCCACGCCTCGACAGCTCTCCAAGCCGGTTGGGCGGGGGTGTAGAGTTGTGGAGCTGTGGAGCGACGGCGCCAGAGAAACGTCCGCTATGGAACCTTGCCTGAGGTGAACATACGGGGAAACCGGGTTTCCCCACGCCCTTCCCTGCGGGGAGGCGCCCGGTTCCCTCCCCCAGCGGGGGAGGGCCGGGGAGGGGACGGCCCTCCCAGAGATACCCCATGGTCATCGCGGCGATGTGCGCCCCGCGTATGGGCGTCTGAGGTGAACATAGCCCGCCAGTGGGGAGGGTTTGGGAGGGCGCAGCCCTCCCAGGAAGAGTTATTTTCATTCTGGCGTTGTGCGGTGCAGCCGCGCGGACGACTGAGTAGAGTCCAGGGAACAGCGGGAGGGTCCGCGCGGGCTGCTGCGCCCTCCCAGAAAATAATCTGTGTCCCTCTGCCCGGCGCACGCTGACCGCGCCTCCCTAGCTTTCCCTGCCGGGGGCGGCGGTTCGGCGCCTCCACGGGTGGCCGGTGTAATACCAACTGGAATTGACGACCTCGCATGCTTTAGCATCACCTCCACAGCCCGACAGCCCCCACACGGGGCTTTGTGGCGCTGTGGAGTTGGAGCGTTGCGCGATCTGAACCAATGCGGCGCCATCAAGGCGAAACGGTATAAGCCAGGCAAACTACAGAGCGAAGCCATGGAGAGTAGACGACCATTGATGCTCGGTCTGGTAGGCGACAGCGCCTCGGGGAAGACGACGCTGGTGCGAGGGGTGGTACGCATCCTGGGCCACGACGGCGTAACCCCGGTCTGCCTCGACGACTACCAGCGCTACTCGCGCGATGAGCGCAACGCGCGCCGCCTGACCGGCGCCGATCCGCAGGCAAACGACCTGGAGTTGCTGGTGGAGCATCTGCGGGTGCTGCGGGCCGGCGGGCAGATCACCAAACCCGTCTACGATCACCGCATCGGCGTGCTGCGCGATCCCGAACTGGTTGTTGCCACCGGTCTGGTGATCGCCTACGGGATGTTGACGCTGACGCCGCCGAACATTACCGAGCTGTTTGATCTGACGATCTACCTCGATCCGGAGGAGTCCTTGCGGCGCGCCTGGCGCCTGGAGCGCGATGTGCGCGAGCGCGGGTACAGTCCGGCCGAGGTGGTGGCCCTCGAGCCGGCCCGCGAGCGCGATGCGGCCCGCTTCATCCATCCTCAGCGCCCCCTGGCCACTACGGTGCTGCGTGTGCGCCCTGCGGCAAGCGGTCGGGCAGGCGCGCTCGATACGGAGCTGATCATCCGCCACGGGGTGGATCTGCACCCGCTCGACCCCATTTGCGCCGATCTGGCGGGGGCCACGTATCCGGGCCTGCGGATCGAGCGCGACATTCTTGATGAAGATGGGCGCGAGGGCGACCGGATCACAATCGAGTCGACGCTCACTCCGGCCACAGCCGCAGAGGTGGCCGATCTGGTCTGGAGCCATTTGCCCGGCACCACCCGCGTGCCGCTGGAGCAGATCGGTCAGACTCGCGCCGGCTCAACTGCCCATCACGATCCTGGCCTGGCCCTCGTGCAGCTCTTTATCGTCGGCGGGCTCGTGCGTACCCGGGGGCTGTAGGCCGCGTCTGGAGCCGGGGAGGCTGGGAGGGTTCCGCGGCTGCGCCAGCGAACGCGAACGCAAAACCTGGAGGAGCGCAGGGGACCGCGAGGCCCCCGCGGCAGTGAGGGTGTGGGAGGGCGCAGCCCTCCCACATCTTTGTTCTTTAAAGGCGGACAGACCGTATGGGCGCCGACGGGCGTGAAGGTATGCCCGGCTACAGACCTGCGGCCTGGCGCAGGGCCTCGACCTTATCGGTGCGTTCCCAGGGCAGGTCAATATCGGTGCGCCCGAAGTGACCGCCGGCGGCCGTCTGGCGATAAATGGGCCGGCGCAGATCCAGGTCGCGGATGATCGCTCCGGGGCGCAGGTCGAACACCTCGGTGACAGCCTTGAGGATCACCTCATCGGCCACGCGGCCGGTGCCAAAGGTCTCCACGCTCAAAGAGAGGGGGCGGGCCACGCCGATGGCGTAGCTCACCTGCAACTCCACGCGGTCGGCAAGCCCGGCGGCGACGATGTTCTTGGCGACCCAGCGGCAGGCGTAGGCGGCGCTGCGGTCCACCTTGCTCGGGTCCTTGCCGCTGAAAGCGCCACCGCCGTGGCGGGCGACGCCACCGTATGTGTCCACGACGATCTTGCGCCCGGTCAGCCCGGTGTCGCCCATCGGGCCGCCAACCACGAAGCGACCGGTGGGGTTCACGAAGATTTTCGTCTGGCTATCGAACCACTCCGGCGGCACCTCGGCCTTGATCACGTGCTCGATCACATCAGCGCGGATCTGTTCCTGGGACGCCTCGGGGGCGTGCTGGGTGCTGATCAGGACCGTATCCACCCGCACCGGTTTGCCGTAGCTGTACTCGACGGTGACCTGGCTTTTGGCGTCGGGACGCAGGTAGGGCAGGACGCCGGTGCGCCGCACCTTCTCGATGCGGCGGATCAGCCGGTGCGCCAGGGCGATCGAGGCCGGCATCAACTCTGGAGTTTCGTTGCAGGCAAAACCGAACATCATGCCCTGATCGCCCGCGCCGACCGCCTCCACTTCGGCCTCGGTCATCTCGCCGGTTCTGACTTCCAGGGCCTTATCCACGCCCATCGCGATGTCGGGCGACTGGCCGTGGATGGCGACCAGCACGCCGCAGGTGTCGGCGTCGAAACCGTAGTCGGCGCTGGTGTAGCCGATCTCTTTCACCGTGCGGCGCACAATCTCCTCGATCGGAATGTAGCCCTTCTCGTAGGTGATCTCGCCGAGCACCACAATCAGACCCGTGGTGGTGGCGGTCTCGCAGGCCACGCGGGCGCGTGGATCGTGGCTCAGGAACGCGTCGAGGATGGCGTCGCTGATCTGATCGCACATCTTGTCGGGGTGCCCGCTGCTCACGCTTTCACTGGTGAAGTAGAAGCGGGGCGAGGTCATGAAGGTGTTGGCCATAGTCCTCTTCCTTCGTTGGTTAGACACTTATACGGCTGCGCCGCACACCACGGGGTTACACGCGCCGGCAGGATCTTGCCCTCCCATACCTCTCCCCTCGGGCAGGGGCGCGGCGCGCCCGTCGCGCTGTCAGAGGGGTAGCGTATGACACATGTTCGCCGCGTTCACGCCGGAGCGAAGCGGAGGCGCGTATCGAAGGGCGCCGATGGCCCCAACACGCGCCCTTCGATACGGCCTGCGGCCTGCTCAGGGCGCCTGACCGCAGGCCGCGAGAAGACGCTACCGGCGCTCTTGTGCGATTGCAGGGCGACCTGTTCGGGCATGAGCGTCCAGATGCGCCAGGCCCGATCTGCAATCGCGCTAGGTTCCCTCCTGCCAGCTTCGGAGATACGCCTCCTGTTCGGGGGTCAGCACGTCAATGGTCACGCCCATAGCGCGGAGCTTGAGGGCGGCGATCTCGCGGTCCAGATCCTTAGGCAGAGCGTGGACGCCAACCGAAAGCTTGCCCTGGTTCTTGAGCAGGTACTCGCTGGCGAGGGCCTGGTTGGCGAAGCTCATGTCCATCACAGCGCTGGGGTGGCCCTCGGCGCTGGCGAGGTTGATCAGCCGCCCTTCGCCGAGGAGGTTGATGGTCCGGCCATCGTTCAGCACGTACTGATCAACGAAGGGGCGGGGTTGCCGCTTGTCCACGCTGAGGGCTTCGAGGGCGGGGATGTTGATCTCGACGTTGAAGTGCCCACTGTTGGCGATCACCGCGCCGTTCTTCAGTACAGCGAAGGTATTCGAGTCGATCACGTGCTTGTTGCCGGTCGCGGTAACGATGAAGTCGGCCATTGGAGCGGCCTGCTCCATCGGCATAACGCGGAAGCCGTCCATCACCGCTTCGAGCGCCTTGACCGGATCGATCTCGGTGACGATCACATTGGCGCCCAGGCCCCGGGCGCGCTCGGCGATGCCGCGGGAGCACCAGCCATAGCCGGCTACGACGAAGGTCTTGCCGGCCAGCAAGATGTTGGTCGCGCGGATCAGGCCGTCGAGGGTGCTCTGGCCGGTACCGTAGCGGTTATCGAACAGGTGCTTGGTGTCGCTGTCGTTGACGGCGATCACCGGAAAGGGCAGAACCCCGTCGGCGGCCATGGCTTTAAGCCGGATCACGCCGGTGGTGGTCTCCTCGGTGCTGCCGATCATGGAGCGGATCAGGTCCTTGCGTTCCTGGAGCACGCCGGTCACCAGGTCGGCGCCGTCGTCCATGGTGATCTGCGGGTTATGGTCGAGCGCGGCCTTAATGTGCTGGTAGTACACCTCGTTACTCTCGCCCTTGATCGCGTAGACCGGGATCTCTTCGTAGGCGACGAGGGCGGCGGCTACGTCGTCCTGGGTACTGAGGGGGTTGGAGGCGCACAGCACCACATCGGCGCCGCCGGCTGCCAGAGTGCGCATGAGGTTGCCGGTCTCGCTGGTGACGTGCAGACAGGCGCTCACGCGAACGCCGGCGAGGGGGCGTTCGCGCTCGAAGCGCTCCTTAATCAGCCGCAGCACAGGCATTTCCTGCTCGGCCCAATCCATGCGCTTGCGGCCCTGCTCGGCCAGGTTCAAGTCTTTGATGTCATACGACCTGGTCATTGAATGTCGCTCCTTCAGATGAAAAGACGTTTTCCCGGGAGGGCGCACTGGTTCGCCTGCGCTCCCCATCATACCAACTCTGCTTGATGGCATCGCATTGGACCAACTCCACAGCCCCACAACCCTACAGCTCCGCAAAGCCTTCTGTGGAGGTGTGGAGCTGTGGAGTTGATCCGGAGAATGCGGTGGCTTCAGTTCCATCTGGTATCAGGCCACGCTGGCGCTGGTCAGCGCCTCGGCGGGCAGGTCGTGGCCAAAGGCCTGGCGGTAGCGTTCGGCAAACTCGGCCCGGCTGTAGACATGTTCCTGGCAGCCGCGCTGCTCGATGGCGTAGGCGGCGGCCAGGGCCGCGATGCGCCCGGTGACCTCGAGGGGCAGGTCGCGCGCGATGCCAAAGGCCAGCCCCGCCAGGTAGGCGTCGCCGGCGCCGGTAGGGTCCTTCACCTCGCTAACGGGAGCGGTGGGGATGCGCGCGGCCAGGCGCCCCTCGGTGTAGATCAGCGACCCCTGCTCGCCGCGGGTGATCACGGTGAGCGGGGTGCGGGCGATCAGATCCTCTTCGCTGATGTCGAGTTTTCGGGCCATCATACCGAACTCGTAGTCATTCCCCACCAGCACCCGCGCGCCGCGCAGGCCGACTTCAAGGTGCCCGGGCGTCAGCCGGGGCGCCTGCTTCCCCGGGTCGAAAATGTAGGGCACCCCGAGCTGCTGGCACTCGACACTGAAGCGCTCGATGGCCTCGGGGCTGGTCGGCGAGATCAGCACCAGATCATCGCCCAGCAGGCCACGGTCGCTCAACGAGCGGTGATGGTCGTGGCCCATCGCGCCAGCGTAGAAGGCGACGATCTGGTTGTTGGCGCGGTCGGTGTTGATGAAGCACGACGACGTAAACTCGTGTTCGATGACAGTGATCCCGCTTGTGTCAACCCCCTGCTGCTCCAGCCAGCGCCCGTACTCCACGAAGTCGTGGCCAACCGTGCCAACGATCAGCGGGCGCTCACCGAGCAGGGCCAGATTGTAGGCGATATTTCCGGCCACGCCCCCCCGCATTTTTCGCATCGAGTCGACCAGGAAGCTGACGGAGAGCATATGGGCCTTCTCCATCAGCATATGATCCCGGAAGTAGCCCGGGAAGTCCATAATGTAGTCGAAGGCGAGTGACCCGGTCACAACGATCCGCACAGTTGCCTCTCCTCTACGCTACAGCAAGGCTGGGCCTTGCGCCTGGCTACCATCGGTGGCTCTCCTCCACCGGGAAGACCGGCGCGCCCGGACCCGTCGCGCCGGCAGGGCCTACGGACGGGCCGGCGCGGCGATGGGGCGGGGCGCCTCCTGACCGATACCGAAATGGGCCTGGACCGCGGCGGCGATCTCCGCGCAGAGAGCGGCGGCGCGGGTCGCCTGGCCGGCGGGCAGGTGGCCGAGGGCGCTGCTGGTGCTGATCAGGGAGCGGCTGGCGATGGCGCCCGCGGGAACGTTGCTCGCCGCCGCCAACTGCTCAACGGCGCCGATGAACCGCCGGGTCATGATGTCGCGCCACTGCTCGATCGGCTCGGGCGCCTCGGCGGGCACGACACCCCACCCGAGGGCGCCGCCGCGGTCGAGAAACTGGCCGGTGGCCTGCGCCGCCTGCACCAGATCGGCGCTGTGCGCAGCGGCGTCGAACAGGATCAGATCGATGGGAAGCTCGAGCAGGTCGGCCCAGCGCGCGCCGCCAGCGACGCACAGACCGCGCCAGCCGGGGATTTCGGCCAGGGTGCGCGCCAGCAGATCGGCGCCCTCGTCCCAGGCCAGCGGGCAGAAGGGCGAGTAGAGGGCCTCGAGGAACGGCTCGTCGAGGCACAGCAGTGGCGCCGCCCCGGCCATCGTGATCTGCTCGTGGAGCCAGCGCGCGCGCAGCGCCACGTGCTGGCCCAGGGCCTCGCGCAGGGCCGGCTCGTAGGCCAGGGGGCGCTCGTGCTCGTCTACGCCGAGCAGGGCCAGACTGACCGGCCCGGTCAACTCGACCTTGATGATGCGGGGGCGGGCATGTTCGACGGAGCGTACCTGCTCCAGCACAGCGCTCTGGTACTCGCCGGGCGGGGCGCCGGCGGAGCGGTCGCCGCGCAGGTAGGCCAGGGCCAGGCGGTCGAGGCCCGCCTCGGCGCCCTGGCGCTGCACGATGGCGCGATCGGATTCGCCGATCGTCGTCAGGCCGGGAAAACCGGCCAGCGCGAGGGCCAGCGGGCCAACGTGCGCCCCCCGCTGGCCCAGCACGGCGATGGGAGGCCCGGCGCCGGGCGCCGGGGGCTTGACCGGGGGCGCGCCAGCCCGCGGCGCCGGCAGACAGCCGGGAATGAACGCTTGCGCCATAGCTGGTGGATTGGCCGCGAGAACCGCGGGACGTAAGGCATGCTCGGCCACTGGCACCCGGCTACCGCCTCTCCGTGACAACACGGCGCAGACCGTCGCAGAACGGTGGGTAGATGACGCCCTGTTCGGTGATGATCGCGGTGATCAACTCGTGGGGTGTCACATCGAAGGCGGGGTTGGCCGCGCGCACGTTGGCCGGCGCGATCTGCTGGCCGCCACAGTGGGTAACCTCTGCCTCGGGCCGTTCTTCGATGGGGATCTGATCGCCGTGGTTGAGGGTAAGATCGATCGTTGACGATGGCGCGGCCACGAAGAAGGGCAGGCCGTGGGCCCGGGCGAGCACGGCGAGGCTGTAGGTGCCGATCTTATTCGCCGTATCGCCATTGGCCACGATGCGGTCCGCGCCGACGATCACACAATCAACGCGCCCGCAGCGCATCATATAGCCGGCCATATTATCGGTAATCAGGGTCAGAGGAATACCCGCCTGCTGGAGTTCCCACGCCGTGAGCCGGGCGCCCTGGAGGAAGGGTCGCGTCTCGTCCACAAAGACGTGGAGGGAGCGGCCCTGGGCGAAGGCGGTGCGGATGGGGGCCAGGGCGGTGCCATAGCCCGCGGTGGCCAGGCCGCCCGCGTTGCAATGGGTGAGCACGTGGCCGCGGGGGGGGATCAGCGGCGCGCCGTGGTCGCCGATGGCGTGGCACATGGCCAGGTCCTCGGCCAGAATGGCGTGGGCCTCCGCAAGCACCGCAGCGCGGATGGCCTCCGGCCCCTCATGGGCGCTGGCCTGCGCCCGGGTGAGCGCGCGGCGCGTGGCCCAGGCCAGATTGACCGCCGTCGGTCGCTGGGCGTCGAGAGTGGCTCTGGCCGCTTCCAACTCAGCAATGAGTTCGTTCGACGAGGTGGCCCGGCTGTGGTACGCCACCAGGGCCATACCATAGGCAGCGGTACAGCCGATGGCCGGCGCGCCGCGCACTACCATCGCCTTGATCGCCCAGGCTACCGTGGCGAGGTCGGCGCAGCGTACCGTCTCCTGAGCGTGGGGGAGACGGCGCTGATCGATCAGACAGACCGCTCCCGGCTCCCACCAGACTGTTCGCAGTTCCTGGTCCATGTCGCAAGAAAAGCCTCTCGCGCGGCGAGAGGCTGCATTCAATACCTCTCATCTTCCGGCGAATGCACCTGCCCCGCCGCTGGAATTGGCACCGTTCCGCGCTGCCGGCGACGCTGACGCCACCGTGCCGCTGTGGAGGTTGCCGGGCTTCATCGGGCCAGTCCCTCAGCCCCTCTGGATGAGCGCTATGGTGTTCGATTGGCCGCCCTGGCCGCACCGAAACGATGCGCGATTATAACATGCCTGTCTGTCTGTGACAATAGCAGGCGCCTGTCGGACGGTGACATTCTTGTTAGAGCCGATGCGCGGGGCGCACAACGCCGCAATGAAACCAGGGGTATCTCTGGGAGGGCCGCCCCCTCCCTGGCCCTCCCCCGCTGGGGGAGGGAACCGGGCGCCTCCCCGCAGGGAGGGGTTGGGGGAAACCCGGTTTCCCCAATATTCACAGATGCAGCGCGGCGCCGATGGTACAATGGGCGCAGGCGCAACGGCAAGGCGCGGATCTGGCGATGACCCTCCACGGCTTTCTGAATATCAATAAACCGGCCGGTCTGACCTCCCACGACGTGGTGGCGCGCGTCCGGCGCCTGGCCGGCCGGTCTGCTCGCGTCGGGCATGCCGGCACGCTCGACCCGCTGGCGACGGGGGTTCTGCCGGTGGCTCTGGGCCATGCCACGCGCCTGATCGAGTACCTGGCCGAGGCGCGCAAGGGCTACGTGGGCCTGGTGCGCCTGGGGGTGACTACCGCAACCGACGACGCCGAGGGCGCCGTGCTGGCGACTTGCCCGCTGCCGCCCCTCGACGACGCTGCAATCGAGGCGGCCGTCGCGCCGCTGCGCGGAGCGATCCAGCAGATCCCTCCGGCCTATGCGGCCCTGCACTACCAGGGACGCCGGCTCTACGACCTGGCGCGCGCCGGGGCAGCCCCGGACATGCCGCCGCGCCCGGTGGTGATCTACCGGCTCGACTGGGAGCGCGCCGGTCCCGATACGCTCCGCATCGTGGTGGAGTGCGGCAAGGGCGCCTACATTCGCAGCCTGGCGCGCGACATCGGCGCGGCCCTGGGCTGCGGCGGGCACCTGGCGGCGCTTCAGCGCACCTTTGTCGGCCCGTTCCACCTCGCCACGGCCATTCCCCTCGAGACGCTGAGCGCCGACCCGGCAGAGCTTGCCGCGGCGCTGCTCCCCCCTGAAACTGCTGTTGCCGATTGGCCCGTTGTGCAGCTCGACGCCGACCAGGCGCGCCGCGTGGCGAACGGTATGCCCGTGCGCCTCCCGGCGTTGCGCGGCGATCGGGCGCGCGCCCACGGCCCCGACGGCGCGCTGCTGGCCGTCCTGCGTTACACCGGCGACGACTGGCAGCCGGAGAAGGTGTTTCTGCGCTGAGCCATCGTTGCGGTTTAAGGCACGCTTCAGAGTCGATCCTTCCAGCCGCATAGACGGCTGAGGTGAACATACGGGGAAACCGGGTTTCCCCACCCCCCTCCCTGCGGGGAGGCGCCCGGTTCCCTCCCCCAGCGGGTTTAAGGGCGGACAGAACATCCAGGCTAACGTGGCTTATACCGCATTGGAATGCCCCCGCGCATGGCTCTGGTCTCCCCTCTCCAGCGAAGCTGGAGAGGGGGAGGGGGTGAGGACCACCCAGCGCATCCCAACGCCATAACGCCCGTCGGCGCTCATACGTTCTGTCCGCCCCTGAACCCCAGCGGGGGAGGGCCAGGGAGGGGGCGGCCCTTCAACGGGCTTCACCTGCTCTGGAAAGGGCTTTCTGGGACGGAGAGGGGAAATGGGCCAACGAATGGGAAACGAATAAACGAATGCGAGCGGCGTGTCTGACTCTGAGGTGAACATATGGGGAACCCGGGGTTCCCCACCTGTGGTGAGCTTGCCGAACCACCCCCCTCCCTGCGGGGAGGCGCCCGGTTCCCTCCCCCAGCGGGTTTAAGGGCGGACAGAACATCCAGGCTAACGTGGCTTATACCGCATTGGAATGCCCCCGCGCATGGCTCTGGTCTCCCCTCTCCAGCGAAGCTGGAGAGGGGGAGGGGGTGAGGACCACCCAGCGCATCCCAACGCCATAACGCCCGTCGGCGCTCATACGTTCTGTCCGCCCCTGAACCCCAGCGGGGGAGGGCCAGGGAGGGGGCGGCCCTTCAACGGGCTTCACCTGCTCTGGAAAGGGCTTTCTGGGACGCCGAGGGGAAATGGGCCAACGAATGGGAAACGAATAAACGAATGCGAGCGGCGTGCCTGACTCTGAGGTGAACATAGCCCGCCCGCGGGAGGGTTTGGGCGTAGGGGCGCGGCGCCGCCGCGCCCCTGCCCCCTCCCAGGAACCAACTCGCCAGCGGGGAGGGTTTGGGAGGGCGCAGCCCTCCCAAGAACAATACTATGTTCATTCCGGCGCTGTGCGCCATGCGTATGCCCGTCTAACGTGAACTTAGGGAACCCGGGGTTCCCCACGCCCCTGCCGGCTGGGTCGCCAGCCGCGCCCACCCGCGGTTGGGACATGGGGAAACCGGGTTTCCCCACCTCCACACAACCCGCGTGGGAACTACGAGTTTCCTGATGCCTTCCCCTTGTCATTCCGCTACGCAGGCGGTATAACTTAGAATACCAGAACACCATCCATCCCCGACCGCGTCAGAGCAAACCTATGAGCGATCCCGCCCCCCATCTCTCCAGCTTGATTGACGAGCTTCGCCAGTTGTGTGAGAACTATGATGCGGCCACCGCTCGCGCCGCGCTGGATAGCCTGGCCGCTAAACTCGGCCTGTCCGACGAGCAGCGCGCCGGGTCGAGGCCGCAGTTTTTGGCGACCAGAGCCGCGTGTACAATGAAACCCGGGGCGAGACCAGGGTTGACGGTACCCTCTACGGTGCAGCGGTAGGCGTCAACCAGGGCGCGGTGCAGCTCTTCTTCGGCGCCCAGCCGCCCGCCGACGGCAAGGAGTTGCTCGATAGCTACCTGCGTTCCCTCATCGCTGACCACGGTCGCCTGCGTCTTGGCAAACTCCTGGGCAAGGACCAGAGCGGACGCGAGCAGGCGACGATGCCGCCGATCAGTCTGCTCAAGGTCTTCACGTCGCTCACGACCGACGCGCTGCTTCCTGCTGAGCAGTTTACCCTGGCGCAGAAAGAGCTGCTGGCGCATATGCGCGAGACCGATCCGGCGGCAGTGC
>FWPV01007588.1_pt1 | contig 19580 bp, 21 predicted proteins | sample 2228371 | NCBI WGS metagenome assembly FWPV01 (sample SAMEA103939776, study PRJEB20133) | metagenome
CTGTTTGCCAAACTTACGGAGAGTGCCAGGAGTTAGAAAGTGTGAGTGAGTTTGCCGTTCAACAAGCGCTCCAGCCGATAGCGCTCCGATCGCCTCGTATCAATTCGACCTTTGGGCACAGGGATGGGTAAACAAAAGGAAACTCAGAAGAGTGAATCTCGCTGGCTTCAAGATGCGCTTTGTTGGCAGACCATAACCGGGTCGTGTGTTATGTCTATTCCCTGCCAGACAGTATGGGTGGAAATGCTAACCAACCTCAACCATCAAGAAGAGATTGACTGACTCACTCCAAATCTACGATGAAAAGATGGCTGGCTTTTTTGATCGCGGCAATTGTGGTTGCCCTGATACATGAAGGGACGCATGCCATAATGGCGGCGATGTACCACGAATTAGACGCCTTCCAGGCGCACCTTTTTGGCTTGGAGGTGATCTACAAAACGCCCCCCGCTGAAAGGCAGGGGATCCACTGGGCTTATATCTCTGGTGCGAGCAACCTGGCAACTTTAACCCTGGGCTATCTCCTGCTCTCCCTGGGCAGGCGCCTCGCTCAAACCCGACCGATATTTCTCAAGGCAGTTGCCTTTTATCTGACCCTCCTGGCGCTGCTGGCGGACCCGTTCAACCTTTCTCTGGGCGCGTTCATCTACGGTGGAGACGCAAACGGGATCGCCGTCGGGTTGGGGGTCAACCGCTATCTGATTCAGGCTGTCTCCTTTGTGGTGCTGCTCACCAATCGAGAGCTGATCGCCCAGAGATTATTCCCGCTCTACAATGTGCGGGTGAGTTTTTTCCTGTTCCAACCCTGGTTGAGAACGAGGGCGGAAAGTACCTAGGGCTTATCATCTTCTCCACGCAGTTGTGGAGAGCCGCCCTAAGGTTGAATCAAGCCTCGGGCGGCTGGCTCGTCTCGTCGGGCAGGTGTTTCTCGAGTTCGGCGGAAAAGCTGGCAAGTTGTTCTTCCAGCGTTCTGACCTCTTTCTCGGCTGCCTCGGCTTTTTGGCGGTAGGTATCCCGCTCTGCCTCCAAAGCGACCAGCTTCTTCCTCTGGCTGGATTCGTTCAACTTGCTGCGGATCATGCCCGGCAAAGAAGCCAGCAGGCTGATCGCTACCCCCACTGCCAGGGTGATCAGCAGTACCAGGGCAAGCGACGACTGCGCCTTCCAAAAGAAAAAGGACACGGTGACCACGGTCAGGTTTTGCAGGGCGAAGATGACGGCGATGATGGCGATCACCAGGGCGATGATAATCAGAATCTGCATGGCAACACCCTCCCCGAATTTTGGCTCAATTGTAACAGCTTTAGCGCCTTTTCAGGCAGGGGGGATGCGCCAATTGGACGACTCCCCTGTCCCTCGGATGGGCGCTTTGGTCTGCGCCGCGCCTAATTGACCCGAGGAAGTCAACGGTCTCAAAGTGGCTTCTGCTATAATTTCAGGTGACCAACCCGGCGGGGAAGCGGGTACGGCTGTAACCTTGCAATACTGCATGGTATCATCACAGTAAGCTCCTGGTTTACTACTTATTAAGGAGATTTCCCGATGACTACTGACACTCGATTGATCTGGTTGCGACGTGTTCTGCTCGTCAAGACCATTGTGACTGTTTTTATATGGGGGTTGCCTGCCCTTCTCGGACCTTTATCCCTGCTCGCCATCCTCGGTGTGCCGATCCCTGAGGACCCAATCTACCTGAGGCTTTTCGGCGGAGCTGCAACTGCCTGGGGCGTTGCCTATTGGTTCGCGTATAAAGACCCTCTCCGCAATACAGCCATTGTCAAAGCTGGATTGGTTGACAACGCCTTACCCACGCTTGTCATAGCCTATTTCGTTTTTACGACCAGTGTTTCCAGCTTGTTCATCGGGGCATCGGGCATTCTCACAGGGGTGTTTTTCCTCTTGTTCTTACTGCTCTTGCCAAGAGGAGAAAGAGAGTTGATGGCTTAATACCCGAAGGTGAACTCGTCGCCCGCCTCGCTCCAACTGGTTTTATCATCACTGAGCCATGAACGATCGCGAACCGGCTCAAACCCCGCCCTCACAGCCACGCTATTTCATCGGCACTTCCGGCTGGACTTATGACCATTGGGCAGGCTGCTTCTACCCCGAAGGTCTTGCCCGCAGCCGCTGGTTCGATTATTACGCCAGCTTCTTCTCGGCGGTCGAGATCAACGCCACTTTCTACCGCGCCTTCAAAGAGCAAACCTACCAGAGCTGGAAGACGCGCGCCCCTCAGGGGTTTGGCTACGTCCTCAAAGCGCCCAAGACCATCACCCACCGCAAACTCCTGGTGGATGTTGGAGAGGAGATACAGACGTTCTGTCGCTCCTGCGCTTTGCTGGAAGATCGCTTCGAGATGATCCTGCTCCAGGTAGCTCCCGGCACCCCTTACGACCTGGATCGTCTGGAGCAAGCCTTGCTCGCCTTTCACGATCCGCGCAGGGTGGCGGTGGAATTTCGTCGAGCGGAATGGTGGAGCGCAAAAACCCTGAGCCTGCTTCGGTCGGTGGGGGCGACTTTCTGCAACGTCGATTCGCCCCGCCATGAGCTGACCGATATCCTCACCTCGGAGCGCGCCTATCTGCGCCTGCATGGGCGCCGGCGATGGTATTCGGACAATTACACAGATGACGAACTGGAGGGCATCGCCCGCCTGGCGCGAGACCTGGCAAAGCGAGGGGCAAACCGGGTGTATATCTTCTTCAACAACGATTTTGAAGGCTACGCCCCCGCCAACGCCTTGACCCTGATGAAACTGCTTGGGTGTGGTGTGTAGAGATGACCAGACCCCCGCTCCACCCCTGGGACCTCGACCCTGAGCAGGCGATTCAGCAGCAGCTCAGGTTGCGAGAGATGCTCTCGCTCACCTGGGATGAGCGCCAGGTTGAGATTGTCGGCGGGGTGGACGTGAGCTTCGCCGGCGATCTAGCCAGAGCGGGGATCGTGTTAATGAGCTTCCCCAAGCTGAAACTGCTGACCACAGTCACCGCCGAAGCGCCGCTGACTTTTCCCTACATCCCCGGCTTGTTATCCTTTCACGAGGGACCGGCGATTTTGGCAGCCTGGGAGAAGCTGAGCCTGAAGCCAGACCTGCTCCTGTTCGATGGGCAGGGTATTGCCCACCCGCGGGGTGTTGGGATCGCCTCGCAGATGGGCTTATGGCTGGAGACGCCCACGATTGGTGTGGCGAAATCCAGATTATACGGACGCCACGCTCCGGTTGGGCAGCGCTTCGGCGATTGGAGCGACCTCTACGATGAGCGCCAGCCGGAACTGGTGATTGGCGCCGCCCTGCGCACGCGGGAGAAGACCAATCCCCTCTATATCTCACCCGGTCACCTGATTGACCTCGAGCACGCGATAACCTTTGTATTGGCTTGTTGCCGGGGTTATCGTCTGCCAGAGCCAACGCGTTGGGCGCACAGGGTCTGCGCCGGGGGGCAACTGCCAGGCGCAGAGGTAGATTAATATCGCTGATTCTGACCGTCTCCGGTCAGCCCTGCTCTTCCAGCATCCATGCCAGGTAGTGCAGCGCCAGCAGATAAGAACGCCAGCCAAAACCGGTAATTAACCCTTTGCACACCGGCGAAAGCACCGATTTGTGGCGAAACTCCTCCCGGCTGAAAATGTTGGAGAGGTGCACCTCGATCACCGGAATATGGATCGCGGCGATCACGTCGCGCAGGGCGTAGGAGTAATGCGTATAGGCTCCGGGGTTGAACACCACCCCTGCCGCCCAATGCCGTGCCTGTTGCAGCGCGTCGATCAGCGCGCCCTCGTTGTTGGATTGAAATGGGCGCACCTCCAGCCCCAGCTCCTGTCCGGCGTCTAGCAGGCGTTGGTTGATCTCCACCAGGGTCAGGTTGCCGTAGAATTGCGGTTCGCGCTCGCCCAGCAGATTCAAATTCGGTCCGTGTAAAACCAAAACTGGATTCATCCCTCTTCCTTTCGTTGGTTGTCGTCCAGCAAACGCCAGATGTCGTCAATCTCTACCCCCGTCTGCACCGCCCCAACCCGCTGAGGCAGCACAAAACGCTGTCTGCCTGCCAGGCGTTTCTTGTCCAGGCTCATCGCCGCCCGAACTGCTGCCCGATCCAACTCCATGGGCATCTCCACCGGCAAGCCCAGAGATTTCAGGACGGCGGCGATCTCACCCGCCAGTCCATTATGCGCTGCTCCCATTTTCTCGGCGAGGCGCGCGGCTGCAACCATGCCGATCGCCACCGCCTCGCCGTGGCGCAAGCGGTAGCCCGAGGCGTGCTCCAGGGCGTGCCCCAGGGTGTGTCCCAGGTTGAGCGCCGCCCGGGGTCCTCCTTCGTAGGGGTCTGCCTGAATCAGGCGCACCTTCACCGCTATCGCCCGCCGGACGATCTCATCCAGGTCTGATGTCAGGGCATCCCACCCCCGAGCGCACAGGGCAAAGAGTTCGGGGTCGCCGATGATCCCATGTTTCACCACCTCTGCCAGACCGCTGCGCATTTCTGCTTCGGGCAGGGTATCCAGCAGTTGTGGGTCTGCCAGCACCAGCCGTGGCGGATGAAACGCCCCTACCAGGTTTTTTCCCCAGGGGAGATCGAACCCGGTCTTGCCGCCCAGGCTGGCGTCCACCATCCCCAGCAGCGAGGTGGGCACGGCAACCCAGGGGATACCGCGCAGGTAGGTCGCGGCGGCGAACCCTGCCAGGTCGCTGACGACGCCGCCTCCCAGGGCGATGACCGTGCTGCCCCGCTCCAACCGCGCCTGGGTGAAGGATTGCCAGAGGTTGGCGACCGTCTCCAGGTTTTTAGATGCCTCCCCCGCCGGGATGACGGACAGATGGGTGGAGAAACCGGCGGATTTGAGCGAGTCCAGGGCGCGCCCGGCGTGGTATCGGGCGATGTTTTCATCTGTGACAATGACCACCGGGCTTCCCAGGTTGCGCGAGAGCAGCATCTCTCCCAGCAAATCTAAACCGCTCGCTTTGACCCGCACATCGTAACCGGCGCCCATACCCCGCACATGAAAAGCCCCCAGGCGCACCTGCGCCTGCCAGGCGATCTCTGCGGCGGTCAGCCCATCGGTGTCCAATCGCAGAGGAAACGCTGCGTAGTGACCGGCTCTCCCCGCCAACAATTTCTCCAGACGTTGGCGCAGGTCGCCGGAAAGCAGGGGACGCTCCTGTTCGCTCGCTTCCAATCGTCTGAGCAACGATGCAAGGGGCGCGTCCAGGCAGAGGACCTGACCCCGCGATTCGACCAGGGCACGCGAGGCAGGGTCGAGCAACGCTCCGCCTCCGAGCGAGATCACCCCTTGCGAATGGGAAACCAGAGTTTCGAGTACCTGGCGTTCTCGTTTGCGAAATCCGCTCTCGCCATATCGGTGGAACAGTTCGGGGATGGACTTGCGAGACCGCGCCTCGATCTCGGCATCCAGGTCCCAAAAAGGGATATCCAATGCCCGGGCGAGCAACCGCCCGGCGCTGCTCTTACCTGCCCCGGGAGGACCGTAAATAAAGAACAAAGAGAGTGAGTTTCCTGTTTGCATGGCTTTATTCGGGAGCGGCAGAGTCATCCCAGAAGAGGTGCTCTCTCGAGTCCAGCGCCAGGTCGCTGAGACGCGCGCTGCGCAGGCTCGCGAAACGGGGCAACATTTCAGCCAGCGAGTCGCCGCCCAGCTTTTCCAACAGGGCATCCGCAAGCACCAGGGCAAGCACCGCTTCCAGGATGGGGACGGCGCGCGGCACAGGGCAGAAATCTGAGCGCTCATACCGGGTGAGCGTCTCCTCACCTGTTGCCAGGTCCACCGTGGGTTGAGGTTTGAGGGTGGTGGCGATGGGTTTCATCGCCGCCCGGACGATCAACGGCTGACCGGTGGTGATGCCGCCTTCTATTCCCCCTGAGTGGGCTGTGGGGCGCACGATTTTATCCCCTTCCAGGCGAATGGCGTCCTGTACCTGGGTGCCGCGCAGAGTTGCGTTGGCAAACGCAGGACCGACCTCCACCCCCTTGACCGCCGGGATGCTCAGGACCGCCGCCCCCAGGCGCGCCTCCAGTCGCCGGTCCCAATGCACGTGCGAGCCAAGACCGGGGGGTAATCCAAGGCTCACAGCCTCTATCACTCCACCCAGGGTGTCTCGCTCCCGGATGACGCGCTCGATGCGCCTCTCCATGGCAGCCGCGGCGAGAGGGTCCGGGCAGCGCAAGGGGTTTTTCTCGGCGATCAACGGGCGTTCTGCTAAGGGGATGGCGTCGAGCTCCGCGCTGATTTCGCCGATAGAGACCACATAGCCACCGATGGAGACGCCAAATTGCGCCAGCAGGTGCTTACAAACCGCCCCAAGCGCCACCCTGGCGGCGGTCTCGCGCGCCGAGGCGCGTTCCAGGGCGGGGCGCAGGTCATTATAGCCGTACTTGACCAGCCCTGCCAGGTCCACATGACCGGGGCGTGGGGTAGTGAACGCCGCTGTCGGGCGACCGCGCCATTTTGGGTGGTCTCGGTTTTCGATCAGTATCGCCAATGGCGCGCCGGTGGTGTTGCCCTCCATGACCCCACCCAGGATTTGCGCCCGGTCTTCTTCGATTTTCATCCTCGGTCCTGCGCCAAAACCGCTCTGGCGGCGAGCCAGTTCCCGGTCAATCACCTCGCTCGAGAGGGGGAGACCCGCCGGCAATCCCTCCATAATCGCGATTAAAGCGGGACCGTGGGACTCTCCGGCAGTGAGAAATCTGAGTCGAGTGTTCATCGTCCTCCTCCAACCGAACAAAATGGTCTCATCGAGAAGCTGTTGCTCTTACCAGACCGCTGGCAGCCATCCGCTGCATGGCTTCGGCAATCCGTTCCTCGCTCTGGGTGAGAGCAATGCGCAGGTAGCCCTCCCCGTGCGCGCCGAAGACCGTGCCAGGGGTCAGGCTGACATGCGCCGACTCCAGCATGGCGGTGGTGAAGTCCAGCGCGCGCCAGCCCGGCGGCACGGGAGACCAGACATAGATGGATGCGAGCGGCGTAGCGACCGGCAGACCAAGGCGATGCAACCCATCCACCACCAGGTCGCGGCGGCGCTGGTAGTGCAGGTTGCGCTCATCGAGCCAGCTTTGTTCCGTGCTTAGAGCGACCGTCGCGGCTTCCAAAATCGGTAGAAAGTGCCCGCTGTCGGCGTTGGTTTTGAGTTTATAGAGCGCGCCCAGAGCTTCCGCCTGCCCCAGGACTGCTCCCACCCGCCACCCCGCCATGTTATGCGATTTGGAAAGGCTGTTGAACTCGATGACAACCTCCCTGGCGCCCGGTATCTGCAGCGGACTGGGAGCCAGGTAGCCCTCGAATGTCACTCGGCTGTAGGCGGCGTCATGGCAGAGGAGGACATCGTAGTGGCGGGCAAATGCCGCCGCCTGGGCGAAGAATTCCCGGGGAGCCACAGCAGCGGTTGGGTTGTTGGGGTAATTCAACCACAGAATTTTAGCCCGTCTGGCGATTGCCTCCGGGATGGCTTCCAGGTCGGGCAGGAAATGGCACTCCGGTTGCAGGGGCAGATAGTAAGGTTCGCCGCCTGCCAGCAAGGCACTCTGGGTGTAGGTCAAATAGCCCGGGTCTGGGATAAGCACCACCTCCCCGGGATTGACCAGGGCAAGGGTGAGGTGGAAGATGCCCTCTTTTGACCCCAGCAGGGGCAAGATTTCTCGGTCGGGGTCCAGGGTTACGCCGTACAGGCGCTGGTACAAATCCGCCCACGCCTGGCGCAGAGCCTGTGTGGCGTTATGGGATTGATAGCCATGGTGATCTGGTTGGGCAGCCGAATTTACCAGGGCGGCGATGACCTCAGGCGGGGGCGGCAGATCGGGCGACCCGATATCCAACCGGATGACATCCGCGCCTTCAGCCTGCAACGCGACGATTTTGGCGTTCAAGCAGGCGAAGTATTGGGTGGTCAGACGGTTCAGTCTCTCAGCAGGTTCCATAATCCTCAAATATCCGCCTGGGGTGAGACGGCTGCGTACATCACCCCGCGCGGAGCTGGTTTTCCTGTCCAGCGTTCGAAAGCCAGGGCTGCCTGCTCGACCAGCATCCCTAAACCATTCCAGGCGGGCAATCCCTGGGCGCGGGCAGACCGTATCAGGGCGGTCTCTGCGGGGCAATAGATTAAATCATAGACAAAAGCGCCCCCCGGCAAGGGTGGTTTCCCCGGTAACGGGTAATCGTCGAGAGCTGGTTCCATCCCCACTGGAGTGGCGTTGATAATCAAAATATTTTCGCTGGCGGGGGTGTGGGCGAGGAAATCCGAAATCCCCTGTTCCGTAAAAGGGACAACCTCGAGGCTTACTGCGCCCGACCGGCTGCCTGCAACAGCCTCTGGGCGATCGCTCATCGTTTGCCGAAAGTGATTCACCAGGCTCAGGCTCTGCTCGATCCGCCGTGCGGTTACCGCGACCTGCCAAGCCCCGTGTAGCAGGGCGTAAACCACCGCCCGCGCCGACCCGCCAGCCCCCAGGACAAGCGCCCGACGCTCTCCTTCCCACCTCCCCAGGCGCGGTTGCAGGTCAAACCGGAAGCCATCGGCGTCCGTATTGTCGCCGATGAGTCGCCCCGCCTGGATATAAAGTGTATTCACCGCGCCGATGGCGCGCGCAGCATCGGTCAATGCGTCCAGGTAAGGCATGATGGCTTGCTTGTGTGGGATGGTGACGTTTAAGCCATCCATCTGTCCCCGGCGCAGTCCCTGCATGAGTTCTTCCAGGGCGGTTTTACCCTCTGGCAAGGGTGGTACCGGGTAGAGGTGATACTCGCCTGCCATTCCCAGCGCTTCCAATGCCGCCTGGTGAATGCGGGGCGAGAGGCTATGCTCGACCGGGTAGCCAATCAATCCCAGTTGCAAGCGAGGCTTTGCCTTACCCGTCATCTCGTCCCTCGAATGTGAGTTGCCCGCCCAGCTTGCGCAGCGTTTCCACAAAAGTCGGGAAGGATTCATCTATCACTTCGGCACCCTCGACAGTAACCGGCTCCTGCGAGGCTAGACCAGCGATCGCCAGCGCCATTGCCAGGCGGTGATCCCCGTGGGATTGTACTGACCCACCTCGGAGAGGCGCGCCTCCCTGGATGCAGAACCCATCCTGGGCTTCCTGAACAGGGACCCCCAGGGCGCGCAGTTCTGCACACATGGCGGCAATTCGATCTGATTCTTTATAACGCAACTCTTCAGCCTGACGCACAGTGGTTTTCCCCTGGGCGAAGGCGGCGGCGATGGCGAAAGCCGGGAACTCATCAATCATCCGTACCACCAGAGAACCTTCGACGTGGGTGCCGTGTAAAGCCGACGCCCGGACGGTCAAATCCCCAACCGGTTCGCCGTCTAGTTCAGGTAAAGAGGAGATTTGGATGTCTGCCCCCATCCTGATCAGAGCCTCCAGCAAACCGGTGCGGGTCGGGTTTAGCCCAACCTCACGCAGGGTCATCCTGGCGCCGGGGGTGATCAGTGCAGCCACGATGAGAAACGCCGCCGCCGAGAAATCCCCGGGGACCTTCAATCTCAACGGCGGCAGACTCAGATGGCGGGGCGGGTTCAGATGGGTGAGATATTGGGTTGACGCGATATCGTTAACTTGCTCACTTGTAATCTCAATCCCCAGGGTGCGCAAGAGGCGCTCGCTGTGGTCGCGGGACGGGGCTGGCTCGCGCAGGGTGGTCCGCCCGTTCGCCGCCAGGGCAGCCAGCAGCAGGCAGGATTTCACCTGAGCGCTGGCGACGGGCAAGGTGTAATCCAGCGGGCGCAATGGGTGTGTGGATTGGCTCAAGCGCAGCGGCGCTCGTCCATTCTCCCCGCTTATCGCCACTCCCATCTGCTGCAGCGGCTCAATGATGCGCTGCATGGGTCGGGCGCGTAAGCCGGGTGTGCCATCCAGGACGGCGGGCACGCCCGCCGCAGCCAATGCCCCCGCCAGCAGGCGCAGGGTTGTGGCAGAATTGCCGCAATCAATCGGCATAAGAGGGGGACGCCAGCCACGCCAACCCTGGCTTTGCACCACAAGCCGGGTTCCTGCTATCTCCCAAGGGACGCCAAGGGCGGACAAAGCGCCCAGGATGGCGCGGGTAACTCCGGAGACCAAAAAGTTATCCATCTGGCTCTCCCCCTCTGCCAGGGCAGCCAGCAGCGCGGCGCGGTGAGAGATGGATTTGTCTCCCGGCAGCCTGGTCTCGCCATTCAGGGTAGCGCCTGGGGCTACAGTCAGGTTCATCTTGCGCCACCCTCATCCTGGGATGCCAGAAGCTGGCTGCGAGCCAGTTGCCCCTGCATTAACCCTGCCATCAACCCCGCCTCATCGCCCTGACGCAGACTATGCTCCAGTTGCTGGAGTTGCGCTCGAAACAGGCTCAGCGCGCTCAAAACGTTCTCTCGGTTGCTATCCAGAATGTCCGCCATCATCAGAGTTGAGCTGCCAGCCAGGCGAGAGACGCTTTGAAAACCAGGTCCGATCAGCGGCGCCGCCTCCTCAGGGGTCGCCAGACTCAGGGCAATCGAGAGCAGGTAGGGCATGTGACTGGTGGCGGCGGTCCAGCGATCGTGAGTCGCCGGGTCGAGCCAGACCGCCCTGGCGCCCGCCGTCTGCACCACCTGGGCTGCCAGCGCGCGCGCCCGTAACGAGGTGCGCTCAAGCGGGGTCAGGGCGAAGGCTGCGCCCCGGAATAAATCTGCTTCTGCCTGACCCAAGCCCGAGGTCTCTTTGCCGCACATCGGATGTCCGCCGATGGGGTCGAAGCGTTCCGGCAGGCTCTGGTATGCCTGGCAAATTTCGGCTTTTGTCGAGCCCAGGTCAAAGACGACAGGCTCCCCCGGATGCCAGGAGGGGAGCTGGGCGATCAGGCGCAGGATGACCCTCACCGGCGCAGCCAGGACCACCAGGTCTGCTTCTGGGAGGATCTCGGCAGGGTTTGCTGAAATCCGATCAACGATGCGGCGCTGGTGAGCCAGTCTGCGGGTCTCTGGGTTGGGGTCCACTGCCCAAAGGCTGCGACAGCGCCCGCGCAGGGCAAGGGCGAGCGATCCGCCCATCAGCCCCAATCCAACGATGGCTATCCGCGTATCCCTCAGGGAGATTGATTCGTCCATGTCTCTCCTGCTCTGGTTTGAAGCGGATAAGGCGGCGCGACCGAGCGCCCGATTGCCTGGGCGATTGCCCGCGCCTGGTTCACCAGCGAAGCAAAACGCTCAGGCTTGAGGGATTGACCGCCATCGGATAACGCCTCGCCGGGGTTGGTATGCACCTCCACAATCAACCCATCGGCGCCGGCGGCGATTCCGGCGCGGGCGATGGCGTTCACAAATTGCCAGTTGCCGATGCTGTGACTGGGATCAAGCATGACCGGCAAATGGGTGAGCGACTTGAGCACCGGGATGGCGTTGATGTCGGTCGTGTTTCGGGTGGCGGTCTCGAAGGTGCGGATGCCCCTCTCACACAGGATGACCCGCCGGTTGCCGTGCGAGAGGATGTACTCAGCCGCCATGAGCAGCTCTTCCATGGTCGCCGACATCCCTCGCTTGAGCAACACCGGATGTTGGCTGGCGCCGGCGGTGTGGAGCAGAGTGTAATTTTGCATATTGCGCGCCCCAATCTGGAGCACATCGGCGTAGCTGGCGACCAAATCCACCTGTTCCGGCGACATGACCTCGGTGACGATGGGCAAGCCGGTGGCGGCGCGGGCTTCGGCGAGCAGGCTCAATCCCTCCTCGCCCAGTCCCTGGAAGGAATAGGGGGAGGTACGCGGCTTGAAGGCGCCTCCCCGCAAGGCGTGAGCGCCGGCTTCGCGCACGGCGTGGGCAATCTCCAGGATTTGCTCCCGGCTCTCCACCGCGCACGGACCGGCAATGATCACCACCTCATCCCCGCCAATCCTGACCCCATTGATGGGGAAGACCGAATTTTCGGGGCAAAATTCGCGCGAAGCGAGTTTGAAGGGGCGCGAAATGGGCACAATCCGGTCCACCCCCGGCATGTAGAGGAACTGATCTTTGTCCACCGGTCGCCCATCGCCGATGGCGCCGATCACGGTGCGTTCCTCCCCCTGGGAGAGGTGCGCCCCAAGACCATTTGCCTGCACCAGGCGCACCACATTCCTGATCTCCTCCTCAGTGGCATTGCTGCGCATAATGATCATCATGGTGAATGCTCCTTCCTTTGCCGCAAAATTTGTCCGGGTCAGTGTTGGAATTAATCCTCGCCGCTCAAGTCGGGGCGCAGGATGGCAGCCTCGCCCAGATAAACATGGCGGATTGATGTCTGGGGTAAATCGGTGTTCCAGTGCAGTAATGCCCGGATGCATCTCGGCAGGCTGTTGGGAACCGGGATTTCCAGAAAGCACATCAGCGGCACCTGGCTCCATCCTATCTGGCGCGCCGCCTGCGCCGGGAAGGCGGAGGTCAGGTCAGGGGTGACGCTGAACAGGACGCTGGCGAGGTCATCGCTCCGCAAGGACGGATTGGCGTTCAAGATGGCGTGAAGCAGCTCTATCGTCGCCCGATAGATGGCTTCTGGCGCATCGGCTTCGGCGGTGATTGCGCCGCGCACTCCACGGACGGGCATGTCGTCGCCTCCTCAAAAAACAAAAAATGCGAAGCCGTTAGCCTCGCATTTTGGGTGATCATCCGATCCCGAACCCGCTTAAGCGCTACCAACGGCGACCGTTAGCTGGAAGCCGTAATAATAGTAGCCGTAGAAGTAGCGGGAAAAACGGGTCTGAGACACTCTGTGTGGGTCCTTCGTTGATTGGGCGGGATTTTACCCGGGCAATGGCGTTCTGTCAAGATAATTGGGAAAAGGGGTTGAGTATTTGGGCAACCTTGTGGGATAATCCGCCCCATGTTCATGATTCGTCCGGCGAGGCAGAACGATTCTCCCGCCATTCGCGCCCTGGTGCGCCTGGTCAAGATCAACCCGATGCATCTTGACTGGCGACGTTTCCTTGTCGCCGTGACCCCTGAAGAGGTTGTGATTGGCTGCGGGCAGATCAAGCCGCATCGAGATGGAAGTCAGGAGCTTGCCTCGATTGCAGTCGTTCCGGCATGGCGCAACCAGGGGGTTGCCCGGGAAATTATCTTGAGCCTGCTGGAGCATCACCCTGGCAGGCTATATCTGACCTGCCGCGCCAGCCTGGAGGCGTTTTATGCGCAGTTTGGTTTCCACAGGATCTCAGAAGAGGAAATGCCGCCATATTTTCAGCGGGTGAGCCGTCTTTTTCGAGTTTTATCCACTCTCAACTGGGTGGACGAGGGATTACTGGTGATGGTCAGGGAAGGGCAAGGTGGGAGGCTAAGGGGGAATGAGCCTTGATGAGGTGATAGCCCTCACTCACACGTTTGGCTTCTTTTTCATCCCCTGTATGGGGGATTTCAGCTCTATCTGCCAGGGGAATTTGGGGAGTAACATTTGAGAGAGAGTTTGAGCCTGGATGACAGGCAGGGCAGCCTCTCGGGCGAGGGCTTCTGATACAATTGGCACAAACAAAGCGGAGGTGTTCTCTATGACCTCGTTGAGTGAATATGACCTGGCGCGTTACAATCGGCAAATGATGCTGCCCGGCTGGGGGCAGGAAGGGCAAGAGAAGCTCAAAAGGTCGCGGGTGTTTATTGCTGGAGCCGGGGGGTTGGGCAGTCCGGCGGCGCTCTATCTGGCGGCGGCGGGCGTGGGCGAAATTCGGATTTGCGACGCCGACCGGGTGGAGCTTTCCAATTTGAACCGCCAGATATTACACAACGATGAGCGTCTGGGAGAGTCCAAAGCTGAGTCGGCAGGCAAGACCTTGCGCGCCCAGAATCCTTCCATCCAGATCATCACCTTTGCCGAATATCTGGATGAGGATAATGCTGAGCGGATTATCGGCGAGGTGGATGTGGTGGTGGATTGCCTGGATAATTATGAGACGCGTTACCTGCTCAATGCCTATTGCATCAAGCATCAGATTCCTCTGGTTCACGGCGCAATTTGGGGTTTAATCGGTCAATTGACCTTTATCTCTCCGCCGGAAACCCCTTGCCTAAAATGTATCGTCCCAAACCCGCCTCCCAGGGAGACATTTCCGGTGATTGGCGCCACTCCGGGCGTGATCGGCTGTCTGCAGGCGATCGAAGTTCTGAAGTATTTGACGAATACAGGGGCGAATCTGAAAGGCAGACTGGTGTTCTTCGACGGGGATGAGATGAGCCTGGACTCGTTGAATGTCCGGCGGGTGGAAACCTGCCCGGCATGCGGGCATCTGACGTGAGTCCGGTTGGGTGAGCCTCGCCTCAGAGCAACTCAGGCTGATCGATCATGTTTCGGGCGCGCCTACGCTACGGGCTGTAATTTCTGGCTCGGTTGCGCGAAAGTCTCCACACCGATGGGGGGACGGGTCGCAGCGCCCGGCTTGTCCGGAATGCGGCTCATGGCGTACTCTGCCAGGGCGGTGATGGTCAGGCTGGGATTCACGCCCGGGTTGCCCGGCATGATCGAACCGTCCACCACATACAACCCCGGGTGACCGTGAATTTCACAATTTAGATCGATCACCCCTTCTTGGGCATCTCTGCCAAAGGGGACGCCGCCCAGGATATGGGCGGTCATCGGCACATTCAATAAGCCCTCGTTGATCGTCCCCGCCGGCACCGAATTGGTCTTCCTGGCGTATTCTCGCGTCACCCAGTGCCCGATGTCAATTTTGCCAGGGATTTTACGATCTGCCGCCGGTTGAGAGACCAGCTTGCGCTGCCAAAGCGTGAAGAGGCTCCTTCCCAAACGCAGGCGGATGTAATTGTCCTCGGTCTGCATTACCAGCAGGATGGTGGTACGCTGCGCCCAGCCGGGCAGGATATGAGTGCGCAGAAAGTCAATCGGATGGGCGAGTATCTGCAGCAGAGAGAGGCTGAAGCGGACCAGGGGGCTTTTCCCCTTCTCAATCAGCGGCGCTGCCAGGTAACGCATCAGTGATGAGCCAGCCGAATAGCGCACCGGCTCGATGGCGGTGACGGCGTCCGCCTGGAAGATGGATGTGATGGCAATCCCTTTTGAGTAATCGATCTTTTTCTCTCGGCTGGTCACGCCCAGTAACGCCTCACTGTTGGTGCGCACCAGATCGCCCAGGCGGGGCGAGATTTTGGGCAGGGAGCCGGTTTCATCCCGGCAGCGAAACAGGAGCAGCAGCGTCCCCAAAGCCCCGGCAGAGAAGACGACATTGCGAGACCGCACAACCTTTTCCGGTTTAGCAAGCCAGGCGGTGGAGCGCCGATTGACCACCTCATAACGCGCCCCGTCACTCTGACCCGGCGCTAACGGACGTACATCGCGCACCTCGCACTCAGCCCAAATCTCCGCCCCCCATTTCTCAGCCAGATAGAGATAGTTCTTGACCAGCGTGTTTTTGGCGTTGTAGCGACATCCCACCATGCAGCCCCCGCAATGGATGCAGGTCCGCCGGGTGGGTCCTTCGCCATCAAAATATGGGTCAGGCACATCAATGCCTTCTTGATGTTCATTCTCTCCGAAGAGGACCCCCACTTCGGTGGGTCGAAAAGTGTCTTGCGTTCCCAGTCGGGTGGCGATCTCCGCCAGCACCCGATCTGCAGTCCACAAGCGTGGGTTGGTGGTCACCCCAAGCATGCGCCGGGCAGTGGCGTAATGCGGCTCCAGGACGGTTTTCCAGTCGGCAAACTGCTTCCAGGCGGGGTTTTCAAAGAGGCGATCGTCCGGTTGCATCAGCACATTGGCGTAGCCCAGGCTCCCCCCGCCGACGCCATTCCCGTGCAGGACGAATACGTCTCTAAAGGGCGTCAACTGCAAGATGCCAAAGCAGCGCAACGCCGGCGCCCAGATATATTTGAACACATTCCAGGTGGTTTTGGGCAAATCCTCGTCCCTAAAACGTTTGCCGCGCTCCAACACCAGCACGCGGTAACCCTTTTCGGTAAGGCGCAGGGCAGAGACGCTTCCCCCAAATCCCGAGCCGATGATGACAAAGTCGTAGGTGGTCGCAGAATCGTTGGGGTTCATAGGCTCCTTGCCAGTTGCGGGCGATGACTTGTCCGCGTGAGTCGTAAAGTTCGGATTGCGTATGACCAGCTTATCCCTTCTGGCAGATTAATACTGGTAAAAGCCCCGACCGGTCTTCCTACCCAGGTAGCCAGCGTCCACCATCTTGCGCAGCAAATAAGCCGGACGGTATTTATCGTCCCCGGTGTCGCGCTGAAGCACCTCCATCACGGAGAGCACCACATCCAGCCCAATCAGGTCGCACAACGCCAGCGGTCCCATGGGGTGATTCATGCCCAGTTTCATCACGCTGTCAATCGCTTCGGGGGTGCCGATGCCCTCCTGCAGGGCAAAGATGGCTTCGTTGATCATCGGGCACAGGATGCGGTTGGAGATGAATCCGGGTGCATCTTTGGCTTCCACCGGCTCTTTGCCCATCCTGCGGCAGACGTCCATCACCATGGCTGTGGTCTCATCTGAGGTTGCCAGACCGCGGATCACCTCGACCAGGCGCATCAGCGGCACCGGGTTCATGAAATGCATCCCAATCACCTGCTCCGGGCGTCGCGTGGCAGCGGCAATCCGGGTGATGCTGATGGAGGAGGTGTTGGATGCCAGGATTGCCTCAGGTCGGGCGATCTGATCCAGGTCTTTGAAGATTTTAAATTTGATCTCCGGGTTCTCGGTGGCAGCTTCAATAATCAGGTCGGCATCCGCCGCGCCATCCATCCTGTCGGTGAAGGGGATTTTCAGAGCTGCCAGTTTCTGCTCTTCGCTGATGACGCCCTTGCTTGCCAGTTTCTCGACTGAGCGGGCGATGGTGAGCCGGGCTTTTTCAAGCTGCTCGGGCACCACGTCCATCAGGCTGACCTGATAGCCGGAGGTGGCAGCCACCTGGGCTATCCCGTTTCCCATCGTCCCTGCTCCAACCACAAATATAGCGGAGATGGTCATACTGCTTCCTCCAATCCGAATCCTCAATCCTCGATTTCGATCGCCATGGCGACCGCCTCTGCCCCGCCCAGGCACAGGCTGGCGATGCCGCGCTTCAGTCCGCGCTGGCGTAAGGCATAAATCAGGGTGGTCAGAACCCGGGCGCCACTGGCGCCGATGGGATGCCCCAGGGCGATGGCGCCGCCATGCACGTTCACTTTGTTCCAGTCCCAACCCATGTCTGCCAGAGCGTATCCATCCGCCAGGACCTGGGCGGCGAAGGCTTCGTTCAACTCGATCAGGTCAACCTCTGCCAGTGTCCAGCCCACCTTTTGCAACAGTCGGGGGATTGCCCTGGCGGGGGCGATGAACAGGTATTTGGGTTCGACGGCTGCCTGGGCATATCCGATAATCCGCGCCAGCGGCTTACAGTTCAGGCTCTCCGCTTTCTCCCGGCTGGCGACGACCACCGCCGCCGCGCCATCGTTCAAACCCGGCGAATTGCCCGCGGTCACTTTGCCATCGCTGACGAATGCCGGTTTCAATTTGCTCAGGGCTTCCAGCGAGGTGTCCGGTCGGGGCGTCTCGTCGGTGTCGAAGATGGTCACCTGCCCCTTCTTCCCTGGAATTTCCACCGCCACAATTTCGTCTTTGAACCAGCCATTCTGAATGGCGGCGATGGCTTTCTGGTGGCTGGCGAGGGCGTATTCGTCCATCGCCTGGCGGGTGACGTTGTACTCGTTGGCGATAAATTCAGCCGAATTGCCCATCCCCCAGTTTTCAAACGGATCCCACAGCCCATCGTGGAGCAGGGCATCTACAAGCTGGAGGTGTCCAAAGCGCATTTCACCGCTGCGCCCATACACCAGGTACGGCGTACGGCTCATGCTTTCCATGCCTCCGGCGACGAACAGCTCGCCATCCCCGGCTTTGATCGCCTGGGCAGCCAGCATCACCGTTTTCAGACCCGATCCGCAGACTTTGTTAATCGTCGTGGCGCCCACGCTGGCGGGAAGCCCGGCGAAGATCGCCGCCTGACGGGCTGGAGCCTGCCCCTCGCCGGCAGAGACCACGTTGCCCATCAGCACTTCGTCTATTTCTTCGAGATTCGGAATGCCTGCCCGTTCAATGGCGGCTCTGATAACAAACGCGCCTAGTTGGGGCGCGCTGAAGCAACTCAAGCTGCCCTGAAAACGCCCGGATGGAGTTCGCGCCGCGCTCAGAATGACAGCTTCTGAGTGGTAAGGGGTCATCGTCTTCGCTCCTTTGCTAGATTGTTCGATGGATATGGTCGAATGGTTTGTATCGCTCTAGATGTCGGTTGGCTTTCACCATGCCTGCTTCACGCGATAATAGGTTTCCTCCAACGATTCAGGCAGCACCCGGGTATTTGCCAGCGAGGACATGAAGTTGGTGTCACCCCCCCACCGGGGTACAACGTGCACGTGGACGTGCCCGGTGATGCCAGCCCCCGCCGCCTCGCCAATATTGATTCCCACATTGAAACCCTGCGGATTGTAGATATTTTGCAGCACGATGATGGCGCGATTCACTAATTCCATGATCTCATTCCGGGTTTCCGCGTCCAGGTCGGTCAGGTTTGCCCGATGAGCATAGGGGACGACCATCAGATGCCCGGTAGTATATGGATAACGGTTGAGAATCACATACGCCCGTTGATTGCGATGCACGATCAGGTTCTCGGGTCCGTCAGGGCGACTCGCTTCAACGCAGAAAACGCATTCAGCTTCATCTCGGCTACTTTGCATATAGATCATACGCCAGGGGGACCAGATATATTTCATAGAACAACCGCTGCCTTGGTGAACCAGGTTTTTTCATCACTGCCTACCATGTGATATACCTCAACGTCCCAGATCATAGAATTCAATCTATCGCTCTTAATTTCATCCCCCGTGCTAATTTTAGCAAAAAAAGCCCGCTCGTGGAATAGTTGACAGCCTGCTGGAAGCAGAGTATCCTCTTTGGCAAGATTTCAGACTCAGGTGTCATCTCGATATGGACCAGTACCCACTTTTCCAGCCCCTATTTTGGAGCGTAACCGACCTGACGCGTTACCTGCGTGAGTTGATGGAAGAGGACGAGTTGCTTCAGGATTTATGGGTGGAAGGGGAGGTCTCGAATTTTTCTCGCCCAGCCTCGGGGCATATTTATTTCACAATCAAAGACGCCTCAGCCGCTTTACGCTGTGTGATGTGGCGCACGAATGTCTTGCAACAGACGTTTCTCCCCCGTGATGGGAGCGCGGTGCAGGTGCATGGCTATATCAGCGTTTATGAAGCGGGGGGGCAGTATCAGTTGTACGCCGATCTCATCCGCCCCATCGGCGAGGGGGCGCTCTTTCAGGAATTTTTGCGATTGAAAGCACGCCTGGAGGCGGAAGGATTGTTTGACCCGGCGCGCAAGCGACCAATTCCCGCTCTGCCACGACGGATTGGGGTCGTCACCTCGCCGACGGGCGCTGCTTTGCGCGATATTCTCAATACCCTCAGGCGGCGTTATCCGCTGGTGGAGGTGATCCTGGCGCCCACGCCAGTACAGGGGATTGAAGCGCCGGCAGGGATCGTGGCGGCTCTCCAAAATCTGAATCGCCACGCTGCGCCAGATGTGATCTTGCTGGCGCGCGGCGGCGGCTCGATTGAGGATTTGTGGGCGTTCCATGAT
>FWPV01007575.1_pt1 | contig 19578 bp, 20 predicted proteins | sample 2228371 | NCBI WGS metagenome assembly FWPV01 (sample SAMEA103939776, study PRJEB20133) | metagenome
CTTTCAACTTCTCCTATATTTGCCTAAAGTTTCTTGAATTCTACAGCTTTAATATAACCTAAATCTCCATTACCTCGAATCCTTGACCCCTTGAATCCTCATGACCTTACCAACTTTTTTTGGAGATGGTCCAAATTAAAATATTAGGCTTTATATAAAGTGAGCGATAATATTAGCATTTGCTAAAAATAAAATCAAGAGATTTTTATTTGTAAATTTTCCTCGACAAGCATATTATTTTATTATGCAATTGAACAAATTGAAGGAAAGTATTCGCCTGAATAATTAATACGTTATCAAGCAGATTTTTAAGCAATGAATATTGGAGAAGGGAGTATGGTATTTGGAAATGCTTATACATAACGAAGATATAAAAGAGTTAACTGCAGAGATCCCTGAAGGGCATAAGCATCTGAGAACTACAATAGTTCTTCAGGATGGTACAGAGTTTGTGTTTCAGGAAGCCACAATTGCAAATCTTGTGCGTGCATATATTACTGTCAAGACACATCCTATGAAATGAAAAGTGACATTAAAAGGCATGCTTCTTTTTAAAAGAAAAGATGATTATGCTGAGTGGCAATTGATAGAAGAGGAATAAGATAGAAAATTCAGAATTACCATTAAAAACTGAGATACAATATTTGTAATGTTATTCTGATTAAATTAAAAGAGAATAAATGAAATTATATAATCTTTGTACATCTTTAAAAGAGGTTCTTCAGGGAATTGTGTGGATAAATACCCCCTTTAAAAAAGGGGGTATTTAGAACAGAAGATCATGGGATATCCACAGAAAAGTCAGAAGAACCTTAAAAGAAGAACTTCAGAATTGGTCACATAACATTGTGATGTGGAAAGTGGAAGGGTGAGGGTGTATGAAAATATATGATATGATTGAATCAGATGCTATTAGAAATGATAAATAATCGTAAAAGAGGAGGAAAACATGTCAGAGAGATTAAGTCATGAAGAGTTCGTCAAAAGAGCAATCGTTAGTTTAAGAAGAGAAGGGTATAAAGGAATTCATTCTGTATATTCAGGATTTAATAGTGCTTTCAAAAAATATTTTGATGGTGAAAATCCAGTAGAGGTTACCAATAAGTTAGCTCAAGAAGGAAAGATTATCATAAGACCTGTAAAAGGCGGAGTCATGTTATATCTACCCGAAGATGCTCCAAAACAGAGTGATACAGCAACTGAGACACTGAAAAAAATGGGACTTGAATAGAGAAACTGAATTTATGTTACTAAGATATCGGCTCTATCCCTATTGATATAAGCCATTCACAGATCTCATTCTTCATGACTTTCGCATTATAGCCATGCCATCTTTTTCTCTCCTTTGGATAATCAAGTAGAATGTCTTTAAATTTTCTGAATGCCCTTTTACCATCCAATGCAAGTAATAATCTTTCTTTAAGTTCTGAATCTTTGATGGTGCGTATGAATTCAGACATTGATCGATATGCTTTGTCTGATGGTCTTTCAGGGATACGAATAAATCGTCCGCTTTCATCGAGAAGAACTTCAAGTGTAAGGTCAATCTCATCAATTATCCAATCAGGCACATCAGGGATTGTATCGTAGTCAATATATTCAATATCTTCGTCTATTTCATCAAATTCATCATCGTAAAGTCTAATTTTCGCTTCATTCATAATATCTTCCGAAAGAGTAACGATCTCGCCTGTTTCAGTATCAAGATAATAATCAAAAGAATCTCTTGAGATATCTTCCATAGCCTTCTGTATCTCATCATAATTTATTTTCAGCTTTTTCATAAACCCAAAAAATGCATCTCAAATAATGCATATGTTGCGAACAAATTTATTTTTCGATTCCTAAGTGTACCTTTTTAATTCTAAACCTCAGTAATTTTAAAGCCTTTCTGTCCATCTCTATTATCTCGGACTCAGCATCTTTTTTATAAAAACATATATACTCTTTAAGATATGGGCATTTTCTGCAGACATCATCAACTCCTCTGGAGATCTTAATTTTTCTCCAGTTTCAAGACCTTTTATATTTCGTCTTAAATTTTCAATAAACTCATGATTGTAGCCTTCACCTTAAAAGAAATGAAGACATATTAGATGGTGACCCCTTAGATTTATCATTCCATCAAAGGATCTTTTATCCCAGCCTCTTCAAATCCTTTAGCCCTGAAGACACAGCTATCGCATCTTCCACAGGGGAAAATATCTGAGATCTGAGATTTGAGATTTGAGATTTTCTCTTTCATACTTTTAACTTTTAACTTTTCACTTTTAACTTTCTTAAGTTGTGGATCATAACAACTCCACGTTAAAGCATAATCCAGCCCGAGTTCAACACCCTTTTTTATAATTTCCGATTTTTTCATGTAAATAAGAGGTGCAATAATAGAAAATTTTAATCTTCCCTCAACCGATTCTTTTGTTGCAAGGTTTGCCATGTCTTCAAAAGCTTTCATATATTCTGGTCGGCAGTCAGGATATCCACTGTAATCTACTACATTTGCACCGATAAAGATATTTTCTGATTTTAATACTTCAGCCCATGCGAGCGCAAAAGAAAGAAATATGGTGTTGCGGGCAGGAACGTAGGTAGCAGGAATGAAAGTTGAATGATGATATCTGAAGCTTGGAACTTGAATCTCTGAAGTTAAGGCGGAGCCACCAATTTCTCTTAAATCGAAATGTATAATCAAATGCTTTTTGACCCCGAGAGCTGATACAACCATTTTTGCAGATTCGAGTTCTCTTTTATGGCGTTGATTATAGTCAAAACTTATTGCAAACAGTTCATATCCTTCGGATTTTGCCACTGCGAGAGTTGTTGAGGAATCAATACCTCCACTTAGGAGAACAACAGCTTTTTTATCGTTCACTTTATTATTTATTTCAATAAATATCGTCTGTTGTATCTTTTATGCCATCAGCACCTAAACTCATGAGAGTATATGAATAGTCGGACTTTTCATAAAAAAATGGATTACCCCATGGGTCTGTCTTTTTAGTTATCAAATCAATTTTTTCAGGGTATGAATCGTGTTCAAATTTATAAGCTTCAATACTAAACCTAATATCACTTATGGTTTTAGATGCGGAGAATGTCTTGAATACATCACCGGTTGCAAAAAAAATGGACATTATAGCAAGGATTATCGATATTGCAATAGCAGAAGCAGGAAGAAAACGGTAGAAGAATATTGGTCTTTTGGATATTACAGGGACCTCTTCAATTACAAATGGCTGAGCTTCTTTTAATTCTATTAAACCTTTATCGAGGAGAGAAACGAGAGTCTTTGAAACGGTAAAATCATCTTTAGCAGTAATATCAATAATTGTACTCACATCATTTTCACCGTCAACTAAATCAAAAATTTCTTTTTCTTCAGTAGGAAGCTCCTCAACAAGTGATGACTTTTTAATAAATATACTGTCGAGTGTAATCTTACCCTCAATTAGAGTCCATTCATCGACAATTCTCAATCCCTCCATCAGAAGATGTTGTGTATCAAGCTGAATAGGTATGTCTTTATCAAGCGGAACTGCCTGGGGATTAAATTCATAGGTGCCCTCTTTCCAGTTGAAAATCTGAATCACTGTCTCTTTAATTTGCTGGATTAGGATATCCTCTATCGCTTCTTTACTTGTAAAACCCTTTCTTACAAGTAGATTTCCGAGTTTGACATTCGTGTTTTTCTGTTCATCAAGCACAGCCTGTAAGTCTTTCTCATCAAGAAGTCCTTTTTTGACCAACACCTTTCCAAGACGATTTGCTTCAATTCTTCTTTTAGACTCTGCCCCTACTATATTGCCTTCTATAAACAGGAGCCTAACCCTGTCCATTCTTCCTTCAATAGTCAGTACCCCTGTCTTCCTCTGAAAAAATATCAGCTGAAGAATATCAGCAAGGCCAAAATCTCTTAATGATCCTTCTAAAGCCATCCTTTTGAAAGCCTTCGTCTTGTTATTATATTAGATAAAATATATACTGCAAGTAAAAGGAAAATTGAAAGAATGTTTAACCAGAAATGAGAAAAATTGAACATTTCTATCCTGAATATTTTGCCTGTTAAAGGTATAAATAAGAAAAATAAAAATAGCCATAGAAATAAAAGGCCGTTCAATACGTTGCCTGCATATATCTGCCCTGACCCCGGAATAATTAAAGCCAATATTTTAATTACATCTCTCTTTTTCTTCCTAAACTCATAGACGGTAAGAAGCCCTGATATCCTCTCTTTAGCTTCAAGCTCATCAAGCTTAATAAGGGATCTATAACATTGTGAACACATATTACCCCAGTGGATACGTTTTTCACATTTTATACAGAGAATCTTTCCACATCTATTACACCTGTAAGCCTTGTTTTTAAAACGAGCTTCAATTATATAAAAGAAGACTGCCATTATAATTGCAATTACCGGCATAAATGAAGGAGGCGCAATAGATAGCCCCATTGTGAAATAACCCTCTGCTTTATTAAATGCGTATTCCATTAGAGTAGGCATAGTTATTACTTCATCAATGACAAATCTGTTAGGATTTCTGCTAAATATATCTCTAAAGCGTAAAAGTGCTTCACGGTCGAGTCTTTGTGCCTCAAGAAAATATTTATCGCCTTCTTCAAAATTAAGTGTCTCTCTGTAAACCTGACTGAGATTGTATAAAGTACTTGGTAAAGGCTTTATCTGGATTGATTTTTGATAGAGTTCTATTGCCTTATCAAAATCACCAATGGCAGTATAACAATTTGCAAGATTATTATAAGTTATGTTGTCAGGTTTATTTGAAAGCAGCTTGTTATAGATATCGATTGCTTCGTTGTATCGACCCTCTCTTTTCAATGCAAGGGCATATGAAAAGAGTTCCACAGGATTATTTTTATTTTTTAAAGTTGATATAGCATAACTATTTCCTTTCGCTTCATTTACCTGTATGACAGCCTTAACATCGCCTGAAGAAGGTGCAATAAATCCTATTGAAATAAAATTGAAAATCCAGATTGAAGCAAAAAGAAAGATGAGATAGAGGTAAGCTACAATGCGATCCCATTTTTTCATATAAAAGCTTACTAATAAGAGAAGACCGCCTAATACATAAAGAGGTCCAAATATTGCAAAAATTAAAATTAGAAGTAAAAATATCTTTGACTTCTCCTCCTTTATATCATGTGATACAAGTGATATATCCATTGGAATTCTTATGATAATAATAATGAGGATTGATATTAAAAACGACAAGATTAAGCTAACATAAAGAGATGTGACCATCGAGAACATCCACCAGAAGTTTCTCTTATAAGCAGATATACCCTGGATAATATTATCAATAGCATTAAATATTCCTTCAGAATTGAATTGAAAGCTTATTTTTGATAATTCAAAATAAATAGCAGGAAGATCAGGAGAATATAGCAATGCCTTTTCAAGAAGGGTTTTAGCTTCTGCAGAATCTGCTCTCGATTTTTCTATGAGTAGATATGAATATGGTTCAGAATTTCTGATCCCTTTATCGAGTTGTTCATTATATAGAGTTTCACTATAGCATATATCGTAGAATATAAATGCGCAGATGAACAAAAAGAAGATAAATTTTTTCATTCCCGCTGCCCAACCTTTCTTTCAGTGCCTTTTGTGAGCCTCTGTATATTCCCCCAGTGCCTTATAAAAATAAGTACAGTAATAAAACATCCAATCAGTAATTTATTTTTATCGTCAAAGATGAGAATATTAAAAGGCAAGAGACTGAAAGATACAAGTGCTCCAAGAGATGAATAGCGAGAAATAAAAACAACGAATAACCATATAATAATTGTTATTATAGCTACCAAAGGGCTATAAAATATGAGAACGCCAATGCTTGTTGCTACTCCTTTTCCACCTGTAAAATTTAAGAATAGAGAAAAATTATGTCCAATAATCACTGCAATACCTATGAGCCCTTCATAAAATACTCCAACCTCCAGATATCTGCCTATCGCAACGGCTAATGTTCCCTTAAGGATGTCTCCTGATAGGGTGAATAAAGCCGGCCATTTACCTAAAGACCTTAAAACATTTGTTGCTCCTATATTGCCGCTGCCAACCTTCTTTAGATCTACCCCTTTAGCCTTTGCTACTATTATACCAAATGGAATTGAACCAATGATAAAAGATATAATTAATAATATTATAATTTTAATCATATCTATTTTTTAAATCTTTTTCCAGAAAGATATTGTATATTTAATTCCTGAAATTATCGAGAGAACCATTGCTATCCATATAAGAATTATACCTGCATCATAAAGATGTATATTTGCTATGCTTTTCATTAAAATCAAGCAGATGATAGCAGTTATTTGAAGAGCGGTTTTTATCTTTCCACCGGATTCGGCAGGAATAAGGATGTCCTTTGAGAGAGCAACAACCCTTAAACCAGTAACGAGAAATTCTCTTGCAATAATAATAATAGCTATCCATGCTTGTAAGCGTTCCATTTCTACCAGAACGATAAGTGCAGATATAACAAGAAATTTATCAGCAATGGGGTCAAGGATTATCCCAAATTTTGTTACTTCCCCAGAACGTCTTGCAAGATATCCGTCAAGGAAATCTGTTATAGATGCAACGATGAATACAAAAGCCCCAAATACAGGATGATGGTAAACAGTAAATAAAAAGACAGGAATAAGGATAATACGGCTCAATGTAAGGAGAGTTGGTAGATTAAGTTTGAGAGTGCTCACTAATAATGCCTTCCCAAAGATTCTTTGCTTTCAGAATTAAATCACATATCTCTCTTACGGCACCTCTACCGCCCTTATTCTTTGTAATTATCATTGCAACAGATTTAACATAATCATCTGCATCGGCAACGGTTATTGGTAAACCACACTTTCGTAAAATCGGGATATCGACTATGTCATCACCAATATAAGCTATCTCCTGGTCTGAAACAGAATATTTTTTTATAAGCTTTTCATAAGCTTTTGTCTTGTCATAGCATTTCTGGAAAACATCTTTAATCCCCAGTTCCTTTGCTCTTTTTTTTACGACTTCTGAATACCTGCCAGTAATAAATGCAACAGGTATGCCTTGCTTCAAAAGCATTTTGATTCCATGTCCATCACGAACATAAAAACATTTTATTTCATTACCATAGTTGTCAAGAATAATACTCCCATCAGTAAGCACTCCGTCTACATCAAGGATGAGAATTTTAACATCCTTTGCAATTTTGAAAAGCTTTTTTTTATATGCATTCTTCATAGCTAAGGCTAAAATTTATGTTTTTTTTATAAAAGGGAAGAACTTTTTACTACAAAAGTATAGCAGAGAAATACAGAAATGTCATGCTAAACATAGCAAGAATTGTTTATGTCCCGGCTTTTGAAAAGTTATAAATTATCAACATTTACATGACTCCAAGATTCTTAAGAGCTTCTTTTAAAACATTGCATGAAATTGGCTTTTCAAAATAATATGCTGCCCCCAATTGATATGTCTTATTCATTATTTCATGATCGCCATATGCTGTCATTAGAATAACCTCTGTTTCACGGTGATATTTCTTCGCCAAAGAAATAATTTCTAAACCTTCTTCTTTTGCTGCACCTGTAAGTTTTAGATCTGTGATAATTACATCATAAAAATGTTTTATTAATAAAGATTTAGCTTCATCCAATGTTTCTGCTGTATCAATGATAATATTTGGACTCTGAAGGAATTTCTTAAAAGCCATCAGAAGTGTTTTTTCATCATCCACAATAAGTATACGTCTTATTTTCATTGTCTTTTTAGCCATTATTTATCACTTTTAAGTGCAAAATAGATGCCAATATTTTTTTCAAAAAAAGATACTGGAAAATAAGAGTTTTTTATTAAAAGGTAGTTTTTTAAATGATAATATTTTCGCTTTTGCTAAATATGAATTATATAAATAAGAATTATGAGATTATAAAGTAACAGGGGTATACTTTAACTTAAATAATGTAATAAAATTATGTCCCGATGTAAATCGGGATCGATCCCGACATTCATTATCCATTGCCCGTAATCTCTGTAAAAGAACGGTCACGGAAAACAGACACGTTGCACGAATTTTTTATAATAAACAATTTAGTACCTTTATTTTTTACAGTTTTGTTTAGTTTATTTATTCTATTATAATTTATAAAAATGCCAGCGAATCTTCCACCAGAATATTTTGAAGCAGAAAAGAGATTTAAACAGGCTTCATCATATGCTGAGAAAATCGCATCTCTTGAAGCTTTGATTGCAACCGTCCCTAAACATAAAGGAACCGACAAACTAAGGGCTGACTTAAGAAGAAAACTTTCCCAGCTGAGAAAAGAGTCTTCAAATAAGAAGAAAAGTGGGCGAAGTGATTTCTATACAGTTCCAAAAGAAGGAGCAGCACAAATTGCACTTGTTGGATTTCCAAATTCTGGCAAATCATCATTGCTTGCATGTCTGACAAATGCCACACCTGTAATTGCAGATTACCCCATTTCAACATTAACTCCCTTGCCAGGCATGATGCTTTTTGAGGATATCCAGTTTCAGCTTGTAGATCTTCCTCCTATAGGAAACGATGCGACTGACGGATGGGTTTCAGGTATTCTAAGATACACTGACTCTCTTCTCCTCATCGTTGATTTAACAGAAGACCCTGATATTCAGGCAGAGTTGCTGATTGAACAGCTCAAAAAATGGAATATACATATAATTCCACATTCTGAATTCCAAATTCTGAATTCTGAAATTAGAATTGGTGTTTCTAAAAGGGGAATTATTGTTGGAAACAAAAATGATATTGCAGGGACAGAGGATAGTTTTATCAGACTCGAGGAGAAATACAAGCATATCTATACTTGCATTTCGGTATCAGCACAGAAAAAGATTGCTCTTGAAGAACTCAAAAGAAAAATATTTTATACATCAGGGATTATAAGGATTTACGCAAAGCCGCCAGGAAAAGAACCAGATCTTTCACATCCTTTTACAATACCGATAGGATCAACTGTGCTTGATCTTGCAAGCTCTATTCACAAAGATTTTGTCTATAATCTAAAATATGCACGAATATGGGGATCTGCTAAATTTGATGGTCAAAGAGTCGAAAAAAATTATGTTCTAAAAGACAGAGATATTGTTGAATTGCATATTTAAAATTTGATTGAAGGTTACTATTTCTTTCGTATCATCTTTCTAATCTTTTTCTGCTACCCTTCCGATACTGACAATCTTATCATCACCCTCAACATCCATAAGTTTTACACCCTGTGTATTTCTTCCGTGTAAAGAGATGTTTCCTGCAAGTGTTCTTATAAGTTTGCCTGAACCAGTTATCATCACTACCTCATCTTCATCATTCACTTGCATGAGGCCAACAGCTTTTCCACCTTTTTCAGTTATTTTGATTGAGATCACACCTTTACCACCACGTTTTTGTAAGGGATAATCCTCTATCTTTGAACGCTTGCCGAGGCCTTTTTCTGTTACAGTCAGAATTGATTTCTTTTCATCTGCTACTTCTGCAGATACAACCTCATCTCCCTTTGTAAGTTTAATTCCTCTTACTCCTTTTGCGGTACGACCCATATCACGAACATCTTCCTCATTAAACCTTATTGCAAGACCATTTTTTGTCCCAATGATAAGATCACTTTTACCATCTGTTTTTTGAACAGATATCAGTTCATCACCCTCCTCAAGAGTAATAGCAATAATTCCTTTACCTCGTGGATTACTGTATTCTTCAAGCGATGTCTTTTTCACAATCCCGTTTTTAGTAAACATAACTAAAAAACCCTCCTTAAAATCACGCACAGGTAGGGCTGTGGTTATCCTTTCACCTTCTAATAATGCCAAAAGATTTACAAGTGCTTTTCCCTTTGCTGCACGACCTGCCTCTGGAATCTGATATATTTTTAGCCAGTAAAGCCGCCCTCGGTTTGAAAAGAATAACATATAATCATGAGTTGCACCTATGAATAGTTCGTTTACAAAATCCTCTTCTTTTGTTTCCATTCCGATAAGACCTTTACCTCCACGTCGTTGGCTACGGTAAGCACTTAAAGGATTTCTTTTTATATACCCCTGATGGGAAAGGGTAATAACCATCTCCTCATCAGTTATAAGATCCTCAATTGTAATCTCCTTCGTTTCCAAGCTGATTTCAGTCTTTCGCTCATCTGCATATTTTTCCTTGATCTCAAGTAATTCTTTCTTGATTATTTCAGAAACAAGGGCTTCGCTTTCAAGCACTGCCTTTAGATTTTCAATCTCTTTTAATGTGTCTGCATATTCCTGTATAATCTTTTCTCGTTCAAGGCCAGTAAGTCTTTGTAGTTTCATATCAAGAATAGCCTGTGCCTGTATCTCCGATAACGGATAATCTCTCATGAGACAGAGCTTTGCATCTTGAGGTGTCTTGGATTTTCTTATAAGTACAATAATTTCATCAAGATGATCGAGTGCGATCTTCAATCCTTCTAAAATGTGTGCTCTTTCTTCAGCTTTTCTTAGATCAAACCGTGTTCTCCTTAAAACTACATCTCGTCTATGCTGTAAAAAAAGGTATAAAAGTTTCTTTAGTTCAAGAATTCGGGGCTGACCATTGACAAGTGCAAGCATAATAATTCCAAATGTTGATTCCATCTGGGTATGTTTATAAAGATTATTTAATATTATCTGTGCCACCTCACCTCGTTTGAGTTCGAGCACTATTCTAATTCCATCCCTGTCAGACTCATCTCTGATTTCTGAAATCCCCTCGATTTTTTTATCCCGTACAAGTTCGGCAATCTTCTCAATTAACCTTGCTTTGTTTACTTGGTATGGCAGCTCTGTAATAATGATACTTTCCCCACCTCTAAATTCACGTTCAATTCTTGCTTTTGCCCTTATCTTAATAATTCCTTTGCCCTCACTATAAGCCTGAACAATTCCATCAACCCCATGAATTGTCCCTCCTGTCGGGAAATCGGGACCTTTTATTAAATACATAAGGTCTTCTATGGTAATTTCAGGATTCTCAAGCAACTTCACAAGTCCATCAATAATTTCTCCAAGATTATGTGGTGGAATATTAGTCGCCATACCAACAGCGATCCCAGATGAACCATTTATTAGTAGATTCGGGACGCGTGAAGGCAACACTACTGGTTCTTCTGTAGTCTCGTCAAAGTTTGCAACAAAATTGACCGTATCTTTGTCTATATCAGCGAGTAGCTCTTCTGCAATTTCAGCAAGCCTTGCCTCAGTGTATCTATATGCTGCAGGAGGGTCACCATCAACAGACCCGAAATTTCCCTGCCCATCGACTAAGGGATAACGCATATTAAAATCCTGTGCAAGTCTTACAAGCGCATCATAGACTGCTGTATCGCCGTGCGGATGATATTTTTTAAGAACCTCTCCAACAACACCAGCACATTTTGAATATTTTCTGTTAGGAAGAAGACCTTCACGGAACATTGCATAAAGTATTCTTCTCTGGACAGGTTTTAAACCATCCCTTACCTCAGGAAGTGCTCTCCCAATGATTACACTCATTGCGTAATCAAGATAAGAACCTTTCATTTCTTCTTCTATACTTACAGGTACCTTAGCCATTTTTTTCCTTTTAAAATTTTGAGCAGAGGATATTTTAACATATTGCATTTCTTATAAGTTTAAAAATATAATTAAAGCAAATGCTATCTAAAATACTTAGCGCAAGTATTATTGGTATAGACGCATATATTGTAGAAGTTGAGGTAGATATTACCTCAAGGGGTCTTCCCCATTTTTCAATGGTGGGGTTACCAGATACTGCTGTTAAAGAATCAAAAGACAGAGTAAGAGCAGCATTGAAAAATATAGGATTTAATTTTCCTCTGAAACAGATTACCGTCAATCTTGCCCCTGCAGATTTAAAAAAAGAGGGAGCATCATTTGATCTTCCGATTGCTATCGGCATTATCAGTGCAGAAGGGATTATTGAACTTAATTCAATAAATCACTACCTATTGAGCGGAGAACTCTCATTGGATGGAAAAATAAAACCAGTAAAAGGTGCTTTGTCAATGGCACTGAAAGCAAAGGAACTCGGCCTTAAAGGACTCATTCTTCCTGAAGAAAATGCATCTGAGGCTGCTGTTGTTGAAAGCATACCAGTTTTTGGAATTAAAAGCCTTCCAGATGTTATTGAATTTTTAAAGGGAAACATTCATCTCCATCCATTTGAGATAGATCTTAAAAGAGCGATGGAAGAGAATTCAATTTACGAAGAAGACTTTGTTGAGGTTAAAGGACAGGAACATGCTAAAAGAGCATTTGAAGTTGCTGCTGCTGGAGGACATAACGTGTTGATGATTGGACCACCAGGTTCAGGAAAGACTATGCTTTCTAAAAGATTACCAACAATTTTGCCTAACATGACTTTTGATGAGGCTTTAGAAACCACAAGAATTCACAGCGTTGCTGGACTACTCAGAGAAAGCAAGCCCTTACTTGCAACAAGACCTTTTCGTTCACCGCATCATACAATTTCTGATATAGCACTAATAGGTGGGGGACAAACCCCAAAACCTGGCGAAGTAAGCCTTGCTCATAATGGACTTTTATTCCTTGATGAACTACCTGAGTTTAAAAGGAATGTCCTTGAAGTTCTAAGACAGCCACTTGAAAATGGAGAGGTTACAGTTTCAAGAGCAGTTGCTTCAATAACTTATCCAGCATCATTTATGCTTGTTGCTGCAATGAACCCCTGTCCATGCGGGTTCTGGGGGGATCCAAGACATCAATGCACTTGCACCCCAGGACAGATACATCGCTACCGTCACAAGGTTTCAGGACCTTTGCTCGATAGGATCGATATTCATATTGAAGTTCCCGCAGTTCCATATAAAGAATTATCGAATGAATATTCTGGAGAAAGGTCTGAAGAAATAAGAAAGCGTGTTGTTGCTGCAAGAAATATTCAACTTGATCGGTTCAGACATGACAGAAAGATATATTCAAACGGACAGATGAAGACAAGACATATTAAGAAATACTGTAAACTTCATTCAGATGCCCAGACAATTCTTGATTCAGCGATGCAAAAGCTCTGTCTTTCTGCGAGGGCTTATACAAGGATATTGAAATTATCGAGAACCATTGCCGACCTTGATGCATCAGAGATAATCCAATCCCACCACATCTCAGAGGCTATACAGTATAGGACACTTGACAGAGGAGTGTTTTAGTCGCCAGCGATACTCTACCCCTTGAAAATCGTTTTTATTCTTTAATTGCCATATCAAGATCAAAGACAAATTGTTTGACATGATTCTCGAAAAAAATTTTGATATTATCCCAGCGTATTCTTTACCTTTTATATGCTCAGGTTCCGGGTTGGACTCAGCGTCTGAGAAATATACCAAAGATTTGCCCAGGTGAATTGGATTTATCCTTTCTTTTCCAAAACGTTTGACCATATGTTCAGCAACCTTATGAAATGGTAAGTCCTGTAGAATAAAAAATAAGTCAACAAAATCCCTTTTTGTTCCTCTTTGACTGATGGCTATAACCTTCATTGAAGTTATATCAAGAATCCCCGCAACCTGCAATCCTTTATAGATTATCGGTTTTTCGGTAAACGGGTAATCATATTTGGAGAATGACACATTTATTTCATCTATAAAAACTATCAGATATCTCCCCCTCTGAAATAATCTGCAAAGGATAACTTGTTTTCCTAATTTCTGAAATGACAGATTCTTCTTTTAAGTTTACTTCGGTAAAGAAATCAAGGTCTATTGATATTCTATGGCCAAGCTGAAGGGCTAATGCTGTACATCCAGCCAATATCATCCTGTATTTTTTTAGCACATCTTTGAGGCTATACAAAATTTTCCAGCCTTTTTGAGGCAGACATTCCTTATATAGCTTATACATTGTTAATTCCAAACCAGAGCATCCAGAAGTTCCTTGATTTTTCAGTGAGATTTCTGCTTAAAAATATCACATCAATAATAGTCTAAGTAGTGTAGACCCTTTGCAGCCATTCGAGCGCATATATATCACCTAACTCAAGAACTCTTTCTATAATGTATCTTGCGTTTTGCCTGATATGTATTTTATTAAGGCTTGTATCCCAGAATAGATATTTCAGCCGTTCTGGAATAATCGAAACCTCTTTTTTATTCATCATTAATTTAGCCACCTGTGGTTTATTTGTGGGTCCAAGGTATTTATGAATTACCTTTTTACCTTCTCTGAAAACAAGATATAAATATTCGCCATTTCCTATTTTTTATAGTTTTTTATAGGGTAGTGTAATATTTTCTGTGTAAAAATCTTGAAGTAAAAAAATAAAGGGTGTATTCTCCATTGTTCGATCAAGAACAGCAAGAAAGGAGGACACACCCATGTCAGTAAAAGAACTAACGAATATAACATTAACAGATTTATTTTATGGAATACAAGAGGCTCTGGAATTATTGACCAGGATAATTAGGTTGAAAATGTATAAAAAGTGATGTTTCAAGACCTGATAATCATATAAAAGGCTACTGAAATATGATGTGGTAGCCATTCACCTAAGAAAGGCACCTCAAGGATGCTATAAAAGTTTACAATTTTAGCATCTAAAAACAGGAGGTGCTGTAATGAAATTTTACGCAGGAGTAGATCTGCATTCCATCAACAGTTGGCCTGGTATTATGGACAAAGATGGTAAGAGAATCTTGAAAAAGACAATACCGAATGACCTTTCTGAAGTATTGAATGCATTAAAACCATATTGTAAAGATTTGGTAGGTATTGCGGTAGAATCGACCTTCAACTGGTATTGGCTTGTAGATGGGCTAATGGATAATGATTACAAAGTTCATCTTGCAAATCCTTCAGCAATAAAGCAATATGAAGGATTAAAACATTCTGATGATGAAAGGGACGCCTTTCATTTAGCACATCTTTTAAAGCTTGGCATATTGCCAGAGAGCTATATTTATCAGAAACAAGAAAGGCCTGTGCGTGATCTATTAAGAAAACGGCTTCAACTTGTAAGACACAAGACCTCGCACATTCTGAGCTTTAAAAACCTTGTGAGCCACAAAGAGTTGGACATAGAGCCAGAAGATCTAAACCCAAATCAATTGGACACAACATGGGACCGAAGATTTTCTGGGGCATTATAAATGCCAGGGACTTAAAAGATTGGGTCTTTCCTGGTTACGGGATTCTTTGAAGTCTCGCTGCTTAGAAAAAATAAGATTCTTATAAGTCTTGATCCTGATGGGTGACTGGTACGGAATAGTTGTTGTTACTGTAAAAATATATCTGCAACCTGAATAAGTGAAATGACGGGGGCGAAAGAAATATTATGCATTATCGTGCAGGAGTTAAAAAGGAAATTATTTTTATTATATTTTCCGATAGAAGATGTTCTTCTCTTGACTAAGTGCCTTTTAATGGGTGACCCTATAAACATTTACTCAGTTATTGCTTCTGGATACTCACAGGTAGATTATAAAAATATTCTTACACCCGAACTTATTAAACCCATAAAAAGTTTACGTTCATGGGCATTTATATTCTGCTTTTTAAGTATAGGGCTGACTACCAGATTTCGTGAACTTGCTGCAGCAGGGAAAAAGCCTTTCTGGGCATTCACAATTGGCGTTATTGTTAATGCAACAATTGGTTTTATTCTTTCTGTTCTGGTGCTTGGAGACTTTTGGATAGAAAAGACAATGCAATAAAAAAATATACCTGCAGGGACTGTAAATACTTCAACAATGATCCGGCATGGCTTGAAAAGTCATTGCCGGGTCTTACTTCTTTAAGCTCTGCCTATGGCTCCACAAGAGGAGAAAATGGCATTTGTACCAGACAGGACATTTATCTATCACCTATTAAAGAATGTAGATATTTTGAAAATAAATGAAATACCTTTTGTATATCTCCACCTTACATTTGAACAAATCATGTCAACAATATAGGATATTGTAAAAATTTAGGTTCTTCTCCCAATTGCGTCATAGTGTTTAGATACTGTAATTAATAATATGATTTCCTGTATCACCTTATCTGAAATATCACAGAACTAATTTGTGAAATATGGAGACCTAACCCTCACTCATTCTATAAACAAGTAACGAAAAAGAGATAGCATAAGATGCACTTTATGAAGGTGTATATGTTTTAAGGACAAACAGGGATGACCTCAAATGTAAGGAATATGTGTAAAAAATAATACAAATATCAATTGAAATCGAATATAATAATCCTGCAATGGATCAACTAACATTCCTCGAAAAAACAGATAAAAAACTGATTAATTTAAAGGAAGCCAGCGAATGGGCATCTCGATATCTGAATCGAAATGTTACCATCTCAAACATTTCCTATCTGATTCAATATGGAAGAATAAACAAATATGGCAATAACGGCAACCCTCTTTTGAATGTAGAAGAATTGAAAGATTACTATGACTCTTTTAATAAAGAAAAAAAGTTGAAAAAGATATTAGGCGATGACCTAAATTGGCATTTATCCTTTGTAGAATATACAGAGGCTGAAAGAACAAAACATGTTCATAGATTGCATCCATACAAAGGCAAGTTTATTCCGCAGTTGGTAGAGTATTTTCTGGATTCTCATACAGATGAATTCAAAAGAGAAATCTATTTTCATAAAGGCGATATAGTATTAGACCCCTTTTGTGGAAGTGGGACGACATTAGTTCAAGCAAATGAACTGGGCATGCACGCTATAGGAATAGATATTTCTTCATTCAATGCTTTGATAACCAACATCAAGGTAGAAAAACATGATATCCATTCAATTTCAGAGGCAATCCATAAACTAACATCACAATTGAAAGACTTTCAGAAAGCTAAAAACAATATTATTTTTGAAGAACATCTGCTATCGGAGCTTGCAAAATTCAATTCTAAATATTTCCCATCGCCAGAATATAAGAGAAAAGTTTCGAGAGGGGAAATTAATGAGGATAAATACGCCGGCGAAAAAGAAAAGCAATTTATGGATACATTCCATGACTTAGTCAAAAAATATCACATCAAAATTAAACAGGATAAAAATAATACTTTTCTGGATAAATGGTTTCTATCTCCTGTGAGAGAAGAAATTGATTTTCTATCTGAAAAATTAAAAACCATAAACAATGAAGATATTAAGAAAGTCATAACCGTTATTTTAAGCCGCACAGTTCGCTCCTGCAGAGCAACTACGCATGCTGATTTAGCTACTTTAAAAGAACCAGTTACGACTACATATTATTGTAAAAAGCATGGAAAAATCTGCAAGCCAATATTTTCAATTTCTGGTTGGTGGCAGACCTATACCATTGACACATTAAATCGTCTTAAAGAATTCGATAGATTAAGAACCAGCACGCATCAACTTTGTATAACCGGTGATAGCAGAACTATCAATATTCTTGAGGAAATTAAAAAAGTAAATCCGGAATTTGCAAAAATAATATCAAAACAAAAGATAAAAGGGGTTTTTTCAAGTCCACCTTATGTGGGGCTTATTGATTATCATGAACAGCATGCGTACGCATATGAGATATTTGGATTTGAACGGAAAGATGATTTGGAAATAGGACCCTTAATCAAGGGGCAGGGGAAAGAGGCGAGAGATTCTTACACTCATGGCATTGCTGAAGTTTTAAGAAACTGTAAAAAGTATCTTCAGGACAATTACGATATTTTCTTAGTAGCTAATGACAAGTTTAACCTTTATCCAAAGATTGCAGAACTATCCGAGATGAGAATTGTTAATCAATTTAAACGCCCTGTTCTTAACAGAGTAGAAAAAGATAGAGACACCGCTTATGCGGAAACAATTTTTCATTTAAAAGGAAAATAAGATGCCTCTTACAAAAGAGCAAATAAAGAAAGTTGAAAATACTATCAAGGAGAGCATGAGAAATAAATTTCAATCTTATAAACCAGAAACAAACAATATGCCCTTTCATTATCGATTGCTTGGGCAGGATAGGATGGCATTATTTTCTTTCATCCATTCTCTGAATACTACTTTTGGCACTTCTATTTTTGAACCTGTTGCTGAAACGCTTGCAAGATTAAATTTTCCTGCTGCACAAAAGCAATTTGTTGTAGGCGATACCATAAGCGAACAGGCACAGACAGAAATCCAACGCATTATGAATGAACTGACCATTGGTAACAGCCCGAATAAAACGGAAGAGATAGAAAGGATAAGAAAAGTTTGTAATAATGGCACGATGAACAAATTAAAAACTGTAAAGGTTGATTTGTTTGTCAAAGGCAAGGACGGAGCTATCTATTTATTCGATTTAAAAACAGCAAAGCCTAATACCAGCAATTTCAAAGATTTTAAAAGGACATTGTTGGAATGGATAGCGATTTATTTGTCGTGCAATCCAACCGCAAATGTGCATTCATATATTGCTATCCCTTACAATCCCTACGAACCAAAGCCCTATGAAAGATGGACACTGAAAGGAATGCTGGATTTAGACAATGAATTAAAAGTCGCAGAGGAATTCTGGGACTTTCTCGGAGGAAGGGGAGCATATTCAGAATTATTGAATTGCTTTGAAAGAGCGGGCGTAGAGTTAAGACCAGAAATAGATAAATATTTTTCAAAATTTAAGTAGAAGAAACACGTACAATCAAAAGGGGTCACCTATGAAAAAAGCTGTCAAGTATAAAATGCATACATCCAATCAGGTTTTTCCTAAGGGTCTCTTAAAGAACCATTTAATCAGTCACCTATCCGTGCTCCTTATGGATACACTAAATTATTGGATACCGGCCACTCAATCAGGTCTAAAGGCTGTACCTTAATGGTAAGCCATGATCCCTGGGAGTTGGCCGTTTTATTTCTAAACGAACGACCTGTTATCCCTAAGCACATAGTAAATGACTTTTAAAATCTCCCTCGCTACTGCAACCCTTGCAGTGTTCTTACCATGAGTTCTTGAAACTCTTAAATAAATCTTTTTCATTCTTTCAGAACTGTTTATAAAATGTTGGGACAACTTTACAATTATCTATCTCAACCATCTTGAACCCTGTTTCGTGATTGAACCATATCTGGTCTTTCCTCCTGTAGAATGAACGGATGGAACTAACCTTCCATATGAGCAAAGCCCTCTTGCAGAAGGGAATCTACTTATAACCCCTATTTCGTTCACTCTTAAAATGGCTGAGTAATAGCCTATCCCAGGAATAGTTGTTAAAAGCTTAGCTTCAGGTGTATCTTCAAAAATACCCTCAATCTTTTCTCTCACCTCTTCAATCAATCTATTAAGGGTTTCAGCTAACCTTATGTATCCATCCATGCCTTGTTTATAACAGAACCGTAGGTTCAAGCTTCTTAGATGCTTTATTGCCTTCTTCCCATAGATGTCTGAAAACTCAAGATTAATACCATTCTTCGAAAGTATTGCGTGAACCTTATTCTTAATAGATGTCCTAAGTGAGATCAACAATGCCCTGTATCTTATCTGTCTCTTAGGATATCCCTTATGTAATCGAAAACAATATTTCTTAAGGAAAACAGGACAATTGAAATAATTAAAATAGCCTGCAAGTGATGTAGGGGATAAAATA
>FWPV01007589.1_pt1 | contig 19575 bp, 15 predicted proteins | sample 2228371 | NCBI WGS metagenome assembly FWPV01 (sample SAMEA103939776, study PRJEB20133) | metagenome
CGCCCACCCTATCGGCGTTCATCGGCGTTCATCCGCGGCTCAGGATTCTAAACCAGCCACGGATGAACGCGGATCAACGCAGATGCCCTCTGGCCGGCCCCAAACCGCCCCGGCTTTCCCCGCCGATTTCGCACAGCCTTGAAGCTTGACGAAAGTCCAGCCGATTCTACACAATAGGTCTTGCGGCTGTGCGCGGCCGCCAGTTCGACCGATGTAAAAAACGAATCATGCAGCGAATGTTCCGCTTCCTGGCGCCGGCGGCTGTGCTGGCGATCTTTTCTTTCCTGTTGAGCGGCGCCGCCGCCGACTCTAAAGCAGCTCCGACGAAAAAAGCGGCGGCGGCGAAGAAGACAGCGCCTTCCAAAGCATCCTCAACACCTTCCAAAGCCTCCTCGACCGCCAAAGCCCCCACCGCCGCCAAGAAAGCGCCGGTAACATCCAAGAGAACGGTCAGCCGCTATTCGACGCCCACCTACGCCGATCCAACCGAGGGCGATCAGATCGACGGCGAGGATCTCGTGGTGCGGCGCGCAGCGGTGGACGCGCTTGGGGGACTGAATGGGACCGTGGTGGCGGTCGACCCGCACACCGGGAGGATCCTTTCCATCGTCAATCAAAAGTTAGCGCTCAAGCAGGGCTTCTGCCCGTGCTCCACCATAAAAATCATCACCTCCTTCGCCGCGCTGAGCGAAGGTTTGGTGGAGCGCACCACTCGCCTGCCGCTTTCGCGCCGGGTTTCGATGGACATGACCGAAGCGCTTGCCATGTCCAACAACCCCTATTTCGCCAAATTGGGCAACCAGCTCGGCTTCCAGAAGGTCGCCTACTACGCGCGCCTATTCGGCTTGGGCGAGAAAGCGGGCTTGGACATCCCCGGCGAGGAACCGGGCTACTTCCCTTCCACGCCGCCGAAGGAATACAGCGTGGGGCTGATGACCAGCTTCGGAACAGGAATTCAGCTCACAGCGCTTCAACTCGCTTCGATGATGTCGGTGATCGCCAACGGGGGGACGAAGTATTACCTTCAGTACCCTCAGTCTCACAAGGATCTCGAAAGGTTCGTCCCGCGCGTCAAGCGGCATCTCGACATTCAGCCGTTCATAGCTGAGGTCAAGCCGGGCATGCTCGCTGCGGTGGAGTACGGAACCGCCAAACGCGCGGCGTATGATCCGAACGAGCCGGTTTTCGGCAAGACAGGCACGTGCAGCGAGTATACAGGTCCCACAGCACACCTGGGCTGGTTCGGCGCATTCAATGACACGGGCAAATCGAAGCTTGTGGTGGCGGTGTTGCTCACCGGGGGGCGGATCGTGAACGGACCGCTGGCTTCGAGCGTCGCCGGACAATTCTACAAGAATCTGGCGCAAAGCCAGTATTGGGCCAAAATGCAGGGCTATTCTCCGGCGGCGCTCGCCGGCACGCCTACCTGCTGCGCCCAATAGCCGTCAGCGGAAGGATTCGATCTCCTTCGCCTCTTCATCGCTTAAGCGGAACTCTAGAGCGCCCTTGACGCCCTCAAATTGTTTGGGGTTCCGCAGCCCGACGATGGCTGCCGTAACAGCCGGGTGGCGCAGGGTCCAAGCAATCGCCACTTCGCCCGCCGTCCGCCCGTGGCGCGCCCCCACTTCCGCGAGCTTCGCCGCAAGCGCAAGATTGCGCGTCAGGTTCGGCTCTTGAAAATGCGGGCTGCGCCGGCGGAAATCGTCGGGCGGAAAATTCTGGACCCGCTCCCGGGTCATAGCGCCGGAGAGCAGCCCGTTTTGCATAGGCGAGTAGACGATCACCCCGATGCCGTGTTCGAGCGCGTATGGCAGGATGCTCTCTTCGACGCCCCGCGAGATCAGCGAATAGGGCGGCTGAAGCGAAGTGATGGGAGCGATGCGCCGGATCCGCTCCATCTGCGCCGCGTTAAAGTTGGACACCCCGATCCAGCGCACCTTGCCTTCGTCTTTCAGCTCGGCGAGCGCCGCCCACCCCTCCTCGATATCCTCCTCCGGCTGCGGCCAGTGGATCTGGTAAAGGTCGATCACGTCCACCTGAAGGCGCCGCAAGCTGTCCTCGCACTCCTGCCGGATGGAGTCGCGCTTCAGGGAGTTGAAAATGCGCCGGTTCTCGTCCCAGCGCCGCTCGCACTTGGTGAAAATGAAAGGCTTGTTCGAACGTCCCTTCAACGCCCTGCCGACCACCTCTTCGGCATGTCCCAAACCGTACACCGCCGCGGTGTCGATCCAATTGACCCCTGCGTCGAGCGCGGCGTGAATCGCGCCGATGGATTCCCGGTCGTCTTGCGGTCCCCAAGAGAACTGCCAGTCCGCGCCGCCCATGGCCCACGCTCCCACGCCGATGGGCGTTATTTCCATGTCACTGTTGCCTAGCCGTTTTTTCTGCATAGCGATTCAACTTTCTATGGTACCTTCAGGGCGCGCTTCCGGTATGATCGCCTCTTGGAGCATGCGCACACGACTGGAGCGGTATTTCGAATTCGAGAAGCTAGGCGCGAGATGGCGCACCGAGATCCTCGCCGGACTGACGACGTTCGTGACCATGGCGTACATCGTGTTCGTCAACCCGTCGATTCTCCAGGAAACCGGGATGCCGTACCGCCCTCTGGTCGCGGCGACGTGCATTTCCGCAGCCGTGGGAAGCATTCTCATGGGCGCACTTGCCCGGTATCCGATCGCCCTGGCGCCGGGGATGGGATTGAACGCCTACTTCACCTATTCCGTGGTGAAAGGCATGGGCGTGGCTTGGCAAACGGCTCTGGGAGCGGTGTTTCTGTCGGGCGCGATCTTTTTCCTGCTGACCGCCGCAGGCTTGCGGCGCATGATCGTCGAGGCAATTCCACGCGAGCTTTACGCCGCCGTCGCAGTGGGAATTGGCCTGTTTATCGCGCTTGTGGGCTTGCGCAACGCGGGCATCGTGGCGCCGAGTCCTGCCACCATGGTCACGCTGGGGAATCTTCGCGATCCGAACACCATTCTGGCGGTTTTCGGCTTACTCGTCATCGCCGCCCTGATGGCGCACGGTGTGCGCGGGGCGATGCTGATCGGCATCCTCGCCACCACCGCCGCCGGCGCGCTGTTCGGTCTGGTCACGATCGACTTCCACGGCTTCAGCTTCCCTTCTCTCGCCGGGACGGCGTTTCAACTCGATGTCGCCGGGGCGCTCCGGCTGCCGCTGGCTGAGATTGTCTTCGCCTTTCTTTTCATCGATTTGTTCGACAACCTCGGCACTTTGCTGGCGGTGGGTAAGCAAGCGCGCCTGTTCAATGAAGCGAATGAAATTCCGCGCATCAACCGCATTCTTTACTCCGACGCCACAGCCACGATGGCAGGCGCTTTGGCGGGCACCTCGACCGTGGTGAGCTATATCGAGAGCGCGGCGGGCGTCGTGGCGGGTGGGAGAACCGGGATCCCCGCCATCGTGTCGGGTCTGTGTTTTCTCGTGGCGCTGTTCATTGCTCCGGCGCTGGGCGCCATTCCGCCATCCGCCACTGCGCCGGCGCTGATCATCGTGGGATCGCTCATGGCGGCGCACGCCGCTGAAATCCGCTGGCAGGATCCGGCGATCGGGATCCCCGCTTTCCTGACGCTGACCGCAATCCCGCTCACGTTCAGCATCGCCAACGGGCTGGCTTTGGGATTCACCGCCTTCACGCTGGTCCGCTTGTTGCAAGGCAGGTGGCGCGAAATCAACTGGCTGGTGTACCTGCTCACGGCGCTATTTATTTTGCGGTTCGCCTATTTGAAACACGGCTAAAATCCGCCGCGAGCGGCCGATAAGAGAGGCGGAGGAGACAACCGTCAGACCCGCCGCGCATGTCATTGCTTTCGCTCAAACGATCTCTCAATGAACTTGACCGCCTGGAAGAGCTGGCGTCCTCGGGGATTGACAGCTTGTCCGGGGTGCTGAAGACTCTGGCGAACCACACGCTCGAAATCGACCCCGGCGCCGCCTCACAATTGCGAGACTACTTGCGGGGCGCAGAAAAGTCCATTCGCCGGGATCCCACGGTGGAGGTGCTGGGCGGCGTGCGGTCGGGGTTCGAACGGGAGTGGACCGGATTCGCAGCCATCTCCCACGCCCGCTACGAACAGTTGTGCCGCGAACTCGCCGTCACCGTGCGCGCCTTAGATGAAGCCCTTTCGAGCGCGAGCCGCGAGGTCGCCGGCGGCGCGGAAACGATGCTGCGCGGCGAAGCAGCCCGCCTGCGCGAGCTCGCGGCGATTGACGACATCGAGCGCCTGCAAGCGGAAATCCGGTGCTGCGCCGCGCGCCTGGAAGAGTGCGTGGAGGCGTTCCGCAAGGAGCGTATGCTCCTCACCGCTCAGTTGAGGGACGAAATCCGCACCCTTCAGCGGCATCTCGAGAGCGCAGAAAAGGAGGCGCGAACGGATGCGGTCTCCGGCTTAGCCAACCGGCGGCAGATAGAGCGGCAAATCGCCGCCGCGATCCAATCGGGCGTGCGTTTCGAGCTGCTCTATGTTTGGCTCGCCAACTACAAGTACCTGGAACGGGACCTCTCCCGCGCCAAAGCCGACTCCCTCATCGCCGCCGTCGCTGCCGCCATTTCCGCGATGCTCCCGGCAGACACCCCCGCCGGGAGGTGGAGCGACGATGAATTCATGGCGCTCGTCGCTAGCGATAAAGCAACCGCCATCCGCCTGTCCCGCGACCTCTCGATGCGGCTAAACGCAGCCTTCGAACTCGACGGCGGCGAATGCTGCGTCAAGCTGCGAGCGAGCGTGGGAGTCATCGAGAGCACCGACGGCGAGGGCGTCGAAACCTTCCTCCTGCGCGCCGAAAAACTCGCCAAGGCGATCCAAGGGCGGTCCTGAACTTGGCCAGACAATTGCACGGTCTACGGCATGACCGCGCATAATCCGGCCGGCGCATACCGCCCCCGGCTGATCTTCTGGGAACTGACAACTGGTTGCAACTTAAGGTGCATACACTGCCGCGCGAGCGCCACAGAGCTAATGTCGCCTGATGATCTCTCCTTCAGTGAATCTTGTAAAATCATCGACCAGATTGCGGAATATGCCCCACTTATTCTGGTTTTGAGCGGCGGAGAGCCACTTTGGCGCCGGGATGTGTTTGATTTGGCGCAGCGCGCCCGCAGCAAGAACATCCGGGTAGCCCTCGCTACCAACGGAACTTTAGTGGACGAGGCAATGGCCCACCGCATCTATGATGCTGGAATTCAAAGGGTTTCTGTTAGCATTGACGGAGCGGACAGGGCCACCCACGACAATTTCCGGGGGCACGAGGGAGCGTTCGACGCCGCCATCCGGGGCATCAGAGCCCTCCAACAATTGGGTGTTTCCACCCAAATCAACACCACTGTCTCTAATCACAACGCCCATCAACTGCCGGAGATCCTCAAGCTGGCGGAAACCATCGGGGTAGATGCCTTCCACCTTTTCCTGCTGGTTCCGGTAGGGTGTGGGCTGACGATCAGCGAGGAACAGGCAGTCCACGGCGAACAAGCGGAGGAGATCCTTAACTGGTTTTACGATCAGTCGCTTACGAGCAAGATGGAGTTGAAGGCCACCTGCGCTCCCCAATATTACCGCATCCTTCGGCAGCGCCGCGCCGAAGCCCGCCGTGCGGGTCAACAGGTTCCCGAATTGCCCACCCACGGCATGGCGGCTGTCACCCGGGGCTGCCTCGCCGGACAAGGCGTTTGCTTCATCTCCCACCAAGGGGAGGTGTTCCCGTGCGGGTACCTGCCTGTGGCAGCGGGCGATCTCCGCAAACAACCCTTCCGCGAAATATGGGAAAGCGCCGCCGTCTTCCAAACCTTGCGCGATCTCGATAACCTAGAGGGTAAGTGCGGCATTTGCGAATTCAAACAGGTATGCATGGGTTGCCGCGCACGCGCTTTCGGCGTGACAGGAAATTACCTCGCCGAGGAGCCGTTCTGCGTCTACGAGCCCAAAACAAGACGCAGCCACGAACACCGCACATAGGCCTAACCGGTTGAAAACATTATTGATCGCCATCGGGAATCCTTACCGCCGGGACGACGGCGCAGCGCGAAAGGTGGTCCGCGCCCTCCAATTGCCTCCCGATGCCCGCCTGGAAGTCTGTTTGCAGCTCACCCCGGAGCTGGCCGCGGAGATGGCGGGGATGGACCGCACGATTTTTGTCGACGCAGACGTGCGGAGCGGCGCACCCGCTCTCGAGCCAATCCCGGAAGGCTCGGTATATCCGTCTCCGATTGGGCATGCGCTTTCTCCCGCAGAAGTGGTGGCGATGGCGCGAGGGCTATTCGGCTACAAGGGAGAAGCTTGGCTGTGCCGCGTGCCGGGCGAGGACTTTTCGGATGGCGAAGGTTTGAGCGCCGTAGCCGCCTCGAATGCCGACGCTGCGGTAGACCTCTTGGCGAATTTCACCGGCTTCGCCCGCAAGAACCGCATCGAAAAGAGGAAGGAGCGCCGGTTGCTCTGCGCTGACCTTGTAAACGTCCGTTGGACCGACGCCGATGGCGTTGCCCACGAAGAGGTAGCGAACCTTGAGGACATCTCCGGTCACGGGCTGTGCCTTCAACTCGAACAGCCGGTTCAGCCCGGCGTTCGGGTGGCAGTTGCGGCGGGAGAAACTGTGATGCAAGGCGAAGTCCGGTACTGCCGGGAAGAGCTTTTCGGATGGTTCTGCGGCGTTCAGCTCGATGAAGGCGCCGAGTGGCCGAAGGACCGTTATCAGCCCAAGCATCTTCTGGACCCGGATGCGCTTTCCGGCCCGCGCAAGGGGCCTTGAAGGTCTATCATTAGGGTGTGCGGAAACGTGCGCTCAATGCGGCGCTCGCGGCGCTGACCGTCCCGGCCGGACTTTGGGCGCAGTTCCGCGATCTCGCCACGACCAACGACGGTTCGCGCCTTTTCTTCATCTCCGCTTTGCGCCAGCCGGGGACCTCTCAAGGACTTTACCCCAAAATCTTCGCCTTGGACGAAACCGCTGTATCGCTCATATACGAGCCGCCGGTGTGGCCATCGGACCCCTACCGCCAATATTCCGTTGGACCTTTGCAAGCGGCGGGGGATGGGGATTGGGTCCTGTATGGGACACAGCGCGCCTGCACCGGAGGCAGTTCCTGTTTTCTGAACGAGCAGCGCGGAGCCGTCCTGGTGCGACGCGGCAGCGAACCGGAACCGCTGGGGGCGAATTCCCGCTTTAGCCGCGACGGGCGCTGGCTGCTGACATACAGTTCGCCGGGCGTGATGCTCTCGTATTTCTGGCGAATCGACCGGCGGACCGGGAAGCGCGACGACCTGACAGCAGTGGCAAGACCCGCCGCCGCGCCATCGGTAGCGTTGAATGGCGCCGTGCTTATCCCGGCGTTCGACCGGCTGCTGCTGTGGGACGGGTCTCAGGCGCGGACACTGGCGGGCAAGGCGACGGCTGCGGTGATCGACGACGCTGCGACCACCGTGGTCTATCAGGAGAGCGTTGAGACGCCTGGAGCCGCCGGGATACGCCTGAGGGTCATCGATCTCGCAAGCGGGCGAATGTGGCCGCTGGGACCCGACGACCGCGACAATTTCGCTCCGGTGCTGAGCGCGGACGGAAACTGGGCGCTTTACCTGTCGCGCATGGGACCCGTTCCGCAAGCCTTCTTTAGCCGCCGGGACGGTTCCGGGTGGCGTCAGCTTACGGACCTGCCCGCAGGGGTCGCGCAGGCGACACTGTCCGGCGACGGGCGGGTTGCTTGGGCAGCGGCCGCCGATGGGGCAGTTTATCGCATCGAGACGGGTTCGGGCACCGTCGAGCGGCGCCTCGCTGCAACGCCCTCCATCATTGGGCCGCCCGAAGGTTCGCCGGGTTCGGCGGTGATCGTCAAAGGCGCCAACTTCGATAAGGTCACCGGGTTCCGCCTTGGCGGGCGGACGGTGGAGTGGTCGAAGATAGATTCCGGCAGCGTGCTGATACGACTGCCGTGGGACTTCCCGCTCGGCGCGACCGAGTTAGCGGCCGCAGGCGGCGACGACCGCTTTGAATCCGCGATTCCTTTCTCCGTGCGGGAGTTTTCCCCGGCGCTAGCCGCCGCGGTCCACGAAGATTTCAGCGCTCTGGTGTCCGAGTCCAAACCGGTGCGCCCCGGGGAAATCCTGCACCTTTATTTGATGGGTCTGGGTCCCGTTGATTCGACGGGGCGGACAACCCTGCCGTGGGAATGGCGATGGGGATCGCAAGAGGGTCCACTGGCTGAGGTGTTTTACTCCGGAGTGGCGCCCGGGTTTCCGGGATTCTATCAGGTCGACATCCGGGCGCCGCGGGAGCTCGCATCGCCTCTCGTGGTGTTGTTTCTCTACCTAAGCCCTCAGGCCGGAGGCTGGTACAGTTGGGTTCCCGGAATCTGGCCCGCCGCCCGGACGCCGTAGGATCAATGGGCTGCCCGGTGGATCACCGGCTCGCCTACCGGCCGCGAAACAGCAGCTCCGCCTCAGGGGCTAAGAGCGCCCAGAAGGTATAAATGCCAAGCGCGGTTCCCACGGGGAACCCGGCTAGTTGTAACGTCGCGCAGACCACACTCAGATTCCGCGCCCAACTCTGGTAACTGCGCAACCCCAGACCAGCCGCCACCGAGGGTACGGCGAGAAAACCCAAGTGTAGGGCGAAGAAACCGAGAACCAAGCTCGAGATCGCCGGCGCCGGACCGCGCTCGGCGCCAAGCAAGACCATCCACGCGCCCCAAGCATCCGTCGCCGCAAACACGATCAGTGAGAAAAGGAATCCGAAGATGCCGAAAGCCACTTGAAGATACGCCACCGCCCGGATGTGGATGTCCATCTCCTCTGCTCTGATCTTACACAGAAAAAGACAGCAGGTTCGAATTCCGCGCTAAAATACTTAGGTGGCCGCGATGTTGTTGAATGGGCCGCACTAGCTGGACCGGGATAAGCTCATGGCGCCACCTCAGGCACTCGCGTTCCTTTTTGCGACATCCACGGTCGATCAACTGTGGAAGACCTTCTCCGATGACACCTTTTCGGGGATTTACACGCTGACGCCTTTCGATTGGGCGTTGTTGATTCCTTACTTCACCATCCTCCTGGTGCTCTCCGCTTACGGGCTTCACCGTTACGAAACGATTCGCACTTACTTCAAGCACAAGCACAGGCTTACGGCGGAGCCGCCGCAGCGGTTCGAACAGTTGCCCAAGGTCACCATCCAACTGCCCCTGTATAACGAACGTTTCGTGGTGGACCGGCTCATTGAGAGCGTGTGCAAGATTCAATACCCCCGCGAGTTGCTCCAGATCCAAGTCTTGGACGATTCGACCGATGAAACCCATCCGTACACCGAGCGTTTGGTGAACGAATTCCGGGCGCAGGGCTACCCGATCGAGTACCACCACCGGACCAACCGCCACGGCTTCAAAGCCGGCGCCCTGCAAGAAGGCTTGAAGACGGCGACGGGCGAGTTCATCGCCGTGTTTGACGCCGATTTCGTGCCTCCGCCGGACTTTTTGCTGCGCACGATACATTTCTTCGTTCCGCCGGACGTGGGCGTGGTGCAAACCCGCTGGACGTATCTGAATCGCGATTACAGCATGCTCACCGAAGTTCAGGCGATGCTGCTCGACGGGCACTTCGTGCTCGAGCACGGCGCCCGGTACGGGCGGGGGCTGTTCTTCAATTTCAACGGCACGGCGGGCATCCTGAGGCGAAAAATGATCGAAGACGCCGGCGGATGGCAGCACGACACGTTGACCGAGGACTCGGACTTGAGCTACCGCGCGCAGCTCAAAGGTTGGCGGTTTGTGTATGTGCCGGCAATCGAGTGCCCCTCCGAATTGCCCGTCGAAACGCATGCCTTCCAGGTGCAGCAGTTCCGATGGGCGAAGGGGCTGACTCAGGTGGCGATGAAACTGCTGCCGTCGATCCTCAAGGCGCCCATCCCGTGGCGCGTGAAAGCGGAGGCTTTCTTCCACCTCACGCCGAATATCTCTTACCCCCTGATGATCCTGCTGTCGGCGTTGATGCTGCCGGTGATGATCGTGCGCTTTTACATGGGCTGGTTCCAAATGTTGTTGATCGACGTGCCGTTGATCATGATGACGTTTTGGCCCTTGTTCGCTTTTTATTTGACCGCGCAGCGGGAACTGAACCCCCGGGGATGGAAGCGTTCGATCCTCATGCTGCCGTTCCTGATGGCGGCGGGCGTGGCGTTGACGCTCATCAACACCCGCGCCGTGATCGAGGCGCTCGCCGGCAAGCAGACGGCTTTCGTCCGCACGCCGAAGTTCGCGATCGCAGGGCAAAAGGTGAAAGTGCGCGACACGAAATACCGCCGCCGCAGCGGGTGGCTTCCGTACATCGAGCTAGCTGTGGGAACATACTTCGCGGGAATGGCGGTGTGGGCGATTGACTCGATGAACTATCTTGCCCTGCCGTTCCTGAGCCTCTTTATCGGAGGCTATTATTGGGCTGGACTCACCACTCTCTATCAGGAATTCCAAACCCGCCTGCGGTGGAAGGCGCAACTCGCGATGAGCCGTACGGCGGCGCGGTAACCCTCACCATATTCCGATCAATTTCCACCACGCGAAGCCCACGGTGGACCAGATCGCGATATTCGAGAGCGAAACAAAAAAGCCTACGCGCCACCATGTCTTGAGCGAGACGTAGTCATGGGCGAAGAACATCGGGCTGGGCGTGGTGCCGTAGTTGGTGAGTCCCGCCGATAGGTTGGTGAAACAAGCGAAGGAATAAGCCGCCAGCCCGATGGGCGCGCCGCTCGCCGCCAACAGCGCCAGGAATGGCGGATACATGGCCAAAATGTGGGCAGTGATACTGGCGAAGCCGTAATGAGCGTAAAAGTAGATCAGCAGCGTCACACCCAGCAGCACGACCCAACTCACCTCCCCGAACCACTCGCCTACGGATTTGGCGAACAGCGATGTTACCCCCGTGTCGTTGAGCGCCTTGCCGAGCCTGAGGAGCCCTCCGTACCAGATGAAAATATCCCAAGCCGCTTGCTCTTTCTTTACGTCCTCCCAAGTGAGCACCCCGGTGATCAGCAGGGCAATGCCGCCGAGCATGGCGCTCACCGCGATGTCAATCCCGTGAAACGGCGAGGTCGCCCAAAGACCGCACACGCTGATGAAGACCACCACCAGAATCTTTTCCGCCCCGCTCAGCTTCCCCATGGCGCGCAGTTCGGAAGCCGCGAAGGCGGCTGCTTCGGGCGTATGGCGGATGGTGGGCGGGTTGAGGCGCATGACGAGGAATGGCGCCACCGCCAGCGAGCAGAGCCCCGGGACGATGCCCGCCACGAACCAGCTCGACCACGTCATGGCATAGCCTTGCTGCGAAGCGATCTGCGCCGCGAGCGGATTGCTGGCTTGCCCGGTCATGAACATCGCTGCGGTGATGCAAATGCCCTGATAGACGGCGGTCATGAGATAGGCGCCCAGCAGCGCCGCCGTCGGTCCGGGCTTGGAACCATATAACTCGGCGATGGAGCGCACGATGGGGAGGATGACGCCGCCGGAGCGGGCGCCGTTGGACGGGATGATGGTGGCGAGAACCAAGTCCGACAGCCCCAGTGCATAGGCGACCCCCAGCGAGCTGCGCCCGAACAACCTGACGAAGAACAGCGCCACGCGGCGCGCCAGTCCGGTGTTGATCAGGGCGCGGGAGATGAAGAACGCGAGGATGACGAGCCACACGGTGGAATCGGCATAACCGGCCAAAGCCTGTGAGATCGTCAGCCCGCCAATGAGCGACGCCGCCGTGACAGCCATCAAGACCAGCGCGCCGCCGGGAATGGGCTGCATCACCAGTCCGGCGACGGTGGCGATGAATAGCGCCGTAAGCCGCCAGCCTTCGGGCTTGATCGCCTCCGGGCGAGGCGCCACATGGGCGATCAGGGCATAAATGGCTACCAGCGCGAGGAGCCCGGTAATCCGCTTTCTGGGGGAGCTATTCGGTTCCGCCATGCAATATGACGGTCAGATTACCTGAGATCGCAGGGCAAACACAACCGGCGCCACCTAGGCGATCGTCCACCAGCCGGCGTCGCCAAGGGTGGGGACGCCCACCACACCCTGTGGCGCAAGCACTCGTGCTTGCAGCGCCCCCACTCATGGGGGCGGCCGGAGGCGGCCCGCCTACAGACCAAGATGCCGGTCTGTCACTCGAAAAATACAACCACTGGACCTGAAGTGCAGGAAAAAACATAGAAACTCTAGCCACAACCACCACACCCTGAGCGGCTCCACTTATGGAGGCGCCTGTGAAGTGACAGACCGTGTAGATACTCCGATGGAAGGCCTTGCCTTCCGCCGTTGGCGCGATACTAAGTTCATGGCGGAAAAATGGAATTCCCACGCCGAGTACAAGCGGCGGCTGGAAGCCCGGCTGGCGGAGGCGGCGCGCCTGGAGACTCTGCACCGGAGGATAGGGAACATCCGTTTGGCTGTGGTTGTTGTTGGGTTAGTGATGGCGTGGAGGGTGATCGGTCCGCAGACCTTGGGATGGTATTGGGTGCTGGCGCCGCTGGCGGTTTTTGCGTGGCTGGCGGCGTATCATGAACGGGTGCTGGCACGGCGGCGCCGGGCGCTGCGTTCCGCCGCGTATTATCAGCGGGCGATCGACCGGCTGGAGGGCAACTGGATCGGATTGGGCGAGCCGGGCGAGAGATTTCGCAATCCGCACCATCCGTTTGCCGAAGATCTGGACCTGTTCGGACGCGGATCGCTGTTTGACATGATTTCCGCCACGCGCACGCGCGCGGGAGAGGAGCGGCTGGCGCGGTGGCTGCTCGAGCCGGCATCCCCCGAGGAAATTCGGGCGCGGCAGGAAGCGATCGAGGAACTGCGCCAGGAAATCGACCTGCGCGAAAGCATGGCGCTGATGGGCGAGGATGTCCGGCTGGGAGTTCACCCGGAAGCGCTGGCCAATTGGGGGAAAGCGCCGCCGTTGCTGGATTCGACGGCGTTGCGCGCGCTTTGCGCCGTATCGGCGCTGCTCAATGTCGCGGCGGTCATCGCCGCCTACCAGTTTTCGTCGCTGCTGGTTCTGGCGCCCACTCTGGCGCTGTCGACGGCGATCGGCTTTTACACCCGGGAGCGGGTGCGGGAGGTGATCGCCGACGTCGAGATTCCGGCGCACGATCTGGCTCTGCTGCGGGACATCCTGCTGTGCGTCGAACAGCAGCAGTTCAAGACTCGCAAATTGGTGGAGCTGAGGGCGGCGCTGGAGATCGAAGGGCATCCGCCATCGCAGCGCATCGCAAAGCTGAACCGGCTGGTGGAGTTGCTCGATTCGCGCGACAGCGTGGCGGTGCGCATTATCGGTCCTCCGCTGCTCTGGTCCACGCAAATCGCGCTGGCGGTGGAGGCGTGGAGGAAGAAGAACGGAAAGGAAGTGCGCGGCTGGCTGGAAGCCATCGGAGAAGTGGAGGCGCTGTGCTCGCTCGCGGCGTATGCCTATGCCCACCCCAACGACGTATTTCCGGAGATCGTTCCCGGTCCGCCGCGGTTTGAAGCCGAAGCGATCGCCCATCCCATGCTGGTGGAATCGAAAGCCGTGCGCAACGACGTCCGGTTGGGACCGGACCTGAAACTGCTGGTGGTAAGCGGATCGAACATGTCGGGGAAGAGCACGCTCTTGCGTACGGTGGGCGTGAACGCCGTGCTGGCGATGGCGGGCGCGCCGGTGCGGGCGGCGAAGCTCCGCATGTCGCCTCTGGCGATCGGAGCGTCGATCCGCGTAGTTGATTCGCTGCAAGACGGAAGTTCCCGGTTCTATGCGGAGATCACGCGGCTGCGGCAGATCGTGGAACTCACGAATGGTCCAACGCCGGTGCTGTTCCTTTTGGACGAGCTTCTGCACGGCACGAATTCGCGGGACAGGCGCATCGGAGCGGAAGCTGTCGTGAAGGCTCTGGTGGAGCGGGGCGCGGTGGGGTTGATCACCACGCATGATCTGGCGCTGGCGCACATCGCCGATGTGCTGGCGCCTCACGCCGCCAACGTGCATTTTGAAGACCGTCTGGAGAAAGGCAAGATCACTTTCGACTACAAGCTGCGCCCGGGGGTCTCGACCACGAGCAACGCGCTCGAATTGATGCGTCAAGTGGGCTTGGAGGTGTGAGGGCAGCCTGCGGGAGTTACTCCACGGGCGTGCCATAAGGAACGAGGGTCTTGATGCGTTCGGCTGCTTCGAGACGGGCGATCTTCCACGCGCTTCCGGTTTTTTCGAGATACAGCGTCTGAACCTCGTTCCGGTCCTGGTAGACGTATTCGACACGCATCTTTACCTCGCGCTCCGACAGGGTTTCCGGCGGCATCACGGCGACGCCTTTGATGGCTGCGTTTGTTTCTTTCAAGTAGGCGGCGAATTTCTGCTCGCCGCTCTCGGCGACGGCTCTCTGGAGAGCGTTCTCCATGGGACCGGTGTAGCAGGCGAGGTAGCGTTTGACGTCTCCGTCGCGCGCGGCGTCGAGCATGGCATAGACGGCGCTCTGCGGGGTATCGCGAGGCTGAATGTCCGCCAGGCGGCGCTGGCGCGCGACAACAAAGAGCAGTGCTGTTCCTAGGGCGGCGGCGGTCAGCAACTGAGCGATGCGGTTCTTGTTCATTTGCGGACGATGGTCAGGTCGACGTTGCCGGAGCGGTCCACCATGAGCTTTTTGATCTTGGGCAGGATCTGCTCCATGGTTTCGACGTACAGGCGGCGTCCGTTCACCTGGCTGGCGCGTTCATACTCGCCGGCGATTTGCAGGAAGCGGGCGGCGTCGCCTTGCGCCTCGTTGACTTTTCGCAGCTTGTAGGCGCGAGCCTCTTCGAGGAGCCGCTCGGCTTCGCCGCGGGCTTTCGGAATCACGTCGTTGGCGTAGCCCTGCGCTTCGCTGACGATGCGGGCGGAGTCTGCACGGGCGCTAGCGACGTCGCGGAAAGCGTCGGCGGCTTCGGGGGGCGGCGCGGCGGCTTCGATACTGACGCTCGCCAGAATCACACCCGCGCGCAGGTCGTTCAGGACTTTTTGCGCGGCGGCGCGCACCGCCTCCTGAATCGCGGCTTTCTCGGTGGTGAGGACTGCATCCACGTCGCGCTGGGCTATGTGGTGGGCCATTTCACTTTCGACGGCAGCCGCCACGGCGGCAGCCACGTCCTGGGTTTGAAAGAGATAGTCGGCGGGCACGCCCACCGAGTATTGCACCACCGCGCGCAAATAAATGATGTTCTGGTCGCCGGTGAGGAACTGCGCGCGCAGCGGGTCGGTCCTGCCGAGGACTCCGTCGGAGAGGTCGCCGCCCACGGCGAGACGCTGTAACTGCTGGACTTTCAGCTTATGAACCCGGTCGATGGGCCAAGGCAAAGACACATGGATTCCGGGCATCACCCGCGGCGTGACCACGCGTCCGAAGCGCGTCTCCACGGCTTGCTGGTCAGCGGGGACAATATAGACGCTGGTGAGCAGCCACAGCCCGGCGGCTGCCAGAGCGAGCTTCCGCCTGTCCCAACGGCGAAGATTCATTGCGCCCCCGCCTCGCCCCGCATCAGGATCTTCAGCAGCTCGCTATCGGAGCTGAGAATGGCCGTGGTTTTCTCATCGAAGATTTTCTTGTAGGATTCGAGCGTCCGGAGCAGCTTATAGAAACGGGGATTGCGGGCGTACGCCTGGCTATAGAGCCGCGTCGCTTCGGCGTCGCCTTCGCCTTTGATCTTCTCGGCTTCTTTGTACGCCGCCGAGAGAATCTCTTCGCGCTGGCGGTCCGCGCCCGCCCGGATGCGCAGAGCTTGCTCCTCGCCTTCCGCGCGGTACTGCCGGGCGATGCGCTCGCGCTCGGCTCGCATACGCGCGTAAACGCTTTGCTTGTTCTGCTCCGGAAGGTTCAGGCGCTTGATGCGGACGTCCACCACGCGGATGCCGTAGGAGACTAATGCGGCGCGGTCGGTGGCGCTCGAAAGATCGTCAAGCAGTTTTTCCGCTTGCACGGCGTCCGGCTGCGTCGAAATGAGGCTATCGAGATCGTGCGCTCCAAGGGCGGCGGCAAGTCCGGACCAGACGATATCGTGCAGGCGCATTTCGGCGGCTACCGGATCGCCCACGGTTTCGACAAAGCGTTTGGGATCGTCGATGCGCCACGCGACGTAACTTTCGATCACCAGGTTTTTCTTATCCCGCGTCAGGAACTCCGACGGACGCGGATTGTAAATGCGAAGGCGACGGTCGAAATAGGTGGCGGACTGGAAGAACCACTTGGCGTGCAGTCCGGCTTGAGTGACGGTGTACAGCGGGCGTCCGAACTGCGTGATTAAGACGAATTCGGTCTCGCGCACCGGGAATAGCGACAGCCACACCAACAGAAGAAGAGCCGCGGCGCCCGCGGCGGGGTAATACTTCCTGTAACGTTGCCAGTCCATCGCCATTTTCAATCCTCCGGGGGCAACCTCAAGTCGGGCGGCTGGACCACCGGCGGGCTGGTCACGGCGGGCCCGATTTGTACGGCGTCTTCCAGCAACACCAGATGGCGCTTGTTGCCCTTGGCGTCCACGATGATCTTGTTCCTGCCCGGCAGAACCTGCTCCATGGTTTCCAGATACACGCGGGTCTCAGTGACGCTTTGACCGGCGCGGGCGGCGGCTTCCCAAAGAGTGAAGCGCTCCGCGTCGCCCCGCGCGCGGTTCTTCTTTCCAACGGAATATCCGGCGGCGTTCTCGCGCCTTGCTTCGGCGTTGCCTCGCGCCAAGGCGACTTGTTCGTTGCGGTAGCCCTCGGCTTCGTTGATCAGCCGGTTCTTCTCTTCAAACGCGCCGGCGACCTGGCGGAAGGCGTCCACCACCTCCTGCGAGGGGTGCACATCGAGCAGCCGGACGGAGAGGACAACGGCGCCGGCTGAATAGCGGTCGAGCCGCGCTTGAATGGCGCGCTGTACGCGCTGTTCGAACTCGCGGCGCCCGGTGGTGAGCACGGAATCGAGCGCTGAAGTGGTGGCTGTCGCATTCAGCGCCGATTCCGCCGCGGCGCGGACGGTGGCCTCGCCGTCCGCCTGGCGGAAAATCCAATCGTCGGGTTTCTGCAACTGGTAATGGATCACGGCGGTCAGCTCGATCATGTTCTGGTCGCCGGTGATCATGAGGGATTCTTCGGGCTTGCGCTGGAAGCGTCCGAAGCGGTGCTGCACGTTCCATTCGTAGGCGGCAGGCTCGGCGGCTGCGCCCGCCACGGTGCGGAAGCCCACTTCCACGACGCGGACACGTCGCGCTTGGATGCGCGTCAACCGCTCGAACGGCCAAGGAAGCTTGTAGTGCGCGCCCGGCTCCCTGTATGGCAGAATCTTCTTGCCGAAACGCTCGATGATGCCTTGCTCGTCCGGTCCCAAAATGTAGACTCCGGAAAGGACGTAAAGGGCGGCGGCGAAGTAGAGCGCGGGCTTAAGCCAGATGCGCCATTTGGAAACCAGGCGGGCGAAGGCCTCCGCCGGGTGAATCGACGCAGCCCGTGCTCGCGCCCGCCGCAAGAACTCGCTCGCAGCGATCTGCTGCCACCACCGGCGCCACCGTCCGGCGCCGCGCGGGCTTTCGACGCGCAGCAGCCGGAGCGAGTTGAGCATCACGAAGAACGAAGAAAGCTGGTGCGTGAACGCAGCGCCCAAGGGGCCCATGCGGCCGGTAGCGCACACGAGAACCGCGAGAAGATTGACGACCCCGGCAAAGAGGATGATATTCTGCCATGCCGTATGCACCGCGCGGCGGCTGACGTCGAACAGCCGCGGCAGCTTTTCGAGCGAGTGGCCCATATAGACCACGCCCGCAGCTTCCGCGGTGACGTCGGTGGCGCCGGACACCGCGATGCCCACGTGGGCGGCGGCGAGCGACGGCGCGTCATTGACGCCGTCGCCCGCCATCGCCACCTGCCGCCCTTGAGCCGCGAATTGCCGGATGCGGTCGAGCTTCTGTTCGGGCAGAAGTTCGGCTTCGACGTGGGGAATGCCGATTTCGCGGGCGATGGCTTCCGCGGCGCGCCTGCGGTCGCCGGTGAGCATCACCTGATGCTGAATGCCGTACTTGGGCAGCTCAGCCACCGCTTCGCGGATCCCGGGACGGATGCGGTCGCGCAGGAGGATCGCGCCCACGAGCCGGTGATCGTCGGCCACCAAAACAGCGGTGGCGCCCAGGCGGTCGGCTTGTTCGAGCAAAGGCTCGGCGCCGCGTATGCCGTGGCTCTCAAGAAACTGCGCGCTGCCGGCGCGGATGGTGCGCCCGCCGGTGCGGCACTCCGCTCCCCGCCCGGGATGCGCGCGGGCTTCCTCAGGCGCCGGAAGCGCGAGCCCGCGTGTGCGGGCTTCCTCCTGAATCACCTTGGCGAGCATGTGCTCCGACCCGCTTTCGGCGGCGGCAGCCAGAGCCAGCAATTCTTCCCCGGAGCCTTCGACCGGGAGCAGCGAGATGATCTCAAACCGCCCTTCGGTGACCGTGCCCGTCTTGTCGAATACGAGCGTGTCGATTTTGGAGGCGAGTTGGAGGATGGCGCCGCCCCGGACGAGGATGCCGCGGCGCGCCAGTCCGCCGATCGCCGCCACCATGGCGGTGGGTGTAGCCAGGATCAGCGCGCACGGGCAGGCTACAAGGAGCACGGCGACCGTGCGGAGCCAGTCGCGAGTGAAGTAAAACGTGACCGCGCCGGCGATGAGCAGGGCGGGGAGGAAGTATTTGGCGTAGCGGTCGGCGAGCCGCTCGACCGGTGCGCGGCGCTGTTTGGCTTCCTCAACCAGAGCGACCACGCGAGCCAGCGTAGTTTCCTCGCCGGCGCGGGTCACGCGGATGCGCAGCAGACCGGCGCCATTGAGAGTTCCGGAGAAGACTTCGTCGCCGGGCTGTTTGTCGGCGGGCAAGCTTTCGCCGGTGATGGCGCTTTCGTCGACGCTCGACACGCCGGATTCGACGAGACCGTCGGCGGGAATGCGCTCGGAAGCGCGGACTTCGATCAGGTCGCCGGGGACAAGCGAAGCGGCGTCCACTTCGGTCTCGACGCCGCCGGCGATGCGGCGCGCCCGGCGGGGCATCTGCTCTACGAAGCGGCGGATAGCGGCGTTGGTGCGCCCGGCGGCGTAGGATTCCAATCCCTCGCCAAGCAACATGATGAACATCGCCTCGGCGGCGGCAAGATACTCTCCTACGGCGAGCGCCGCCACGACGGCGATGCAAATCGCGAGGTCGGCGGAGATCTGCTTTTCAAGAAGCGCCGAGATGGAGTTGTAGAAGATGCGGTAGCCGGCAAGGACAGTGAGGATGGCTGCCGTGTCGATGCCGAAAACGGTCTTCCAGACGCCAGCGAGGTTCAACAGCAGCAATACGCCCACGAAGGCGGCAAAGCCGAAGTAGCGCAGCCGTTCTCTTCGTTCGTCGTCCACGCGGGATGCCTCACGCTATAGTGGTTAGTAGTCCATCATTATGCCATTTGCATCCATCCCGGAGGCGATTGAGGACATTCGTGCGGGCAAAATGCTTGTCGTCGTCGACGATGAGGACCGCGAGAATGAAGGCGACCTTACGATCGCCGCTGAAAAGGTCACTCCGGAAGCCATCAATTTCATGGCCGTGCACGGGCGGGGATT
>FWPV01005845.1_pt1 | contig 19564 bp, 20 predicted proteins | sample 2228371 | NCBI WGS metagenome assembly FWPV01 (sample SAMEA103939776, study PRJEB20133) | metagenome
CCCGCAGACAAGGTCACCAAGACCTATCTCAAGGACGTCCTGAACGCCGCCATCGAAGGCAAGCCGCTCCCCGTCACTGAAACCAAGGCCTTCGGCTGCACCATCAAGCGGGTGAAGAAGAGCACGTGAGAAAGTTCTCCGCCATTCTGTTGTTGTGGACAGCCGGACTCGCCGCCGCGGCCGACCTGAAGCCGATCGACGAGTCCGGCTACACGCGTCTCGTCGCCTCCAACAAGGGAAAAGTCCTCGTCGTGAACTTCTGGGCCACCTGGTGCTCTCCCTGCCGCAAAGAGATGCCGGAACTGGTGGCGCTCGCGGCCAAGTACCGCGCCAGAGGGCTCGCATTCGCCACCGTCGCCATCGACGAAGAAAGCGACCGCAAGGCCGTGGCCGAGTTCCTCGACAGGACCAAAGTCCCCCCGCCCACTTTCATCAAGAACTTCCAGAACGACGAGAAGTTCATCGGGCTTGTCGATTCCCGCTGGTCCGGCGGACTGCCCTTCACGGTGGTCTACGACCGGACGGGAAAGAAGGCGCACGTCTTCCCGGGCGAGGTCAATCTGAAAGAGCTGGAGGCCGTGATTCAGAAGCTGCTCTGAATCCTGCGGCTCACGCTTCCTCCCCGCGCACCAGATCTTCCAGCCGCTCCCGCTGCCGCACCACCCGCCACGTGTCCCCATCCACGAGCACTTCGCACGGGCGCGGCCGCGCGTTGTAGTTCGACGCCATCACAAAGCCGTACGCGCCCGCCGTCATCACGGCCAGAAAGTCGCCCGGCAGCAGGTTCTCGATCTCCCGCTCTTCGGCCAGGAAATCGCTGCTCTCGCACACCGGGCCGACAATATCCGCCACAAATGTTCCCCGGCCCGTCTGCCGCAGCGGCAGCATCTCATGATGCGCCTCATACAGCGCTGGCCGGATCAGTTCCGTCATCGATGCGTCGACGATGAGAAACTCCTTGCCGCCCCCGCTCTTCCGGTACAGCACCCGCGCCAGCAGCGCGCCCGCCGGTCCCGCAATGAACCGGCCCGGCTCCAGCAGCAGCTCCACCCCGAGCCGCTCCGCGATGCCCCGCACGGCCGCCAGATAGCGCGCCACGTCCGGCCAGGAATCTTCCTTCCGGTACGGCACCCCCAGCCCGCCGCCCAGATCGAGAAACCGCACTGCAATCCCGCGCGCACGCAGCCGCTCCACCAGCGCCGCCATGCGTTCCGCCGCCTCGATCAGCGGCGCCACGTCCAGAAGTTGCGAGCCGATGTGGCAGCTTGCCCCTTCCAGCGCGAGTCCCGGCAGCGCGGCGGCGCGCGCGTACAGCTCCTCCGCCTCCGCGATGTCGATGCCGAACTTGTGGCGCTTCAGCCCCGTCGAAATGTACGGGTGCGTGGCCGCGTCCACGTCCGGGTTCACGCGGATCGCCGCGCGCGCCGTCCTGCCCATCCGCTGCGCCAGCGAGCTCAGCAGCAGCAGCTCCGCCTCGCTCTCGCAGTTGAACGAGTGGATGCCCGCCTCCAGCGCCGCCTCGATCTCCTCGCGCGTCTTGCCGACGCCGGAAAACACCACCTTCGCCGGGTCTGCGCCTGCCTTCAGCACGCGGAACAGCTCGCCGCCGCTCACGATGTCGAAGCCCGCGCCCGCCTCCGCCAGCAGCCGCAGCACCGCGAGGTTCCCGTTGGCCTTCACGGCGAAGCAGACCAGGTGCGGCGCGCCAGCCAGCCCCTCTTCGAACACGCCATAGGCGCGGCGCAGCGCCCCAGCCGAATAGACGTAGCACGGCGTGCCCGCCTGCCCGGCTACTTCCGTCAGATCCACGCCCTCGCAGAACAGCACTCCGCCCCTGTACTCAAAAGCCCCTTGCATCGATGCCCCCGTTCACTCCACTTTCAGCACGATCACCGTCTGATCGTCGTGCACGGCGCGCCCTTCGCGGAACTGCTCCAGATCGGCCAGCATCCCGTCGGCGATCTCCTGCGCTCCGGCTTCGCAATGCGCCTCCAGATACCGCCGCAGCCGCCGCCGCCCGTACTCTTCGCCCGCGGGGTTCGGCTGGTCCTGCACGCCGTCGCTCACCAGCACGACAACGTCGCCCGGCTGCGCCTCGAAGTGCGTCTCGTCGTAATCCACGTTTTCCAGCAGCCCCACAGGCACGCCAGCGGCGTGCGGCTGCAGAATCTGGCCCGCGCGGCACACCAGCGGCGTCGTCGAGCCGGCGTTCGCCATCAGGAACTCCCGCTGCTTCGCCCGCCACAGCAGCAGCAGCAGCGAAACATAGCGCGCGGGTACCTGCCGCTCCGTCAGCGTGTCGTTCAGCGAACGCAGCAGCTGCGCCGGGCTGCGCCGCCGCGGCGCCTCGCCGCGCAGCATTCCCGTAAACAGCGCCCCGTACAGCGCCGCTGCCGCGCCCTTGCCGCTCGAGTCGCCGAACGCGATCATCAGGCTGTCGTCGTCATAGTCGAAAAACTCGTACACATCGCCGCTCACCAGCCGCGCCGGGCGCATCCGCATCCCCACCTGAAGCCCCCGTGCCGGCGGAGGCGATTGCGGCAGCAGCACCGACTGCAGATTGTGCGCCGCCTGAAGATCCTGTTGAATCTCCCGCTCGCGCTGCGCCAGCTCTTCGTACAGCCGCGCATTCTCGATCGCAATGGCGATCGACGGCGCAATCAGCGACAGCAGCCGCACATGGTCTTCATCGAAATAGTTCAGCCGCCGGCTCTCCACGTCCAGCACGCCGATGACGCGGTCCTTCACGATCAGCGGCACCGCCAGCTCGCTGCGGATGCCCGGATGCCAGTCCACATAGCGCGGATCGGCGCTCGTGTCCGGCGCGAGCACCGGCTTCCCCGTCTGTGCCGCCGCTCCGGTGATGCCCTGCCCCAGCGGCAGCGACGCCCGCGGCTGCGTCTCGTCGAACCGCCGGCTGTGTACAGTGCGCAGCACGCCCGCCGCCTGGTCCACCACCATCACCATGAACGCGTCGTAGTTGATCAGCCGCTTGATGCTCAGAGCCACCTTCTCGAGCAGTTGGTCGAGATCGAGAATCGAGGAAAACTCCTGCGCCATCGCCGCCAGCGTGCGCTGCGTGCGGTTCTGCCGCTCGATGCGCCGGTACAGCCGGGCGTTCTCCACCGCCGCCGCCACGCGCGAGGCGATCAGTTGCAGCAGCGCGCGGTCCTGCTGCGTGAAAGCATCAGGAATCGTCGACTGCAGGTCGATCACCCCCACCAGCTTCTGCTGCAGCACCATCGGCACAGCCAGCTCGCTCCGCACCGCGTCCATGGCGTTCAGATAGCGGCTGTCTTCGAGCACGTTGCCCACCACCACCGGCTTCCGCGTCGCCGCCGCCGTGCCCGTGATGCCCTCGCCCAGCTTCACCACCAGGTTCTGCACGATCTCGCGGCGGTGCCCGACGGCGTAGCGGATGCGCAGCCCCTGCCGCCGCTCGCTGTACAGCAGGATGGCGAAAAGATCATGCGGGATCACCTGCCGCACGATCGCCGCCACGTTCGCCATCAGATCGTTCAGGTCCAGCGTCTCGCTGGCGATGGCGGAGACTTCCAGCAGGAAATCGAGCAGCTCGGCGCGGTCCCGGAACCGGACGCGGCTTCTTCGTCCCTCGCTCATGGCGCCTGCCGTGCCGCCGCCTCGACGATCTTCACGCTCGCGCTGGCGCCGATCCGCGTGGCGCCCGCCGCCGTCATCGCTTTCAGATCGTCCAGCGTGCGGATGCCCCCGGAGGCCTTGACGCCCATCTGCGGCCCCACCACGCGCCGCATTAGCGCCACGTCGGCCGCCGTCGCCCCGTGCTTCGAAAAACCGGTCGACGTCTTCACGAAATCCGCCCCGGCCAGCTTCGCCAGCGCGCAGGCCACGGCCTTTTCCGTATCGTCGAGCAGCGCCGTTTCCAGAATCACCTTCAGCAGCGCGCCATGCTTGTGGCACGTCTCCGCCACCAGCCGGATGTCGGATTCCACGGCTGCATAATCGCCGCTCTTCAGCGCGCCGACGTTCATCACCATGTCGATTTCCTGCGCGCCGTCGCGCAACGCCAGCTCGGTCTCGCAGACCTTCGCGGCGGTGGACGTCGCGCCCAGCGGAAAACCAACCACCGTGCAGACCTTCACCGGCGAGCCGCGCAGCTCGGCCGCCACCAGCGGCACCCAGTACGGATTCACGCAGACGCTCGCGAATCCATACCGCCGCGCCTCCTGGCACACGCGCCGCACGTCCTCCGCCGTGGCTTCCGGCTTCAGGATCGTATGGTCGATCAGCCCCGCCAGCGACGGGTCCACCTTGGTCAGATGTTCGCTCGCCGAGACCCGGTCCGCCCCCGCCTCGACGATGGCCCGCGTCTTCACGGCGCACATCTGCGCGCACCGCTGCACGCACCCGGGGCACACTTCCGGCGAATGGTTCAGCCCCTCGCGCCCGCGGACGGACGCGCCGCCGCCGCTCAGCAATTCCTCGGCGATTTCGGCCGCTATTTTGGCGATTTCTGCGGGTTCCACGATGAATACCGCCGTTCTATTTCCGCAATCCTGGCGGCGCGCGCGGCGTGACGGCCGCCTCCGCACGGCGTGGCCAGCCACGTCCGCACAATGTCTTCCGCCTGGCTCCAGGTGAGCATGCGGCCGCCCAACGTGAGCACGTTCGCGTGATTGTGCTCGCGGCTGTTGCGCGCGGAAGCCCTATCATAGCATAGGGCCGCGCGGATGCCCGGCACCTTGTTCGCCGCCATCGCGCTGCCGATCCCCGCGCCATCCACGATGATCGCCAGAGCCGCCTTCCCTTCCGCCACGCGCAGCGCCGCCTCGTGCGCGATGTCGGGATAATCCGCCGGTTTTTCCTCGAACACCCCCACGTCTTCCACCCGCCAGCCCATGTCTTCCAGCAGCTTTTTCACCCGCTCTTTCAGCGCGAACCCTCCATGGTCCGCCCCCACGGCGATCGTCCGCTCCGGCTCGGCCAGCGTCGCCAGCTCCTCCGGCGCCATCTCGATCACCTCGATGCCGCGCTCCCGCGCCAGATCGCGCGCCGACGGGGTCCACAGCGCGCCCCGCTCCACCCGGAACGGGCCCGCCGCCGGAACGTCCGCCGCCGTGATCACGCGCCGCATCGCCTCGATCATCGCACACCGCCTCCGATTCACGGAACACGCCGCGCCCCGATCCCGTATACTGGGGCGAACGGAGGTGCACATGGCCCTGGGCGACCAGATCCGCTCATTCATCAAAAAGCAGTTCATCGACGTCATCCAGTGGACGGACCAGGAGGAGGGCGTCCTCGTCTACCGGTATCCCATGCAGGACATGGAGATCCAGAACGGCGCCAAACTCACCGTCCGCGAGTCCCAGGCGGCGATGTTTGTCAACGAAGGCCGCTGCGCCGACATCTTCGGCCCGGGGCTGTACACTCTCAACACCCAGACCCTGCCCGTGCTGACCAACCTCATGAACTGGGACAAGCTCTTCCAGTCCCCGTTCAAGAGCGACGTCTACTTCTTCAGCACCCGGCAGCAGATCGCCCAGCGCTGGGGCACCGCCCAGCCGGTCACCATCCGCGACAAGGATTTCGGCGCCGTCCGCCTCCGCGGCTACGGCGTCTATTCCTGGCACATCGAGAACCCCAAACTCTTCCTCACCAAAGTCAGCGGCTTCGGCGAGCGGTACACCCTGCCGCAGGTCGAGCCGCAGCTGCGCCAGATCATCATCTCGCACATCTCGGACGCCTTCGCCGAGAGCGGCGTGCCGTTCCTCGACATGGCCGCCAACTACCTCGAAGTCGGCCAGCGGATCAAGGCCTCGGTGACGCCCGTCTTCGCCGAACTCGGCATCGCCCTCGACCAGTTCGCCGTCGAGAACCTCTCGCTGCCCGAGGAACTGCAGAAGTTCCTCGACACCCGCGTGGGCATGAACATGATCGGCAACATGCAGCAGTACACGCAGTTCCAGGCCGCCCAGTCGCTGCCCATCGCCGCGGCCAACGAAGGCGGCGGCGGGCTCGCTGGGCTCGGCGTCGGCCTCGGCGCGGGTGTCGGCCTCGGCCAGGTCTTCGCGCAGTCGCTCAATCCGCAGGCCCAGCAGCCGCCGCAGGCGCCTCCTCCCGCCGCTCCGCAACCTCCAGCCGGAACGCCGCCTGCTGCGCCTCCCGCAGCGGGAGCCGCCGCCGGAGCGGTTGCGGGCGCTGCCGCCGCAGGCGCAGCCATGAAGTTCTGCATGGAGTGCGGCCAGCAGATCCCGCGCGCGGCGAAGTTCTGCCCCGAGTGCGGCAAGCCGCAGGCGTAATCAGGAAACGGGGCACGCTGGAATGCCATGACGCCCGGTTGCGAGTGGGTGGTCGATGCGGGCGGATGCCGCGCCGAAGCGCTCGCCTCGCGCGAAGCGCTCGAATCGCTCTTCGCCTCCCTCATCGAGGCCCTCGACCTGCACCCCGCCGCGCCTGCCGTCTGGCGCGAGTTCCCGGACACGGGCGGCATCACCGGCATGGTTCTGCTCAGCGAGTCGCACCTCGCCATCCACACCTGGCCCGAGCACGGCTTCCTCGCTCTCAACCTCTACTGCTGCCGCCCCCGCCCAGCCTGGGATTTCGACGGCGAACTGCGCAGCCGCTTCGGCGCATCCAACGTGAGCGTGCGCTGCATGGAAAGGGGGCTGCCGTGAGGCGCACGGCCAACTGCCCCTCCTGCGGCGCTCCAGTGCAGTTCGCCTGGTCGTCCGCGGTCCAGACCGCCTGCCAGTATTGCCACTCGATTCTCGTGCGGCACGATGTCGATCTCGAAAAAGTCGGCATCATCGCCGACCTGCCTCCCGACGCCAGCCCCATCCAGCTCTTCACCGAAGGCATCTTCGACAACCGCCGCTTCATGGTCGTCGGACGCATCCGCTATGAGTGGCAGCAGGGAAGCTGGAACGAGTGGCACATCGTCTTCAACGATCAGTCCAGCGGCTGGCTTTCCGACGCGCAGGCGGATTACGCCGTCAGCTTCCTCGCCACGCCCCCCGCGCCGCTGCCCGCTCCGGAGCAGATCCGCCCCGGCAGCCAGCTCAAGATCTCAGGCGCTCCCTTCTACGTCACCCATCTCACGCCTGTCCGCTACATCGGCTTTGAAGGCGAACTGCCCTTCACCACCACGGACCGCTCCGAGTTTCTCACCGCCGATCTGCGCACCCATGACGCGCGCTTCGCCACCATCGATTACTCGGAAAGCCCGCCGCTGCTGTTCGCCGGCCGCTTCGTCTCGTTCGACGAACTGCGGCTCTCCAACCTCCGGGAGTTCGAAGGATGGTGACCGCGAACCGCGTCCCCGCGCCCGCGCCGATCTCCTGCCCCAACTGCGGCGGGCGGATCGAGCTGCACGGTTTCGCGCATACGCGCTCCGCCGTCTGCATCCAGTGCTGCACGATCATTGATACTTCCACGCCTTCGCTGCAGGTTCTCCAGCGTTTTGACAAAGCGCAGCGCCACCGCCCCGTTCTGCCGCTCGGCTCGCGCGGCAAGCTCGAGGGGAAGACCTGGGAGGCGATCGGCTTTCAGGTCCGCACCATCTACGTCGACGGCACGCCCTACAGCTGGCACGAATACCTCCTCTTCAACCCCTACGCCGGCTTCCGCTACCTCGTCTTCTACGACGGCCACTGGACCCTGGCCCGCACGCTGCGCGCGCTGCCGGAGTTCACCACCTGGAAGGGACGCAAAGCCGTCCGGTTCGAGGGCCGCACCTATTCGCATTTCCAGAACGCCGAGGCCGTCACCACCTTCGTCATGGGCGAGTTCCCCTGGGCCGTCCGCGTCGGGGAAAAGGTGGACGCCAACGATTACGTCTCTCCTCCCTTCGTGCTTTCCAGCGAGCGGGACGAGAAGGAGATCAACTGGTCGCAAGGCGTTTACATGAGCGGCGAGGAAGTCTGGCAGGCCTTCGGCCTGAAAGGCTCGCCGCCTGCCGCGCACGGCGTCTATCTCAACCAGCCCAACCCGCACCTGGAAAACGCGAAGCGCTCCTGGCGCACCTTCATGCTCCTGCTGCTCGTCTGGGTGGCTTTGCTGATTGCTGCTGTCGTGAGCGCCGCCAACCGCGAGGTCTTCCGCGGACGCTACCGCTACGTGCACGGCTCCCCGGGCGAGACGTCTTTCGTCACCCAGACATTCCAGATCCCGCGCGATGGCAACGTCGAGGTCGAAATCCGCACCGATCTGGACAACAACTGGGCTTATTTCAACCTCGCGCTGCTGCGCGAGGATGGCGCGCAGGGCTTCGATTTCGGCCGCGAAATCAGCTACTACTACGGCAGGGATTCCGACGGCTCATGGAGCGAGGGCAGCCGCTCGGATTCCGCTCTGCTGGCGCGCGTGCCCGCCGGAACCTACTACCTGCGCATCGAGCCGGAGATGGACCCGCAGGCGTCCGCCCGCGCCACCGCGGGCATGAGCATGAACTACGAAATCATCGTCCGCAACGACGTGCCCCGTTTCTGGTTTCTCCTGCTGGCTTTGCCATGGCTCCTGTACGCGCCTCTCCGCAACAGCATGCGTGCTGCCGTGTTCGAGAGCCAGCGCTGGTCGGAGAGCGACTACGGCGTCGCGCTCGGCTCTTCCTCGGAGGATGACGAATGAAGCTTTCTCTCCCGTATCTCCTGTATGGCCTGCTCGTGCTCGGCTCCAGCTTCGGCGCCAGCCGCATGGGCTGGTTCGCCTCTTCCGCGACAGAGATCAAAAACGTGCCCCGCTCCATCCGCGAGAATCCGGGCACGTACCGTTCCCACTACTCCTGGCTGCCCCGCTGGTTCGGAGGAAAATGATCCATGCAAACGTCCATCGTCCACTTTGAAGCCCTGCTCAACGCCGTCCTGTTCGCCGTCCTCGGCGTCGTGATCCTCGTCGTCTCCTTCATGCTCTGGGACAGGATCACGCCGTACGACCTCTGGAAAGAGATCATCGAGAAGCACAACACCGCCCTGGCGATCTTCGCCGGCTTCATGGCGCTCGGCATCGCCATCATCGTCGCCGCCGCGGTCCACTAGCGCCGCCTGCACGCCGATGGCGTTCGTCCTCTTCCTGTCCGTTTTCCTGATCGCCGCCTGCGGGCTCATCTACGAGCTCATCGCCGGCGCCCTTGCCAGCTATCTGCTCGGCGACAGCATCCTGCAGTTCTCCACGGTCATCGGCGCCTACCTGTTCGCCATGGGCATCGGCTCCTGGCTGTCGCGCTACATCACGCGCGCCCTCGTGGCGCGCTTCATCTCCATCGAGCTGATGGTCGGACTGCTCGGCGGGTTCTCCTCCACCATCCTCTTCTTCGCGTTCGCTTACTCGCACGGCTTCCGCCTGCTGCTCTACGGACTCGTGCTGCTCATCGGCATCCTCGTCGGGCTGGAAATCCCCCTGCTCATGCGCATTCTGCGCGAGCGCTACCAGCTGCGCGAACTCGTCGCCAACGTGCTCACTTTCGACTACCTCGGCGCGCTCGGCGCTTCCCTGCTCTTTCCGCTGTTCCTCGTCCCGCGCCTCGGTCTCGTCCGAGGCGCGATGCTCTTCGGGCTGATCAACGCGCTCGTCGCCCTGTGGTCCACCTGGATCTTCCGGCACCACCTGCCGCAGCCGCTCATGCAGCGCGCCGCCTCGGCTGTGGTCGTGCTCGTGCTCGGCGCCGGGCTCGCCTTCGGCGACCGCATCACCGACACCGCCGACGCCGCCCTCTACGCCGACGACGTGATCCTCGCCCGCACCACGCCCTACCAGCGCATCGCCGTCACCCGCTGGAAGGACGACATCCGCCTCTACCTCAACGGCCATCTCCAGTTCTCCTCGCGCGACGAATACCGCTATCACGAAGCCCTCATCCACCCTGGTCTCGCTTCCGTCGCCTCGCCCCGCCGAGCCCTTGTCCTCGGCGGCGGCGACGGACTCGCCGTGCGCGAGATCCTCCGCTATCCCTCCATCCAGTCCGTCACGCTCGTGGATCTCGACCCCGAGATGACCCGCCTGTTCCGCACGCACCCCCTGCTGTCGGAACTCAACAGCCACTCGCTGAAGGATCCGCGCGTCCGCATCATCAACGCCGACGCCTTCCCGTGGCTCGAGTCCTCGCGCGAATCGTTCGACTTCATCGCCGCCGACTTCCCCGACCCCAACAACTACTCGCTCGGCAAGCTCTACACCACAGCCTTCTACCGGCTGCTGAAACGAGCGCTCGCCGCCGGCGGCGTCGCCGTCGTGCAGTCCACCTCGCCCATGTTTGCGCGCCAGTCCTTCTGGTGCATTCACGAAACCATGAAAGCCGCCGGCTTCCGCACCTACCCGTACCACGCCTATGTCCCGTCGTTCGGCGAGTGGGGCTACGTGCTCGGCGCGCATTCCGAATGGCGCCCGCCGCAACAGCTCCCCGCGGGACTGCGCTTCCTCTCGCCCTCCAACGTCGCCTCGCTCTTCGACTTCCCGCCGGATCTCGCCCCCGTGCCCGCCGAGCCGAACCGTCTGTTCGATCAGGTCCTCGTCCGCTACTACGACCGCGAATGGCGCGAGATTCTGCGATGATCCGCCGCCGCGACTTCGCCTTTTCCATCGCCGGACTTCTCCCCAGGTCCGAACCCCGCATCGAAGGCGGCTTCGTCTTCGAATCGGACACCGAAGGTCCGGATCTCGGCCACCGCCTGCGCGACCGCTCTCCCTTCCCTCCGCCCCAGAGAACAGAACGCATCGAAACCGTCATCGTCGGCGCGGGCGCCGCCGGACTCTGCGCCGCATGGCATCTTCACCGCCGCGGCTACCGCGATTTTCTGCTTCTTGAAATGGAACGCGAGCCCGGCGGCAACGCCCGCTCCGGCCGCAACGAAGTCTCCGCCTTCCCCTGGGCTGCGCACTACCTGCCCGTCCCCGACCCGCGCCAGAAGCTCACCCGCGAACTCTGCCGCGACTTCGGCCTTCTCGAGGGCGAAACCTGGAGCGAACGCCACCTCTGTCACGAGCCCCGCGAGCGCCTCTTCCTCCACGGCCGGTGGCAGGAAGGCGTCGAACCCTCCATCGGCCTCTCGCCCGAAGACGCCCGCCAGTACCAGCGTTTCGAACACATCATCGGCGAACTCCGCCAGACCGGCGCTTTCCGCATCCCCATGGAGGAAGGCCTCGCACGTGCCACGCCCGCCATCCGCGCGCTCGATCAGATGACGTTCCGGCAGTGGCTCGGCAACAACGGCTTCGCCTCCCCCTACCTGCTCTGGTTCCTCGACTACTCGACCCGCGACGACTACGGCACCTCCATCGAGGACATCTCCGCCTGGGCCGGTCTGCACTACTTCGCCGCGCGCGAGCCGCACGAGCTTGGGCCCCTCACCTGGCCCGAAGGCAACGGCTGGCTCGTGCAGCGGCTGCTCGAGCGCATCGGCCCGCGCGTCCGCACGGGCGCCATGGTCCGCTCCATCACGCGCGCAGGCTCGCGTTGGCAGATCATCGCAGGCGGAACGCGCTATGACGCAGCGTACGTCGTCTTCGCCGCGCCCTCGTGGCTCGCCTCCTGGATTCTCGATCCGCCCCCGCCCCGCTGGCCCTTCGCCTACGCCCCCTGGGTGGTCGCCAATCTCACCCTTCACCGTTGGCCCGAAAACCGCGGTCTCGAATACGCCTGGGACAATGTCATCTACCGCTCGCCCTCGCTCGGCTACGTGATCGCCACCCACCAGAGCGTCAAAACGCATCAGCCGGAAACTGTTTGGACCTGGTACATGGCCCTCGCCTCCGGCCGTGCCGCCGACCAGCGCCGCCTCCTGCTCGGAGGCGATTACGCTTACTGGAAAGAAATCGTGCTGTCCGATCTCGAGCGCGCCCACCCGGACATCCGCCGCTGCGTCCGCCGCCTCGACATCTTCCGCATCGGACACGCCATGCCGCGCCCCGCCCCCGGCGCCATCTTCCACCCGGAGCGCCTCCGCCGCACGCGCCACTCCGGCTCGCTCGTGTTCGCCAACAGCGACCTCAGCGCGCTATCGCTCTTTGAGGAAGCCTTGCACCGCGGCGTCTCCGCCGCCGATCACATTCTCCGCCTCGCCTCGCGCTCCGGCTCGTGATCCGCGCTCACCGCGGATACGGATGCCCGCGCAGCATTGTCAGCGCTCGGTAGATCTGTTCGGCGAGCACCGCCCGCGCGAGCTCGTGCGGCATCGTCAGCCGCGACAGCGACACCAGCAGATCCGCCTTCTCCCGCCACTCCGCCGGCAGCCCGTCATGCCCGCCCAGCACGAAGACCAGGTCCCGCGCCTCCCGCTCCGCCGCCCCCACCAGCGCCGCAAACTCGCGCGAATCCATCTCGCGCCCTGCCGGATCCAGCAGCGCCATCCGCGCCCCGGCATGCCGCGCAAACGGGTCGTACCGCCGCGGATCGATCTCCCGCATCTCGCACTGCATGTAGCGCGCGCTGCGCTTCATGTACTCGCGCGCCAGCCCGTTCGAGTGCTCGTCCCGCGCCCGTCCCACGTACAGCAGCCACAGCTTCACGCCCACAGTATCGCCCGCCGCCGCCCTTGAGTCCATTGCGGCAATCCTGTTACGGTGAGAGATGGCCGCAGGGCCCTGCCATGGATTGGTTCAAGGCGAAAAAAATCGAAAAGGCCAGCGGCGAAGAGCGCCACGTCCGCACCGAAGGCCTGTGGGTGAAGTGCGACTCCTGCCGCCAGATCATCTGGCGCAAGGAGATCGAGGAAAACCTCCACTGCTGCCCCAAGTGCGGCTTCCATTTCCGCATCGACGCACGCACGCGCCTGAAATACCTGCTCGACCCCGAGCCGGCATGGCAGGAGCACGACTCGAACCTTGTCTCCACCGACCCGCTCGAGTTCGTCGACTCCAGGCCTTACAAGGACCGCCTCGCTTCCATGCAGCGCGAGCTCGGCTTGCGCGACGCCATCATCTCCGTCACGGGCAACCTCTGCGGCCGCACGGTTCACGTCTGCTCGCTCGAACTGAAATTCATCGGCGGCTCCATGGGCGCCGTCGTCGGCGAGGTGATCACCCGCGCCATCGAGCGCTCCATCCAGACGCGCCATCCGCTCATCATCGTCTCCGCCTCCGGCGGCGCGCGCATGCAGGAAGGCGCCGTCAGCCTGATGCAGCTCGGCAAGATCAGCGCCATGCTCATGCGCCTCGATGAAGCCCGCGTGCCCTTCATCAGCGTGCTCACCGATCCCACCACCGGCGGCGTCACCGCCAGCTTCGCCATGCTCGGCGATCTGAACATCGCCGAACCCGGCGCCCTGATCGGCTTCGCCGGCCCGCGCGTCATCGAGCAGACTATCCGCCAGAAGCTGCCCGAGGGCTTCCAGCGCGCCGAGTTCGTCTGCCAGCACGGCTTCCTCGACGCCGTGGTCAAGCGCAGCGAGCTGCGCCCGTTCATCGCCCGCGCGCTCGACTTCTTCTGCGGTACGCTCCAGAAATGAGGCTCGCGCTCCTCCTTGCGCTCGCCGGACTTCCCGCCGCCGCCCAGTACGACATCCTGATCCGCAACGCCCGCGTCATCGACGGCACGGGCAATCCGTGGTTCCATGCCAGCGTCGCAGTGAAAGACGGCCGCATCGCCGCCGTCGGCCGGCTCGAGGGCGCCACCGCCGCGCGCGTCATCGACGCCGCCGGCCGCGTCGTCTCCCCCGGCTTCATCGACGTCCATACCCACGTCGAAGGCGCCATCGAGAAAGTCCCCCGCGCCGACAATTACCTGCTCGACGGCGTCACCACCATCGTCACCGGCAACTGCGGCGGCTCCGCGCCGGACATCGCCCGCTGGTTCGCGCGGCTCGAAGAGCTCGGCGTCGGCGTCAACGTCGCCACGCTCATCGGCCACAACACCGTCCGCCGCCAGGTGATGGGCACGGAAAACCGCCACGCCACGCCGGAAGAACTCGCCCGCATGAAGGAGCTGGTCCACGCCGCCATGGCGCAGGGCGCCGTGGGTCTCTCCACGGGTCTTATTTACATCCCCGGCGCCTACGCTCCCACGGAAGAGGTCGTCGAGCTCGCCAGGTCCGCCGCCGTCTACAACGGCGTCTACGCCTCGCACATGCGCGACGAAGGCGCGCAGATCCTCGACGCCATCCATGAAGCCGCGCGCGTCGGCGAGCAGGCTGGCATGCCCGTCCAGATCTCGCACTTCAAGATCGACACGCCCCGCATCTGGGGCTTCAGCGAGAAGTCCATTGCGCTGGTGGAGGACTACCGCCGCCGCGGCGTCGATGTGGTCGTCGACCAGTACCCCTACGACCACTCCTCCACCAACCTCGGCATCACGCTGCCGGCATGGGCGCTCGCCGGCGGCACGCAGGCGCTGCGCGAACGGCTCTCCTCGCAGGAAACCCGCGCCCGCATCATCGCTGAGATGAAGCAGCGCCTCCAGGATCTGGGCCACCCCGATTACTCCTACGCCATCGTCGCCTACTTCGAAAAAGACCACTCCTGGGAAGGCAGGAATCTCGTCGAGATCACGCGCCTCCGCGGGCTCGAACCCTCGCTCGACAACCAGATCGAAACCATCTTCCATATCCTTCTCAACGGCGGCGCGCAGATGATCTACCACTCGATGAGCGGCATCGACATCGAGCGCATCCTCCGCTATCCGAACACCGCCATCGCCAGCGACGGCGGCGTGCGCGTCTTCGGCGAAGGCATGCCGCATCCGCGCTCCTACGGCACCAACGCGCGCGTGCTCGCTGAATTCGTCCGCAAGCGCGGCGTCCTCACGCTCGAAGACGCCATCCGCCGCATGACCTCGCTGCCCGCGCGCACCTTCCGCTTCCGCGATCGCGGCCTCGTCCGCGAGGGCTTTGCCGCGGATCTCCTCGTCTTTGATCCCGCGCGCGTCCAGGACAAGGCCACCTACACGCAGCCGCATCAGTACAGCGAAGGCTTCGACTATGTGCTCGTGAACGGCGTCGTCATGGTCGACAACGGCGCGCTCACCGAGGCGCGCGGCGGCCGCATCCTGCGCCACCGTCCCGATTCCGTCCAGCCATGATCAGCCTCGTCCGCGCCGGCAAGCGCTTCGGTCCGAAGGTCATCTTCGAAGACGTCACCTGGCTCATCACGCCGCAGGACCGCATCGGCCTGGTCGGCGCCAACGGCACGGGCAAAACGACGCTCATGCGCATCCTCGCCGGACTCGAAACGCTCGACTCCGGCGAGTGCACCGTGCAGAAGGGAATCACCGCCGGCTACCTGCCGCAGGACGGCCTGCAATTGTCCGGGCGCACCGTGTTCGAAGAGTGCCTCTCCGTCTTCGACCGCCTCCGTGAAATGGAGCGCGAGATGGAGCGCACGCTCGAGCAGCTCTCCTCTCTGCCGCCGGACGATCCCGAATACCAGGCCGCCAGCAGCCGGTACTCTTGGCTCGAAGCGCACTTCCGCAACATGGACGGCTACGCGCTCGAGGCCAGGGTCGGCATGGTCCTCACCGGCCTCGGTTTTCCGAAGGAAGACTGGACGCGCCGCACCGAGCACTTCTCCGGCGGCTGGCAGATGCGCATCGCACTGGCGAAGCTCCTGCTCGAGCAGCCCAACCTCCTGCTGCTCGACGAGCCCACCAACCATCTCGATCTCGAAGCGCGCAACTGGCTCGAGGACTATCTCAGCTCCTACCCCTACGCCTTCGTGCTCATCTCGCACGACCGCTACTTCCTCGACGTCACCGTGCGGAAGATCGCCGAGCTGTGGAACCGGTCGGTCCACTTCTACACCGGCGGCTACGAGTCCTACCTGAAGCAGAAGGAAGAACGCCGCCAGCAGCTGCTCGCCGCGTGGCGCAACCAGCAGGAGCGCATCCAGCATCTCGAAGCCTTCATCAACCGCTTCCGCTACAAAGCCACCAAGGCGAAGCAGGTGCAGTCGCGCATCAAGGAACTCGAAAAGATCGAGCGCATCGAGATCCCGCCCGAGGAAGCCCTCCGGCCGCATCGTCGCCGAGTTCGTCAACGTCGCCAAGGCGTACGGAACCCGCGTCGTGCTGCGCGACGTCAATTTCCTGATCGAGCGCGGCGAGCGCATCGCGCTCGTCGGCGTCAACGGCGCGGGCAAGTCCACTCTGATCCGCATGCTCGCCGGCGCCGAGCCGCTCACCGCGGGCGAGTACCGCCTCGGCCACAACGTCCAGCCCGAATACTTCGCCCAGGACCAGTACAAGGCGCTCGATCCCGACGCCCGCCTGCTCGACGACCTCATGAGCGTCGCCAACGGCAAAACCGTCACCGAACTCCGCACGCTCCTCGGCTGCTTCCTGTTCACCGAAGACGACGTGTTCAAGACGGTGCGCGTGCTCAGCGGCGGCGAGCGCAACCGCTACGCTCTGGCGCGCATGCTGCTCAACCCGGCCAACTTCATGCTGCTCGACGAGCCCACCAACCACCTCGACCTGCGCGCCAAGGACGTGTTGCTCGAAGCCCTGCGCGCCTACAACGGCACGCTCGTCTTCGTCAGCCACGACCGCTACTTCATCGATCAGCTCGCCACGCGCGTCTTCGAGATCGAAGGCGGCCATGTGCACGTGTATCCGGGCAACTACGAAGACTACCTGTACCGCAAGCAGGGCGGCGCCGAGCAGCCGCTGCTGCCCGGGCCGCAGCCTGAAAAGGCGCCGGCGCCCTCTCCGCATGCGGCGGAGCCCGAGCCGCCTTCAGCCCAGCGCCCGCGCCGCCTGAATCCGATGAAGGTGAAACAGCTCGAGCAGCAGGCGGCGGAACTCGAAGAGACCGCCGCGCGGCTCGAGCAGGAGATCGCTGAAATCGAGCTTTCCCTGCAATCCTTCGTCAGCGCTGAAGAGACGCGCCGCCGCATGGAACTGCTCGAAACCCGCCGCCGCGAGCTCGATCAGACCCTTGCCGCGTGGGAGCAGGTCTCGCTCGAACTCGAACAGGTCAACTGAATCCGCCCGCAGCCCGTTTCTGCGATTCGCGCCGTCGCGCCTCTGTTCCACCCCCGGATGCCGGAAAATGGGAATTGCGTTCCTGTCCCCTTTTTCACGAGAGGGCCCGGGTGGCGAAACTGGCAGACGCAACGGACTTAAAATCCGTTGGCCCGCAAGGGCCGTGCGGGTTCGAGCCCCGCCCCGGGCACCAGCGCTTTCCGCCCCAGCCGCAACCTTACGTCCGGTAGCTGGCGTTGATGTCGATGTAGCCGTGCGTCAGGTCGCACGTCCAGAACACTGCCTTGCCCGCGCCGCCGCCGCGGATCACGAACCGGATCTCGACATCAGCGCTGTCCAGCGCCTTCTTCAGGGCGTCTTCGTCGAACGGCGCCGCCAGCCCGCCGCGGCACACGCGCACGCCCTGGACATGAATGTCCACGCGCGACGGGTCGAACTCGGCGCCCGAGTAGCCTGCGGCGGCCAGAATGCGGCCCCAGTTCGGGTCGCTCCCCGCAATCGCGGTCTTCACCAGCGGCGAGTTGGCGATGGCGCGCGCAATCTGCGCCGCGGCGCGCTCTCCGGACGCGCCCTCCACGCGGATCTCCACGAACTTCTTTGCGCCCTCGCCGTCGCGGGCGATCTGTTTGGCCAGCGATTGGCAGACCTCGTCCAGCGCCTTCTGGAACGGCTCGCGCGCCACGCGCCGCCCGCTGGCGCCGTTCGCCATCACCAGCAGCATGTCGTTGGTCGACATGTCGCCATCGACGCTCAGGCGGTTGTAGCTGTGCTCGACAGCAGCCTTCAGATGCGCGCGCAGCTGCCGCGCGGGCACGGCGGCGTCTGTCATGACGAACGCCAGCGTCGTCGCCATGTTCGGATGAATCATGCCCGAACCCTTCGTCATGCCCGCGATCCGCGCGCCCTGCACCTCTGCAAACTCCGTCTTGCGCACCAGGTCCGTCGTCAGAATCGCATCCGCGGCATCGAAGAAGCGGTCCGGCGACAGCCCCGCCACAAGAGCGTCCAGATGATCCAGAATCAGCCGCGGGTCAAGCTCCACGCCAATGACGCCGGTGGAAGCGGGCAGGACGTGCTCAGCCTTGCACCCGAGCCTTTTTGCCGCCGCCTTCGCCGTCTGCAGCGCAACGCGTTCTCCCGTGCGCGTGGCGCAATTCGCATTGCCGGCATTGATCAGCGCCGCGCAGGCCACGCCGGCGGAAATCTCCAGATGCCGGCGCGCCACCACCACCGGCGCCGCCTGCACACGGTTGGTCGTGAACACGGCTGCCGCCTGCGCCGGCGGATCGGAGACGATCAGCGCCAGATCCGGCTTCTTCACCTTGCGAATTCCGGCGTACAGCGCCGAATAGCGGAATCCGAGGGGCAAATTCACTGCGGTATTTCTCCCAGAAGATCTGTCTCTGCCAGACGGTATCCGTTCAGGAACGCGGCCGCGTCCATGCGCTTCCGTCCTTCGGCCTGCACTTCCACCAGCTCCAGCGCTTCTCCCTGCCCGCAGGCCGCGAAAAGCCGCTTTCCGTGCGAGAACAGTTTCCCGGGCACGGCCGGCGTTTCCACCTGCGCCGGGCGGCATTTCCAGAGGAAAAACCTCTGCCCGCGCCACCACGTCCACGCTCCGGGCCAGGGCTGGAAGCCCCGCGCGCGGCAGGCGATCTTCGCCGCCGGCCAGCGGAAATCCACCAGCCCGTCTTCGCGCTTCAGGATCGGCGCGAGCGTCGCCTGCGCATGGTCCTGCGGAACAGGGCGGATCGAGCCCTCGGCGAGCCCCTCCAGTGCGCGCACCAGCAGCCGTGCGCCCATCGGCGCCAGCCGCGCGGCCAGCTCCGGCGCGGTCTCCTCGGCTCCGATCTCCGTCGCCTCCTGCAGCAGGATGTCGCCCGTATCCAGCCCTGCGTCGATCCGCATGATCGTCACGCCCGTGACGGTCTCCCCGTTGGCGATCGCCCACTGGATGGGCGCCGCGCCCCGGTATTTCGGCAGCAGCGACGCGTGAACGTTCAGAATCCCCAGCGGCGGAATGTCGATGATCGCCTGCGGGATGATCTGGCCGTAGCCGACCACGGCCATCGCATCGGGCTTCCTTGCCGCCAGTTCATCCACGCAGTGCCGGATGCGCTCCGGCTGGCGGACTTCGAGGCCAAGCCGCAGCGCCGCTTCTTTGACGGGCGGCGCCTTGAGCTCCTGCTTGCGGCCCGCGGGACGGTCCGGCTGCGTGTAGACAGCCAGCACCTCGTGTCCGGCTTCAACCAGCGCTTCCAGCGAGGGCGCGGCGAACTCCGGCGTGCCCAGAAAGACGAGCTTCACCCTTACAGGATAGCCGCGCAGATGCAGCGCTAATCAGCCTGCGGCGTGGCGGTTCGGGCAGGCGCCGAGGCGCGCCGCGGCGCGCTCCGTTCGAGCTCCCGCAGCGAAATCTGCCCCTTGCGGATTTCATCCAGTGCGACGGTGAGGATGCGCAGCGCCTCGCCCGGCGCGTGGAAGCCCGCCGAGTTCTCCGCCTCGACGTAGTCGATAAAGAACTGCGCCTTCCGCTGCGCTTCCCACGCCGGCTTGAGCTGCGCGTCCGTCGCGCCGCCCTTGCGCGCTTTCTCCGTCTCGTCGATCAGGTCCATCAGCGCATCCATGGCGATGTTGCGCGCGCCGATGAACCGCTCCTGGATCTGCTCGGCGCGCGCC
>FWPV01007590.1_pt1 | contig 19564 bp, 18 predicted proteins | sample 2228371 | NCBI WGS metagenome assembly FWPV01 (sample SAMEA103939776, study PRJEB20133) | metagenome
CGCTCCGGCCTGACGCCCTGCACCGTCTCGCCCTCCGGCTGCGTCGCGCGGGCCCGCCGGCCCGCGCCCGCGAGCTGCTCGGCGAGGTGCTGGCGGACTGGCCGGACGCGCCGGTGTTTCCCGCCGCCTGCCTGCTGCTGGCCGCATGGCAGCTCGAGGAGCGCGCGCCGGAAAGCGCCCTTGCCGCGCTCCAGCCGGTGCTGGAACGCACCGGCCTGCCCGCCCGCACGACCGCCCAAGCCCTGCTGCTGCGCGCCCGCGCCAACGCCGCCGCCGGCCGCCCCGAGCGCGCGGGGCTCGACTGCCGCCGCATCCTCACCCTGTACCCGGACTTTGCCGACATCGCCGGCGCCGCGGCCGCCCTCTGCGAATGCGCGCACCCCGCCACCCATGAGCCGGACCCGCCACACACCTGAGCTGACCGCCCTCCTGTGCATGACGCTGCTGGCCGCGGCCGCGCCGGCCGGGCCGGTGCGCGTGCGCGGCCTCACCGACGGCGGGATGGCTTTCGAGGGCATCGTCCGGCATGCCGAGGGCGGGCAACTGGCGCTGCGCACCGGGCCGGATGCGCGGCCGGTCGAGCTGGCCATTCCACTCGCCACCATCCGGTGCCTGTCCCTGCAGCCGCCGGCCGGCAACCGTGAGCCGCCGGCCGGCGACGGCGGTCGAGCGGGCGACCCGTTCGAGGCCCTGCCCGCCCTGCTGCCCCTTTGGGACGGCCCTTCGTTGCGGTTGCTGCTGGACATGGCCGAGGAGCGCGCCGCACACGGGGACTGGACGGGCGCATGGCACGCGGCCGCCCGCTTGGAAACGGTCCTGATGGAGCCCGCTGACCGGCGCCGGGCGACCCTGCTGAAGGCATGCGCCCTCGAGGAGCTGCGCCTGTTTCCGGTCTTGGATGCGGTCCTTGCCGAACTGGCGGCCGCCGTCCCGCCGCTGGAGGCGCCGCCCCGCCTGTGCCGGCTGCTGGCGGCCAAGGCCCTGCGGGCGGGAGACCTCGAGGAGGCCTTTGGCTGGGCCCGCCTGCCCGCCCTGCAGATTCCCGCCGCCACCGGCCCGCTCCGCGAGGAGCTCGAAGCCCTGAGCCGCGAACTCGAACCCAAACTCCATTCACCATGAACCACCCGCCGTCGCCGGTCGCCGCCATCACCCTGTTCCAGCTGCTCCAGCAGGGCGGCTGGGCCATGTATCCGCTGGGCAGCCTCTCGTTGGCCCTGTTCGCGCTGGTCCTGTTCGCCTGGCTGCAGACCTCGCGCGCCACCTTCGGCCTGCGCCCCTCCCGTTGGGTGCGGCAGCCGCTCAGCCACCGGCTGCAGCGGGTGGATCGCGCCCATGCCGATGCCGTGCTGGAGGGAATCGAGAACGCCACGCAGCGGTGGATTCAATACCTGAACGTGATCGCCACCATCGCCCCCATGGTCGGGCTGCTCGGCACCGTCAGCGGCATGATCGGCGCCTTCCAGACGATCGCGCTCGGCGGCATGGGCAAGCCGGAGCTGCTGGCCGGCGACATCGGCGAGGCCCTGATCACCACCGCCACCGGCCTGGTGATCGGCATTCCCGCCATGGTCTTCTATTTCGTGCTGCGCAACCGCCTGGATGCCCGTCTCGAGGAACTCGAGACATGGCTGGCGCGGCGCGGAACCGCGGAACCGTCAGTTCCCGGCGAGCTGGGCTGACAACCGGCCGCTCAACTGGTTGGCACGGAAGGTCCAAAGCGGCGCGTCCGGCAGTTGCAGGATGATGTCGAGCGCGGCCCGCGCCCCTTGGAGGTCGCCCCGCTCCCAGCGGGAAACGGCAAGGTGGTAGGCGGCCTCGCCGCGGATTTGGGCCAGTCCGGCCCCGTCCAGCGCGACCGCCTCGAGCAACGCATGGCCCGACTCGACGGCGCCGGACTGCAGCAGGCTCATCCCCTGCCCCAGCAAGGCGCGGGACACCAGCACCGGGTCGCTGAACCCGCGGGCCGCCTGGGCGTAAAGCTCGGCGGCCGCCGCGTACTGCCCCTCCGCGTAGCGGGCGTCGGCAACCTGCAGGGAGGCCAGCGCCGCCAGTTGGTGACCGGCATGGCTGCCCGCGAACGCAAGCAGCTCCTCCGGTGTCTGCGCCTCGGCGTAGGCCGCGCGAATCCCGTCCTCCCGCTTCTGTTCGAAATGCCGGTACAACTGCAGCCCGATCACAATCACCGCGCCCAAGGCGATGCCCCCGAAGATGCCCGCGCCGTTGCGCTTCCAGAAATCGTTGAAACGCTCCTCGAGGTCCGCGTCCGGCGGCAGTTCGCTGTCCGCATTCGGATCGCGCGCCGGCGGAGGCTTCGGGGGCTGCTTGGTGTCATCGGTCATGGCCGGGAATGGGTTGGAAAGAAAGGCACAGCAAGCGGCATCCCGGCCAAAGGTCAAACGCAATTCGCCGGTCCCCGGGGGCCGCCCTAACAGCGCAGCCGGCGGCGCAGGCAGGCCGGCAGATGGCGCGCCGCGGCCATGATCCAGCGCCAGTAGCCGGGGACATAGAGCGTGCCTTGGCGGCCGGCCTGGATGGCCCGCGTGATGCGGCGCGCGACGCGCTCCGGGCTGGCGAAGAACAGGGTCTCGCGCAGGTGCATGGTCATCGGGGTGCGCACGAGCCCGGGACGGATGTCGAGCACCCGCACGGGCGTGCCGGCAAAGCGGCCCTCGAGTCCCTGCATGAGGGTGGACAGCCCGGCCTTGGTGGCGCCGTACACCGCGTTGCGGCGCCGGCCGATGTCGCCCGCCACCGAGGACAGCGCGGCAAGGCAGCCATGCCCCTGCGCCGCGAGCCGGTTGGCCGCCGACAGCAGCAGGTGGGCCGGCGTGGCCAGGTTGACCGTGAACACTTCATGGACCCCGGCAGGGGCGCGCTCAAGGGCGGCCTCATCCGGCAGGACGCCGGTGGCGATGAAGACGCAGTCGACCCGGCCCAGCGCCGCAAAGCCGCGCGCGACCAGCGCCTCCACCTCGGTTGGGTCGCGAAAGTCGAGGCATTCCCCGCCGGCAACCGTGCCGCCGGCGCCGCGGAAGGCCGCCGCCGTCTGGTGCAGGCGCTCCGTGTCGCGCCCGACCAGGTAGGCGGTCGCCCCCGCGGCGGCCCAGATCCGCAGACAGGCGCGCGCAATGGCGGAATTCGCGCCGATGACAAAAATGGTGTTTGCGCCCATGGCCTGATCCCCTTTCCTTGCCCACGGTATCGGCAAATCGGGCGCCATGAAAGCCAAATTGAGAATCCTGCTGGTCGGTTCGGGCGGCCGCGAGCACGCGCTGCTGAAGGCCTGCCTGGCCAGTCCGCTGGTGCAGGCGGTGTGGGCCGCTCCCGGCAACGCCGGCATGGCCGCCGAGGCGCCCTGCCACCCGCTCGACACCGAGGACCCGGACGCCTGCGTGGCGCTGGCCCGCCACCTCGGGGCCAACTTTGCGATCATCGGCCCGGAGGCGCCGCTGGCGGCCGGCGCGGCCGACGCCCTGCGGGCGGCGGGCATCCCCACCTACGGCCCTGGCAAGGCCGGCGCCCGGCTCGAATCCAGCAAGGCCTTCTGCAAGGCGTTCTTCCGGGAATACGGCATCCCGACCGCCGCCTGGGGCGCCTTCACCACCGTCGGGGCCGCGCTGGCCTACCTCGAAGACTGCCCGATGCCGGTCGTGGTCAAGGCCAGCGGGCTGGCCGCCGGCAAGGGCGTGCTCATCTGCGAGACCCGCGCCGACGCCGAAGCGGCCGTGCGCGCCATGCTCGAGCAGGGAAAATTCGGGGACAGCGGCCGGGAGGTGGTGATCGAGGAGTTCCTGCGGGGCGAGGAGGCCTCGTTGATGGTGCTCGTATCCGGCGATCGCTACGTCTGCCTGCCGCCGAGCCAGGACCACAAGCGCGTCGGCGAGGGCGACACCGGCCTGAACACCGGCGGCATGGGCGCCTACGCGCCCGCACCGGTCGTCACCGCCGAGGTCATGGACGCCGTGCGCCGCACGATCATCGGGCCGACCCTGCGCGGCCTGCGCGAGGAGGGGATCGACTACCGCGGCACGCTGTTTGTCGGCCTCATGATCAGCCCTTCCGGCGAGCCCAAAGTGCTCGAATTCAACGCGCGCTTCGGGGACCCCGAGTGCCAGGTGCTGCTGCCCCTCTGTGAAACCGACCCGGTCCGGCTCATGTGGGACTGCGCCAACGGCACGCTCGAGCCGGGCGCGGTGCGCATCCGCGACGCCGCGGCCCTCATCGTCGTGCTGGCCGCCAAGGGCTACCCCGGGCCCTACCCGAAGGGCGATCCCATCCGCCTGCCGGACCGGCTGCCGCCGGGCGTGCACATCATCCACGCCGGCACCCGCGTCGACAGCGGCGGCGTGCTCCGCTCCAACGGCGGCCGCGTGCTCGGCGTCGTCGCGGTCGCCCCGGACCTCGCCGCCGCCGCCCGCAACGCCTACGCGGTGTGCGACCAGATCGAGTGGGAAAACAAATACTTCCGGCGCGACATCGGCCACCGCGCCCTGCGCGCCTGAACCCCTTTGTTCGGACACCACCCGCCATGAAGATGAAAAGCGCCTACGAACTCGCCCTGGAGCGGCTCGCCAAGGACGACCCGCAGGGCGGCATCCGCCTCAGCGACGACCAGAAGCAGGCCCTGGCCGACCTCGACGCCAAGTACCGGGCCAAGATCGCCGAGCGCGAAATCTTCCTCACCAGGCAGATCGCCGAGGCCCGCGGCCGGCGCGACGCCAAGGCCGTCCAGGAGCTCGAGACCCAGTTGCGCAACGAACGCCTGCGCCTGCAGGAGGAGCGCGACGCGAAAAAGGACGCCATCCGCCGGTCCGCCGGCTCATGAAGCCCTACCTCGATCTGCTGCGCCTGGTGCTGGAGCGGGGCCGCCCGCGCGAGGACCGCACCGGCACCGGCACGCTCGCGCTGTTCGGCGCCCAGCAGCGCTTCGACCTGCGCCAGGGGTTCCCGCTGCTGACCACCAAGAGGCTCTACACCCGGGCCATCATCCATGAGCTGCTCTGGTTCCTGAAGGGCGACACCAACATCCGCTACCTCAACGAGCACAAGGTCACCATCTGGGACGAATGGGCCGACGCCAACGGCGATCTCGGCCCCATCTACGGCGCCCAATGGACCCGCTGGCGGGCGCCCGACGGGCGCGTCATCAACCAGATCGAACAGGTCGTCGAGTCGATCCGCACCAACCCGACCAGCCGCCGCCACATCGTCTCCGCGTGGAACGTCGGCGAACTCGACCGGATGGCGCTGCCGCCCTGCCACGCCCTGTTCCAGTTCCACGTCGACCCGGCCGAGGGGACGCTCTCCTGCCAGCTTTACCAGCGCAGCGCCGACCTGTTCCTCGGCGTGCCCTTCAACATCGCTTCCTACGCCCTGCTCACCATGATGGTGGCGCAGGTGTGCGGCCTGCGCCCGGGCGAGTTCATCCACACCTTCGGCGACCTCCACATCTACCGCAACCACCTCGAGCAGGTGCGCCTCCAGCTCAGCCGCGAGCCGCGCCCGCTGCCGGTCATGCGCCTCAACCCCCACCGCACCCGCATCGCGGATTTCGTCTACGAGGACTTCGAGCTGGTCGGCTACGACCCCCACCCGGCGATCAAGGCGCCGGTCGCCGTATGAGCGCGCGCCCGTGGAAGGCCATCGCCGCCATGGCCGAGAACCGCGTCATCGGCGCCGCCGGCCGCATCCCCTGGCACATCCCCGAGGACCTGCAGTGGCTGCGGCAATGCACCCTCGGCCAGGCCGTGGCCATGGGCCGCAAGACCTACGAGTCGGTCGGCCGCCCCCTGCCCGGCCGCCTCAACATCGTCATCTCGCGCGCCGTCCCGGAGATTCCCGGCTGCGTCGTCCTGCCCTCCCTGGAGGCCCTCGCGCGCTACCCGGCCGGCCGCCAGGTGTGGATTCTCGGCGGCGCCGAGCTGTACGCCAAGGCGCTCGACCGCGTCTCCGAGCTGTACCTTACCGTAGTGAAAGGCAACTACGAAGGCGACGCGTTCTTCCCGCCCTTCGAGGACCGGTTCCGGCTCGCCGCCGTGCTGCGCGAGGACCCGCGCTTCCGCATCCTCAAGTACGTCCCGGTCTGAGAGACTACCCCAGCGCCGCAAGGTCCAGCTCGGGGAACAGGAGCCGTTCCGGGTCGAGGCAGTCCACCGGCCAGGGGCGGCGGCCGTCGCCGAGGGCGGCGCGCACGCGCCGGGGGTCGTTGCAGTCGCGGCTGAGGTGGCCGAGCAACACCCGCCGCCACAGGGGGCGCTCGACCGACTCGAGGAACGCGCAGGCGGCCGGGTTGGACAGGTGGCCGTGGCGCCCGGCGATGCGCTGCTTGACCGACCAGGGGCGCTTGGCGTCGCGCTCGAGCAGGTCCGGGTCGTGGTTGGCCTCCAGCACCAGCAGCTGGACCTCGCGCACCCGTTCCCGCAAGGACGGCGGGACGTGGCCGAGGTCCATCAGCCAGGCGAGGCTGCAGGGCGGCTCGAACAGGTCCCCGCCGGCGGTGCGGAAAATGAAGCCGACCGGCTCCATGGCGTCATGCGGCACCAGCACCGTCTCGACGGTCAGGTCCTTGAACACAAAGCGGGTCCCCGTCTCGAACACCTTCCACGGCAGCGGGCGGTCGAGCCGCAACTGGGTGGCATGGGCCGTGCCGTGGTTGGCGTAGAAGCGCAGATGCCCGTGGCGCGCCAGCCCCTTGAGGCCGGCGGTGTGGTCGCTGTGCTCGTGGGTGAGGAACACCGCCTCGATCGTCTCGATCGGCTTGCCCGCCTCGCGCAGCAGCGCCTCGATGCGCCGGCCGCTGAACCCGGCGTCGATCAGGATGCGGGTCTGGCCGCTCTCCAGCACGGCGCAGTTGCCGGCGCTGCTCGTCCCCAGAATCTGCAGCCGCAGCCCCATGCCGCCCATTCCATCCTGAGGGCCCCGCCTGTCACGCCGATTCTGCGGCGGCCGGAATCTTCCGAAATCCGCTGGCAGTCCGCCGGAAATGGTCCATATTCCCGGATGTTGAACCATGCCAGGATGACCAGCGAGTCCCGCCAGATGCTGCCCGACACGCAGAACCGCGACGCCTCCGAGATTCTCGGGGCCAATGTGCCGATCCTGCAGGTGGGCGTTTCCAATTTCCGCCTGCCGCTGCGCTACATGACCGCCAGGGGTGAGCCGCTGACCCTGGAAACCGCGGTCACCGGCACCGTCTCGCTCGGGGCGGACCGCAAGGGAATCAACATGTCGCGCCTGATGCGCGTGTTCTACCAGTTCAAGGAGCGGGTGTTCACGCCGGAGCTGCTCGAGGAAATCCTGATGGCTTACAAGGAGCAGTTGGGGTCCAGCCGCGCCCGGCTGGTGCTGCAGTTCCATTACCCGATCCTCAAGCGCAGCCTGCGCAGCGGATTGGAAGGCTACCAATACTACCAGTGCGCCTACGAGGGGGTGCTCGACGACCTCGGCCGCTTCCGCAAGCTGGTCCACTTCGACTTTGTTTACAGCTCGGCCTGCCCGTGCGCGGCCGATCTGTCCGAGCACGCGCGCGAAACCCGCGGCCAGTACGCCATCGCCCACTCGCAGCGCAGCAAGGCGCGCCTGAGCCTCGAAATCCGCAAGGGCGCCACGCTCACCGTCGAGGACCTGCAGGCCCTGTGCGAGCGCGCCCTGCGCACCGAGACCCAGGTGATGGTGCGGCGCGAGGACGAGCAGGCGTTCGCCGAGCTCAACGGCGCCCACACCAAGTTCGTCGAGGATGCCGCCCGCCTGCTCTACGAGGCGCTCGACGCCGATCCGCGCATCTGCGATTTCCAGGCCGCCTGCGCCCACCTCGAGTCGCTGCACAGCCACGACGCCGTGGCGGTCATCAACAAGGGCGTCGACCGCGGTTTCACCGGCCACATCGACGACTTCCGCAGCCTGGTCTGCTGATGCGCGCCGCGGCCGCCACTGTCCTGCTGGCCGCCACGCTGGTTGCCATGCGCTCCATCGCCCAATCCGAATCCGCACCCATGAAGGAACTGCCCGCTCCCCCCGAACGGATCGAGAACGCCGCCGAGCTGCCCGCCGAGCATTGGCGGCGCGTGCTCACCCCCGAGGCGTACCGCATCCTGCGCCAAGCCGGCACCGAGCGCCCCAACGGTCCCGTCTACCACCAGTTCAAACACCAGGGCGCCGGCACCTATTACTGCGCCGGCTGCGGCGCCAAGCTGTTCTCCTCGGAGCACAAGTTCGACTCGCGCTGCGGCTGGCCCTCCTTCTGGGACCCGGCCGCCATCGACGCCGTCGAGCTGCGCACCGACGAGAGCCACGGCATGGTCCGCACCGAGGTCGTCTGCCGCAACTGCAAAGGCCACCTCGGCCATGTCTTCACGGGCGAGGGCTTCGACACCCCCACCGACCAGCGCTACTGCATCAACGGCACCGCGCTGGTCTTTGTGGAAGCCTCCGCCGCGGCCGACCCGTCGAAGCGCTAATGCACGCTCGCGCCGCCGGCCCGGATCGGCTCGGGGGCTTGCTCGGCCGGAACATTCGGGGCGGCGTGGATGTCGCTCCACCACGCCGTGGGCGCGGCCCACAGGACGGCGTTGAAAATGACCTGCTGGATCGCCGGGTGGTGGTAGATCGGGTAGGTCTCGTGGCCGGGGCGAAAGTAGAAGATTCTGCCGTTGCCGCGCCGCCAGCAGTTGCCGCTGCGGAACACTTCGCCGCCCTCGAACCAGGAGATGAACACTTGCTCCTCGGGTTCCGGAATGGAGAACGGCTCGCCGTACATCTCGGTGTGCTCCAGCTCGATGCACGGCCCGATGCCGCGCGCGATCGGATGGGCCGGGTTGATGGTCCACAGCCGCTCGCGCTCGCCGGCCTCCCGCCACTTGAGCGCGCACGGCGTCCCCATCAGGCGCTTGAACACCTTGGAAAAGTGCCCGGAATGCAGCACGATCAGCCCCATCCCCTGGTGAACGCGCGCGACCACCCGCTCGGCCACGGCGTCGGCCACCTGGTCGTGCGCGCAGTGGCCCCACCAGGTCAGCACGTCGGTTGTCCCCAGCACCGCGTCGCCAAGCCCGTGGTCCGGCTGGTCAAGCGTGGCGGTGCGGACCTCGAGCTGTCCCCCGCGGTCGAGCCGCCGCAGGCCGCCGGCGATCGCCGTGTGGATGCCCTCGGGGTAGATTTGCCGGACGGCCGGGTGCTTGCGCTCGTGCACGTTCTCGTTCCAGACGGTGACGCGGATCATGAGCGGGCTTTCAACAGGCGGGACCGCATCGGGTCAAGTGAGAGCGTGTTGAGCACCTGCGCCCGGCCAAGGCCGCCCTTGCGCGCCGCCAGAATCCCCGCGTGCAGGAACGCGAGGTCCGCGGCCTCGTGGGCGTCGGGCGTGATGACACAGGGCACGCCCAGCTCGGCCGCGTGGCGCCAGTGGCGCCAGTCCATGTCCATGCGCAACGGGTTGGCGTTGAGCTCGATCGCGCTGCCCGTGGCCGCCGCCACCTCGATCAGCCGGCGGAGGTTGACCGCGTACGGCTCCCGCCGCAGCAACAGGCGGCCGGTCGGGTGGCCGAGGATTTTCAGGCAGCCGGTGTCGGTCTCCAGCGCGCGCGCCATGCGGTCGGTCATCTCCGCCTCGCTGAGTCCGCTCATCGAGGCGTGCACCGACAGCACACAATAGTCCAACTGGGCGGTGATCTCCCGCCCGAAGTCGAGCGACCCGTCCTTGTGGATATCCACCTCGCAGCCGGCGAACAGCCAGGCACGGCCCGCGCGGTCACGGTTGAGCCGGCGGATGCGGGCGACCTGCTCGAGCAGGCGCTCGGCGTCCAGCCCGCCGGCCTGGAAGCTGGCTTTGGAATGGTCCGCCACGCCGACATATTCAAGCCCGGCGGCGGCCGCCGCTTCGGCCAACTCCTCTAGCGTGCAATGCCCGTCGGACGCCTTGGTGTGGCAGTGAAAGGTGCCGCGCAGGTCCCCGAAGCCGATCAGTTCCGGCAGGGTGTGCGCCTCGGCGCGCTCGATCTCGTCCAGCCCCTCGCGCAGCTCCGGCGGAATGTAATCGAGACCGAGGGCGGCGAACAGGTCCGCCTCCTCGCGGATGCCGGCGCGCGCCAGGGGGCGCTCGAGCGGACGGCGCTCCTCCTCCCCGCCGTCCCCCTCCTTGTGGAACAAGCCCCATTCCGACAGCGACAGGCCGCGCGCAAGGGCCCGCTGGCGCATCTTCACGTTGTGGTCTTTGGACCCCGTGAAGTGATGCAGCGCGAACACATACCGGTCGTCCGGCACCACGCGCAGGTCCGCCTGCAGACCGCCCGCGAAACGAACGCTCGATTTGGTCTCGCCCTTGGCGGTGATCTCCGCCACCTCGGGCCGCGTGGTGAACCACTCCATCACCGGTCCGGGCTCCGCCGCCGCCACAATGAAGTCGAGGTCGCCCACGGTTTCCAGACCGCGCCGGAAGCTGCCGGCCGCCTCGGCGCGCACCACCTGCGGCAGCGCCCGCAGCCCCTCCAGCAGCGGCAGCGCCACCGCCCGCGCGTCCCACCACAGGTGCCGCTTGGCGTAGGCGACGCGGTTGCGGATGCCGTTGAGAATGTTTTCCTGCGACTTCCTGCCGAACCCGGGCAGCTCCGCGATCTTGCCCGCCTCGCAGGCCGCCCGCAGCGCCTCGATGCTCTCGATGCCGAGCGCCTCGCGCACCTTGAGGATTTTCTTCGGCCCGAAGCCCGGAATCTCCAGCATCTCGATCAGCCCCGGCGGGATCGAGGCCCGCAGCTTCTCGTAATACTCCAGCCGCCCCGTCTGGCGCAGCTCGGTGATCTTTTCGGTCAGCGCCTTGCCGATTCCCGGCACGTCCCCGAGCCGCCCCTCGGCGATCAGCGTGTCAAGGTCCTCCTCCAGCCCCTCCAAGGCCCGCGCCCCCGCATGGTAGGCCCGCACCTTGAACGGATTCTCCCCGGTCAGCTCCAGCAAGACCGCGATCTCTTCCAGCCGCGCCGCGATGTCCCGTGGTTCCATGGAATCAGCCAAAACCAATCGCCCGGGAAAGGCAACGCGGCCCTCAGGCGGCGGGAGCCGATCGAATCAATCGAATCATTCGATTCAATCGATTGAATCGATTCAATCGATTCATTCGATCCCATCGACCACCCAAAATTGACTAATTTCCCCGGTTGCCGGCGCGCACCGGCGTCCCCGGACTCAAGCTCCACCACCATGGACTTCGGCGGGACAAGCGGCTATTTCTGGCTGGATTCATGGATTCTCGCCAATGTTGTCCAGCTCGGCACCCAGCGTTACTGCCAGCGCTTTCTGGACCACCGGCGGGATCCCCGCGGCCGCCTGTTCGATCAGATGACGCAGGCCGCCCGCTCAGGCTGCGCGAACATTGCCGAGGGCTCGGCCCGCCGCAAGACCTCCACCGAGACGGAAATGCGGCTCACCGATGTCGCCCGCTCCAGCCTTGCCGAGCTGGCGGGCGACCTGCTCAACGCCCTGCTGCAACAGGACCGGCTGCCCTGGCCCAAGGATTCCGAGGCCGCCCGCGCCGTCTATGCGGTCCGGCTCGACAAGCCCGCCTACGGCCAGGACCTGGCCCACGATGCCAGCCGCCACATCCTGCGGCAAAAGGCCAAGTTCGACCGCTGGCTGGAAGCCGACGATGCGGAAATCGTGGCCAACGCCCTGCTCATCCTGATCGCCCGGGTCATCAACATGCTCAATCACCAACTGGACGCCCAAGGGGATCACTTCCGGCGGGATGGCGGCTTCCGCGAACGGCTCGCCCGCGCCCGCAGCGAGGCGCGCGCCCAGGCGGAACAGGCTCCCCGGTGCCCGGACTGCGGCCAGCCCATGGTCCGCCGCCATGCCCGCTCGGGCCGCAATGCCGGCAGGGATTTTTGGGGATGCAGCGCCTACCCCGCCTGCCGCGGAACCCGCGAAATCCCGGGCCAGTGATTTCGATTTTCTCGATTCTCTCGATTCAATCGATTCAATCGAATCAATCGATTCTCTCGATTCTTTCGATTCTCTCGATCCCCTCGCCCCCACCCATCCCCCGCCCCCGCTTGCCAAGGCCGGGAAGGCCGGTACAAGGATTGCCGCATGACAAGCGAGGACCCATTTGACAGCGTGGAGGCGGCGATTGACGACATCGCGGCCGGGCGGCTGGTGATCGTGGTCGACGACGAGAACCGGGAAAACGAGGGCGACCTGATCATGGCGGCCGCCAAGGCCACGCCGGAGACGGTCAACATGATGATCCGCCACGGCCGGGGACTGATCTGCGTGCCGACCGTGGAGCACCAGCTCAAGCGCCTGGGGCTCAACCCGATGGTGGCCAACAACCGCGAAAGCCAGCGCACCGATTTTACGGTTTCCGTGGATGCGGCGGAGGGCATCACCACCGGTATCAGCGCGGCCGACCGCTGCCGGGCGATCCGCATCATCGCCGACCCGCAGGCGACCGCCGACCAGCTGGTGCAGCCGGGCCACGTTTTTCCCCTGCGGGCGCGTCCGGGAGGCGTGTTGCAGCGGGCCGGCCACACCGAGGCCGCAGTGGACCTCGCGGTGCTGGCGGGGCTGCCGCCGGCCGGCGTGCTGTGCGAAATCCTCAACGAGGACGGCACCCTGGCGCGCCTGCCGCAGCTGCTCGAGTTCCGCGCCGCCTTCGGGCTGAAGCTGATTTCCATCAAGCAGCTCATCGAGTACCGCCACAGCCGCGAGAAGCTGGTGGAGCGGGTGCTGTCGCAGCCGTTCCGCAACGTGCACGGCGAATGGACCCTCCACCTGTTCCGCTCGCTCACCGACCACCGCGTGCATTTTGCCCTGACCATGGGCCGGCTGGACGACTCGCCGACCCTCGTGCGGGTGCAGTCGGAGAACATCCTGAGCGACGTGTTCAGCGGCCACGAGCCGGGCCAGGAACGCACCGTCGATCTGGCGCTGCGCCGCATCGCCGCGGAGGGCAAGGGCGCCTTCGTCTACATGACCCACGCTTGCGCCGGGCTCAACGTGCCGCGGTCGGCCTCGGGCGACCCGGCGTCGTGCCGGCTGGAGCCTGTGTCGATGGACTTCCGCGGCTACGGGCTTGGCGCCCAAATCCTGTACGCGCTGGGCGTGCGCCGCATACGGCTGCTGTCCACCTCGCAGCGCCGGCACGTCGCGCTTGACGGCTACGGCTTGCACCTCGAGGAATTCGTCCCTCTCGAATAGCCCCGATCGACCATCAACCAACAACGAGCCACCATGGACCGACCGCTCCAACCCGCCACCCTTGCGGTGCATGCCGGGCAGGCGCCCGACCCCGCCACCGGCAGCCGCGCCGTGCCCATCTACCAGACCACCAGCTACGTGTTCCGGGACACCGAGCACGCGGCCAATTTGTTCGCCCTGAAGGAGCTGGGCAACATCTACACGCGCATCATGAACCCGACCACCGCGGTGGTCGAGCAGCGGGTGGCGGCCCTTGAGGGCGGCACGGCCGGACTGGCCCACGCCAGCGGCAGCGCCGCCATCACCAGCACCATCCTCAACCTCGCCGGGGCGGGCGACCATATCGTGTCCGCCGCGCAGCTGTACGGCGGGACCTACAACCTGTTCCGCTACACGCTGCCGCGCTTCGGCATCGAGGTGACCTTCGTCGACGGCGAGGACCCCGCGGCCTTCCGCAGGGCGATCCGGCCCAACACCAAGGCGCTGTACGGCGAAAGCCAGGGCAATCCCCGCCTGAACGTGTTCCCGATCGCCGAGGTGGCGGCCATCGGCAGGGCCGAGGGGCTGCCGCTGATCATCGACAACACCAGCCTGTCGCCGGCCGTGTGCCGGCCGATCGACTTTGGCGCCAATGTCGTGGTGCACAGCCTCACCAAGTTCATCGGCGGCCACGGCACCAGCATCGGCGGCATGGTCGTGGACGCCGGCAATTTCGACTGGGGCAGCGGCCGCTTCCCGGGCTTCACCGAGCCGGACCCGAGCTACCACGGGCTGGTCCATTGGGATGCCTTCAAGGCCTTCCCGCCCGCCGGCGGCGCCAACATCGCCTTCGCCATGCGCATGCGCCTGCAGCTGCTGCGCGACACCGGCAACTGCGCCTCGCCGTTCAACTCGTTCCTCCACCTGCTCGGGCTCGAGACGCTCCACCTGCGCATGGAGCGGCATTGCGCCAACGCCATGGCCGTGGCCGAGTTCCTCGCCGGCCACCGCAAGGTCGCCTGGGTCAACTACCCCGGCCTGCCCGACAGCCCGCACCACGCCAAGGCCAAACGCTACTACCACGGCGGGTTCGGCGCGCTGGTCGGGTTCGGCGTGCGGGGCGGCCTGCCGGCCGGACGCAAGTTCATCGACCGCCTCAAGCTGTTCAGCCACCTCGCCAACATCGGCGACGCCAAGAGCCTCGCCATCCACCCCGCCAGCACCACCCACAGCCAGCTCACGCCGGAGCAGCAGGCCGCCAGCGGCGTCACCCCGGATTTCGTCCGCCTCAGCATCGGCATCGAGGACATCAGCGACATCCTCGCCGACCTCGACCAGGCCCTCGCCGCAGTGTGAAGCCGGTCAACCGCATCCTGCCGCTCGTTCCGCTGCTGCTGCTGTGTTCCTGCCGCATGCCTGAAGACCTCTCCCGGCAGCCGCCCCGCGCGCAGGAATTCCCGGTCAAGCACCGGCACCACGGCGTGGTGCGCGAGGACCCGTGGCACTGGCTGCGCGAGCGCGACGACCCGCGCGTGCTCGCCCACCTGCAGGCCGAGAACGCGCACACCGCCGCGGTCATGGCCGCTGCCGGCGACCTGCCCGAGCGGCTCTTCCGCGAGCTGGTCGGCCGCATCGAGGAGACCAGCGAGTCGCCGGAGTATCCGGACGGCGACTACCTGTACCAGTCGCGCATCGCCGCCGGGCAGGACTACCGCGTCTATTTCCGCAAGCCCAAGGCCGGCGGGGAATGGGAGCGGTATTTCGACGCCAACGCGGAGGCGGCCGGCAAACCGTTCTTCGACCTCGGGGTGCTGGACGTCAGCCCCGACGGGCGCACCCTCGCCTACGCCGTGGACCTCGAGGGCGACGAGAGCTACATTTTGCGCTTCCGCGACCTCGCCAGCGGCCGCGAGCTGCCGCCGGAAATCCCGGAGGTGAGCGCCGAGGGCGAGTGGGACGCCGCCGGCCGGCATTTCTATTTCGTCACCGAGGACGAGACGCGGCGCCCGTGCCGGATTTGGCGCTACGCGGTCGGCGCCGCCCCGGGCAGCGCCGAGCTGGTCCGCGAGGAGGCCGACCCGCGCTATTATCTCGGCATTTACAAGAGCCAGGACGGCCGCCACCTGTTCGCGGTCAGCGAGAGCAAGGAGACCACCGAGGTGGCGGTGCTGGCGGCGGACGACACGGCCGGCGCCTTCCGCGTGCTGTTCCCGCGGCGGCCCGGCATCCGCCACTGGGTCGAGCACCTGCACGGCGACTGGCTGGTGCGCACCAACGAGGACGCCCCCGATTACCGGCTGCTGGCCGTGCCCGCGTCCGCGGACCCCCCGGACCCCGCCCGCGCGCGCGAGCTCGTCCCCGCGCGGCCCGGCGTCCGGCTCGAACAGGTGCTGCCGCTCAAGGACCATCTGGTGCTGTTCGAGCGCGCCGACGGGCTGGACCGCATCCGCGTGCGCCGGCTGCGCGACGGCGCCGAGCACCTCATCGCCTTCCCCGACCCGGTCTACCAGGTCGACCCGGCCGTCAACGCCGAGTTCGACACGCCGTATCTATACTTTACCTACAGCACGCCGGTGCGCCCGCCCGCCACCTGGCGCTACCACCTCGACACCCGCGAGCGCGCGCTGCTGCGGCAGGCGACCGTCCCCTCCGGCCACGACCCGGACGCCTACGCGGCCTACCGGATCGAGGCGGTCTCGCGCGACGGCACCCGCGTGCCGGTGACCGTGTGCCACCGCAAGGACCTGCCGCGCGACGGCTCGCGCCCGGCCTATCTCTACGGCTACGGCGCCTACGGCCTGGTGGACGAGGACGGCTTCCGCGCCTCGTGGCTCACCTGGCTCGAGCGCGGCTTCACCGTGGCGGTCGCCCATGTGCGCGGCGGCGGCCTGCTCGGCGAGCAGTGGCACCGCGACGGCAAGCTCGACAAAAAGCGCAACTCGTTCGACGACTTCATCGCCTGCGCCGAGCTGCTGATCGCCGAAGGCTACACCCGGCCGGACCGCCTCGTGATCGAGGGCGGCAGCGCCGGCGGCCTGCTCATCGGCGCCGTGCTCAACATGCGCCCGGAGCTGTTCCGCGCCGCCCTGGCGGCCGTGCCCTTCGTCGACATCGTCAACACCATGCTCGACCCGAGCCTGCCCCTGACCACCTTCGAGTACGAGGAGTGGGGGAACCCCGAGGATGCCCGGGTCTTCGAGCAAATGATGGCCTACGCGCCCTACGAGAACGTGCGCCCGGCCGCCTACCCGGCCCTGCTGGTCACCGCCGGCTTCAACGACCCCCGCGTCCCCTACTGGGAGGCGGCCAAATGGGTCGCCCGCCTGCGCCAACACCACACCGGCCGCGCCCCCATCCTCCTCAAGACCCAGCTCGACGCCGGCCACATGGGCGCCTCCGGACGCTACGACTGGCTGCGCGAAACCGCCTTCGAACAGGCGTTTTTGCTGTGGGCCCTTGGGATTGATTGATAGTTGGTGGTTGGTGGGAGGCGCGGAAATTTTACGGGATTCGGGCGAGTAAGGGGATGATTGGCGCAATTGCGCAGGAATATTGCGCAGAATTTGGATGCGCGGCATCGTTCGGTCTGGTACAAAGCTCCGATGATGTCCCCATCCCTTCCCTGCTTGGGCGGGCGGTTCGCGCTTGCCCTCATTTCCCTGTTCTCGGCCGGCGCGCTCAGCGCCGATTATGAGGCGGACTTCGCCGCGCGGGCCGCCCTGCTGATCGACCAAGTTGCTGACAACTACACCCCCCCCGGCACGCCGGCGTACCCGGGGGTCGCGGGAGGTTCCGTCCCTGATCCCGGCAAATACGGCTGGCCGAAGACGGTGGCCCGGCTGGCCAAATACGGGCCAGCCGACGCGAACGCCAACACCTGGATCAGCAACGCGGCAACGATCAACACATTCCACTTCTATTTCCCCGGTCTTGCGAAGACGCTGCTGGCCTGGCCTACCGCGCCGCAAGTGGCGGACAAACTGCCCACCTACCTGCAGCGGCTGATCGATTCGACCCACTGCAGCACTAAAAACTACAACATCTGGACCGGTGAGGGGACCGAGAACCACATCAACATGTCGCGCCCGGCCGGATATTTGCTGGCAACCCTTGCGCTGGCGAAAGGCATTTCGCCATCCGGCAGCGAGCCGACCGCCGCGACCCGCCAGTCGCAAATGAAGGATTGGGTGATGAACTGGTCCAAGCTGACGCTCGCGATGGGAACCGGCGAGTGGGACTCCGACCAGTACGTCGCCTACAGCGTGCAGGGGTTTGCGGTCCTGTATGATTACGCGGCCGATCCCGAGGTGAAGGACGCCGCGCGCGCGGTGCTCGACTTCTACGCCGCCACCCTCGCGCTCAAGTACACCCAAGGCCAGCTGGCCGGAGGAAAGCAGCGGGGGGTCGCGAATTTGAACGGCGTTTCCGCCACCGACTACCTGTGCTGGCTGTGGTTCGCGGAGACGACCGCCGCGCCGACCTGGACCGGCAACGAGTACCTGCCCGCGCTGCTGGTGGCAACCAGCAGCTACCGCCCGCCGGCGCTGGCGGTGCAGCTCGCGCGGCGCCAGCTGGCGCGCGGCGTGGAGTACCGCAACAGCAAACCCTCGTACCTGATGACCCGCCCGAGCGAGACCCGCGAAATCTGCTACATCGGCCCGCGCTACACCCTTGCGAGCGTGTTCGACCCGCTGGGCGGCTGGACCAACGCATCGTGGGCGGTGGTCACGTGGAAGGGCGTGGTCCAGAACAGCGCCGGCGCCGCCGGCGCGCTGTACGGCAACGGCGGCCAGAAAAGCACCTCGCACGCGCGCGGCCGCAACCCGTACGACCAGTTCGTCCAGCACCGCAACGTGCTGATCCAGATGGTGCGCGTGCCGGACAACGCCGGAACCATCGCCTCAACCGTGGCGAGCCTGGTGGGCGACACGGCCTTCAACCCGCTGGGCTGGAAAACATTTTTCAACAACGACTTCGTGCTGCGTTTCGGCTTCAGCCACCCGGAGAACCCGGTCAAGGACAACGCGCGCGGCGACGTGACCCACGCCAACGCGCGCCGCTCGTCGATCTACTACACCGGCAACTTCACGCGCACCACCAGCAGCAACATCGTGTGGCTGGAGCTGGACGGCACCTATGTCGCGATCCGCTCGATACGCGGCGCGGCGCCGGTCACCGGGACCAACCTTGTCTACGACGCGGCCGGCAGCACCAACCAGCTGGCGGGCCTGGTGACGGAGTTCGGCACGGTCGAGGATTACGGCAGCCTCGCCGGGTTCCAAGCCGCCATCCTGACCAATTCCGCGCTCGACCTCAGCCAGCGCGACGCCGCGGCCCCGCGCGTCGTCTACACGGCGGCCAACGGCGACGTGATCAACGCAACCTTCAGCACCAGCGGTTCGTGGGTGGAGCCGGACTTCGACTGGGACTACGGAGTGACCGAGCAGCGCGTCGGCTTCAACACGCCCGACTGGATCCAGCCGACCTGGCCGAGCGGCGAGGGCCACGGCCGCGTGGCCTCGTGGACGGTCAACGGCCTCCCGGTGGACTTGACCGTTCCCTGGCCGGTGCACGCCGGTCCCAACCTCTACCAGAACGGCGGCGTGCTCAAGCTGCGCGACGGAACCAACCAATACACCGTTGACTTCAGCGGCAGCCTGCCGGTGTTCAGCTACGGGCCGCAGGATGCGGTGGCGGCGCCTTCCATCGAGGCGACCTTGGACAGCGGCGATGTCGTGATGACCTTCTCGACCGAACCGGGTTTCATCTACCGCTTGCAGAAGAGCGCCGACCTGTCGCCCGGCTCATGGAAGGACGTCGGCGGCGCCTTCGTTTTCGGGGACGGCACCGCCAAAGCCATCGCCCGGCCGGCGCCGGTGACACCCGGCGAGAGCGCCTTTTACCGCGTGGTGGCGGAATAGCCGGCCGCCCAGCCGCGCCCGACCTCGGCCCAGTTGATCCGCGCGAGCACGGCGTCGACGTAGTCGGCGCGGCGGTTCTGGTAGCGCAGGTAGTAGGCGTGCTCCCAGACGTCGATGCCGAGCAGGGGGACGCGGCCGTGCATGAGCGGGCTGTCCTGGTTGGGGGTGTGTTCGACGACCAGCCGCCCGGCGTCGTCGCACAGCCACGCCCAGCCGCTGCCGAACACCGCGAGGGCGGCGCGGCGCAGCTCGGCCAGCAGGGCGGTGGTCGAGCCGAAATCGCGCGCGATGCGGCCGGCCAGCGCGCCCGGCGGGGCGTCCGGCCCGCCGGGGGCGAGGATGCGCCAGAACAGCTCGTGGTTGGCGTGGCCGCCGCCGTGGTTGCGCACCGCCGGGCGGACGGCGGCGGGCAGGCGGTCGATGCCGCGCAGCAACTGCTCCAGCGGCGTGTCGTGCAGCTCCGGATGCGCCTCGAGGGC
>FWPV01007593.1_pt1 | contig 19560 bp, 16 predicted proteins | sample 2228371 | NCBI WGS metagenome assembly FWPV01 (sample SAMEA103939776, study PRJEB20133) | metagenome
GCCGGCCAGTTTACGCGAACGCACCGGATGACGCAGCTTCCGGATGGCCTTGGCTTCGATCTGGCGCACCCGTTCGCGCGTGATCTTGAAGATTTTTCCCACCTCTTCCAGCGTGTAGGCGTAGCCGTCCGCCAAACCGTAACGCAAGCGAATGATTTCCCGTTCGCGATAGGACAGATCGGCCAAGGCTTCGCTCACCGACCGCTTGAGCAAATCCATGTTCATTTCGTACAGTGGATCGTCTTCGCGGTAGTCCGCCAAGAAGTCGCCCAAGTAACTGTCGTCGTGCTCTCCCACCGGCTGATCCAGCGACAACGGCTGCCGGCTGATCTGCAAAATGCCGCGAACGTCGTCCGCATCCATCCCCATGGCCGCCGCGGTGGCGTCCAGCGTGGGGGCGACGCCCGTCTGTTGGGTCAACTGCCTGGCGGCCGACTGGATGCGCCCGCAGACGTCGATCATGTGCACCGGCATGCGAATGGTCCGGCTTTGGTCGGCCACCGCCCGCGTAATCGCCTGGCGAATCCACCAGGTGGCGTAGGTGGAGAACTTGAAGCCGCGGGCATACTCGAACTTGTCCACCGCCCGCATCAAGCCGGTATTCCCCTCTTGAATCAAGTCCAAGAAGCTCATCCCGCGATTGCGGTACCGTTTGGCAATCGAAACCACCAGCCGAAGATTTCCGGCGGAGAGGCGCCGCTTGGCCGCGTCGTATTCATCGGCATATTTCCGCACCGCGCGGAGCAGGTTCCGCAACGTGGTGGGGCTTTCCAACGTCATGCGCATCAAATAGCGCAGCTCGCGCCGCAGTTCCTGGGCATAGGGGGTGGACCGGCCGTCCTTCAAGGCGTTCAATTCCCGCCCGATATGATCCATCCGCGCGGAGATGCGATTGAGGCGATCCAGCAGCGGTTGCAACTTCTGCGTCCGCAGGTCCAGCTCCTCGATCAATCGCACGGCGCGATACCGGCGCCGCATCAAGCGTTCGCGAGCGGCCCGGCGAACATCCAGCGGCAATCGCCGATTCATCATCACCAGGAAGTCGGCGCGATTCTTCTTTTGAATGGCCCGCAGCGTCGTCAAGTTCGGCTCCAGAAGTCGCATGATCCGGCGCTTGCCCCGCAGATTGGTCACGGAGACGTCCACCGTGCGATCCAAGCGGAGTTTGCCGTCGCGGACTTTTCGCAGGAGTTCGACGGCGGCGTTGAGCACGAAGTCGGTCGCCAGCATGGCGTAGCGGAAACGACGCCGCGCCCGCTCGATGTCTCGGGCCGCTTCCAACTCCTCCTCGCGCGAGAGCAGGGAGATTTCGCCCATCTGCATCAAGTAAATGCGGATGGGATCGTCGATCCGGTCATCCTGGCCCGTATGCTCCACGTCCAATTCGCCGTCATCCAAGGCGGTGGAGTCCGCCCCGTCACCCTCGGCGTCGGCATCGAGATCAAACAAATCGTCGCCGTCGTCTTCCAAATCAGAATCGGCGGCAAGCCGGGTCTCGCGTTCCTCCTCGTCTTCCTCCGGAGGGACCAAGTCGGACGCGGCGGCCTTTCCCCGGATCGAAAGCAACGACGTCGCGTCGTGACCATTGGTGCCATTGCGACCCTCGGCCTTGGCCCGGCCGCTCTTGCGTTTGGAAGAAATGCCGGAAGTGGCATCGTGAGTAACGCTGCTGGGCTTTCGGGTGGAAGCGACGCCTTTTCTGGTCTTGGCCAAGGTTGTGTCCCCCAACAGGCGGTGATTTCGAGATGTCTGCATGGGCTGCGTGTTGCCTGATGTTTCTGGGAAGGCACATCCTGTGCCGGACTCCCCTCCTTTCGGGTAAAACACCTTAAAGCCAATTTTTATCGGCACTTAGAGAAAGCACACACTTCCGATATCGCTCCGCAGCGTGCGGTCCATGTTTCAACAACGAAACATGCCGGGCAACATGCTGCCCGGCCGCGCCGCCTTTCGAATCGCCGAAAGCCAAACCCGCCGGCCCCGCCTGTCCGGCCGCTCGCGACGCCGCCCAGCGGCTGCCATTCACCGGGCCTTGCGTCCCCCTTTCCTAACCACTCCGTTCGACATATCTGGAACAAATGACATTTTCGGGAAATCCTAACAATTTGAGCAACATGGGTCAACTAGTGCATCGAGGGGCTGTGCGTGAAACACAGAAAGGCGCTCTCGACCCAGATGTTCCCGGACATGGCTCTTCCCCCCCGGTACGGCACTGCGGAGCCAGGTCGCGAAGAATGGAGGCAGCGGCGGGGGAACGAGGAACTACCTCAAGAGGCGTCAAGAAACGCCGACCCCGCGAGCAAAATGCTCGCGGGGTGCGACGGGTTCCTTCAGTGGAGGTGTCGGTATGGCAGGTTATCGTCGAGGCGACCGCGACGCCCAAACTTCCGACCGAACGCTACGACTCTTGGACGGAATCTCCATCCCGTCCGGCTGCGTCCAACTCAGAACCGGATTTCAGCGCGACCGACCAAACCGTCGAAGGTGATGGTGTCATTGAGGTCGCTGAAGTTGTTGGCCTGCACGCCTCGAATGAAGGTATCCGCATCGACCGCGTTGAACCATGCGCTGACCATGTATCCGGCGCTGACGAAGCATCGGCCGCCGGGGCTGGTCCAACCGACTCCCAATTCCAAATCCAAGATCGGGACGACCTTACCGGTCCGCCAGGTCACGTCCACCACGGTCGGGTCGAACGTTTGGCTCTGCGTGTAGCGTGCGCGAAAATCGCCGGCGACGAAGCTGGCGGCGCTGCGGCCGTACACCAGCCAACCGCTATTCTTGGCATGACGTTCGCCTTCCAAGCCCAGGCGGATACCGCCGCCGTAGAAGCGGACGTCCGTCATCACGTTCTCGATGCCGTTATTCTGGAAGGTGGCGGCGAAATCCTGCTCCAATTGGGCGTATCGCGCACCGACCAACCAATTCAAGGAGCCGTAGCACGAAGAGCGGAAGACGTGGCGGTAATCCGCGTCGATCAATTGAAAATCGACATCGTTGCTCGCCGTGCCGCGGAGAAAGTCGGCCGAAGCACTGGCCGTAGCAGGATGCGAAACCAAGGACCGCAGCACCAGCGGCGCGTCGGTCTCGATCGCATCGTCGGTGTGGCTCTCGAAGAAGGTGTACGACGCCCCCACGCTGGAGCATTCATCCAACGCCCGACCTACTCCGAAGCGGAAACCAAGGTTGTAATCGATATCGGCATTCGCCACGCGGCCCACCTGCACCGGTACACCGTCGCTCCCAATCGCACCGTTGATCGGCACGGCCCAGGGCACGTCGGCATCGCTGGGTTTCAAGTACAGGGCTTCACCCCACACTTGCCACAACGGCAGGCACGTGTTGCCGTCGGGCGGGCAAACATTCATCGCCGGGGCCGCCTGAGACGCGCCGTTACCGTCTTGGAAGCCGGTTTGGATGACTCCCCCGTAGCCTTGCCAAGGCGGGGCCGTTTGATAACCCGGATCAGCCCATTGAGCCGAAACCAAACCCGTCATCCCAACCCAGACGACAATCGAGGGAACCAACTTGAGTCTCATACCTCGCCTCATCCTTGAAAAGCGAAACCTTCCTGCAAAACGATCCTGACCGACACCGCCCGGTGCGCGCTCATAGCTGCCGCTTGTATCGGATGTATCGCCGCAGAATACGGAGCGTAGCCAAGAAATACCTAAGCACCGACAAAGTTCACGCAAACGCCCCGTTTTGCCATCATTCGCAATGCGATCGGTCGGGCAATCGGTGCGCGCATTGAACGTCCCAGGCTCAACGCTGCTACCGATACGTCCCCTATATCCCGTCAACACGCCCCCTATTCGATGCCAAGTCGACGAACTCGAGCATCGGCGCCATTTGACAACTCTTCGATGTGACCTAGCTTTATCCAGACGGCGGTGAAGGACGCAAAACCGTTCCGGCGCCCCCTCACCGTGACTTTTCGTTTTGGCCGGTCGCCAAAGGCTCATCGAGCGGCAGCGGCACTCGGGTAAAGGCGCGCCATTCTCGTCGCACGGCTTTCCCGAACGCCTGCCAAGGTCAGTTCTTTTCAAAGGAGGTCCCATGAGCGCTCGCGTTTTAGTCGCCGACGATTCCAGCACCATGCGCAAGATCATCATCCGCTCGCTTCAGGCGGTCGGCGTGCCGGAAGCGGTGGAAGCAGCCGACGGTAACGAGGCTGTCAACCTTTTCCAGCCGGGCAAGTTCGACATGGTGTTGACCGACTGGAACATGCCCGGCAAGTCCGGATTGGAGGTGATCCAAAGCATCCGATCGCAAGACCCCAACGTACCGATCATCATGATCACCACCGAGGCGGAGAAAAGCCGCGTGCTTCAGGCCATCCAGGCCGGTGTTTCGGATTATCTGGTCAAACCATTCACCGCGGACACCCTGCGGGAAAAGCTGGAAAAGCACGGCTGCGGTTGATGATGCGCGCGTCCGCCAGGACTTCGTGCGGATGGATTCGGGCATCGCCGCCGATTTTCGTTTCTCCCTAACCCAGGGTCGTAAGTCGTGACCTATGTTTTAGTAACCGCCGTATCCGGTCCGTAGTCCCGACCCATGTCGCCGGGCGACCGTTTCGTCCACGATTAAGAAGAAAAGGAGAAGTCCATGAGCACCGCCCTTCATGAACAAGAAGCCCTCGTTCAGGAACTGGCCCATCGCGAAGGCAGCGGCACGCTGCAACTGGTCAGTTTTCGATTGGGGCAAGAGGAATACGGCGTTGAGATTACCAAGGTCCAGGAAATCATCCTGATGGGTGAGATCACCAAGGTACCGCAAACGCCCGAATACATCAAAGGCCTCATCAACCTGCGAAGCTCCGTCATCCCGATTGTGGACCTTCGCTTGCGTTTCGGCCTGCCTCCGCAAGACACCACGGACGAAACGCGGATCATGGTGGTCAACGTTCGCGGCAAGACGATCGGCATCATCGTCGATGCCGTGAGCGAGGTGCTGCGGATCAGCAAGGACCAAATCGCTCCGCCGCCCCCCACCGTCGCGGGCCTGGGCCGCGAGTATCTCACCGGCTTGGTCAAGTTGGACAAACGCCTGCTGATCCTCCTCGATATCGAGCGCATTCTGGACGAGGAGGGCGAATCCCTGGGCGAGTTTTGATCGCGATCCGAACCGCCGAGCAATTCCGCTCACGGCTTCGAGATAGCACAGCCCAAGGGCCTCGATACCGACACGACGCACGGCGTCGGCCCGCGGCGAGGACCGTGCAACCGACGCCGTGCCCTGCCGACTGATTGGATCATCATTCTCGGAGGATCGAGATGTCCCTGATGCCGAAGCCGCGTTCGGCCCTCAAGCCGATCGCCCCGATCATCGCGCAGCCCTTGCGCCAGGTTACGGATGAAGAACTGCGGCGTTACGCAGATCTGATCTACCGGCGAACGGGAATCAAAATCTCCCCGCAGAAGAAGACGTTGCTATCGAATCGCCTGGGCCGGCGTCTCCGCGAGACGGGGATTGCCACGTTCGAGGAGTATTACCGGTACTTGACCGGCCTGCCGAACAGCCATCCCGAGTGGGACGCCTTCCTGCAAGAGATCACCACGCACGAGACGTTCCTCTTTCGCGATGAGGGACAGTGGCGTTGGTTCAAGAATCAGTTTCTGCCGGCCGTCGCCGCGTCGCAGCCGGAAGGCATCAAGCAACTTCGCATTTGGTCGGCGGCGTGCAGCACGGGCGACGAGGCCTTCACCGCCGCCCTATGCATTGCGGCCGCCTTTCCCGATTTGAGTCGTTGGCGCGTGCAGATTCTGGGCACCGACATCGGCATCGGGGCCGTGCAACAAGCCCGGACCGCCACCTTCGGCGAACGCGCCATGCGTCTGGTCCCCGAGGAATACAAGTCTCGGTACTTCGATAAACTCCCCAACGCCGAGGTCTGGCGCGCCAAGCCCAAGCTCACCGCCATGACGACGTTTCGGCAACATAACCTCATGGAACCGCTGCGCGAACGGCCGTTCCATCTGGTGTTTCTCAAGAACGTCTTGATCTACTTCGATCCGCCGTCCAAGCGGGTGGTGCTGAACCACGTAAAGAGTCTGATTCTTCCCAACGGATACCTGGTGGTCGGTGCGGCCGAAGGCGTCGGCGACCTGATGTCGGACATGACGCGCATCCAGCCGTGGCTGTACCAGCGTCCGTCGCAGCCGCAGGCGAAAGGGGTCGCAAAGCCCTTGTCTCACTCTTTGACCCGCTGAGCCGGCCGCGACGTTCGCCTGATCCGTTCCGCCCGACAATTCCGATTCCGATCTCGCCGTCGCGTGTTCGCGGCTTTTCCCTGCGTCGGAGTTCACCGGCGGCGCCCCGCGCGCCGGAAGGCTCGGGGCGCGGAGTTGCCTGCTCGTTCCGTCTCCCGGTCCGACCCTGAAATCGGCGCGCCCGACGGAATTTTCTCGCACACCGGCGTCCGCGCCGAGCGTGAGCTAAGTTTCCGTAGACGGCTTGCTTCGCGTCTGCCGCTTCGCAGGCCCACCCCGTTTGTAATCACTCCGGTTCCGCTCCTTTGCGGGCGGCGCGTCCTGGAATCCCCCGCACTCGTTGCCCACCACATTCGTCACCAAAAGGATTGGTTATGGCCGCAACGGATCCCCTGCCTCGCGATGAAATGTTCGAAGCCTTGCTCGGCGATTTTCTCGACGAATCCGGGCAGCACCTGGACCGATTGAATGAGAATCTTTTGCTCCTCGACGAAGGTATCCGAGAGCAAGGCGAGCAAGGGCCGGCGTGCGATATCGAGGTCTTGAACGAGATGTTTCGAGCGGCCCACAGCTTGAAGGGCCTCTCGGCGATGCTCGGCCTGACCGACATTAACCAACTGACGCACAAGGTGGAAAACGTCTTCGACGCCGCGCGGAACGGACAATTGGTCATCGACCGCGGCGTCATCGATCTCATGTTTCGCGCCGTGGATCGCCTATCCGCCATGGTGGACGCCCTGCGCGAGTCACCGGAGGAGCCCATCGATGCCGAAGCCGAGATTCACGACATCGCCGAGCTTCTCCGCCGCGCAGGCTGCGAAAAAACACAGAGTTCGCAGAGCGACGCCGAAAAGGCGTTGGCCGACTTGCAGCGAGCGGAGGCCGCCGTCGCCGAAGCCATGGGCGATGCGTCGCCATCCTCGGCGGAAACCACCTCGGTTTCCGCAAGCACGCCGGCCCCGCCGACGGAACGATCCGCCCGGACGGAAGCCGAGCAGCTCTTCGCCGAGGTCCGTGACGACGGCGACATCGATCCGCAATACGTCGCAATCTTGGCCGACGAATTAGATCAAGGAATCGACACGTTGACGGAGACCCTGCTCCGCGTGGAAGGCGGCGGCGCCAAGGAAGACCTGGAATCGTTGCTTTGCACGGCACACCGCATCAAAGGCTCGTCCGCGGCGGTCGGCTATCAGCGAGCCGCGAAACTGGCGCATCTCATGGAAGACTTGCTGCAAGAGATGCGCGACGCGAGCAAGCCGCTTTTGCCGGATGTCAACGACGTTCTGTTGCGATGCACGGACGCGTTACGGCAATTCGCCGCAAGTCTTCGCGGCAACGGCGCGGAAAGCCCGGACTTCGTCGAAGCAGCCGCTCGATTGATCGCCCTCCGCCGACCCCTCCGGTCCGGAGATGCCGCGCACTCCGAGGAGTCGAGCCTGCCGCAAACCCTGGGAATTCCCGAAGCATGGGTCCAAGCGGTCGCCGAGGCCGCCTGCGATGCCCCCGCCGTAGCGGGCATTGTACGATTCCAGGCCGATGTTCCACTCCCCGGATTGAAAGGCAGCTTGATCCACGAAAAGCTCTGCCATCTGGGCAAGGTCTGCCGGTTTGCGCCCGATCCCGACAAGCTGGATCAACTGGAAAAACTGGATGCCGTCCAATTCGGGGTCATCACGGATCAGCCGCTGGAGGCGATCGAGCGTGCGGTCCGCGTGGGTGGCGTGCTCCACGTCCTGCTGCGCCCCGTGCGCGTCTCTGTCACCGAGGGAAGTTCCGCAACCCTCGAAACGCCTGCAATGCCGTGTCAAACCGTCGCCAAGCCGGAGTCGGCCGCGATTCGGCAGGACGCCGATGGCGAGAAACGTGCGCCGGTCGTGCGGCAAACCGGAAACGAGTCCCGCTCCCAAAAGCCCTCGACGGCAGCCGGCGCCCGCCCCGCCGCCCAAACATCCGGGCACGACTCGGCAGCCGCCGCCGAAAAGAATCTGCGGACTGACGCCAACGGCAAGACCAAGCCGAATGATGCGGCGAAAACGGGCGAAACATTGCGGGTCGATATCGAGCGCCTGGACGATTTGATGAATTTGGCAGGCCAGTTGGTCATCAGCCGGGCGCGCTTCTTCGAATTGGGAGACAAATTGAAGGCCCGCGTGGGAGATATGCGGGCCGTGCAGTTGCTCCGCGGCATCCAGGACACGCTGGCTCGGGTCCTTTCCCGCAATGATCGCCGCGCCGCCGGGCTTGGCGAGGTCGATGCCCATCTCCGCCGCATCGAGAAGGACCTCCAGGTATTGCACGAGGAAATGTCGTCGCTGTTGGAGATTCGCGCGGCGGTCCATCAACTCTCCGAGGCGATCCACCAATTCGACCGCATCACGGGCGACCTTCAACGGAGCGTCATGCAGACCCGCATGGTGCCCATCGGTCCCTTGTTCCAGCGATTCAAACGCGTCGTTCGCGACGTCACCCGCGCCAACGGCAAGACCATCCAATTGGTCATCCGCGGAGAAAAGACGGAGCTGGACAAGCGGATGATCGACGAACTCGGCGACCCCTTGATCCACCTGGTTCGCAACAGCGCGGATCACGGCATCGAACCGCCCGAGGAACGCAAGAAGCTCGGCAAGCCAATGGTCGGGACCATCACCCTCGATGCCTACCAGCGCGGCAATTCGATCGTCATCGAGGTCATCGACGACGGCAAGGGTCTCGACGCCGATCGCATTCTCCGCAAGGCGATCGACCGCGGCCTCGTTTCGCAAGGGGACGCGGAAAAGCTCAGCCGCCAAGAGATCTACCCAATGATCTTCCTACCCGGCCTGAGTACCGCCGAAAAGGTCACGGAGGTCTCCGGCCGCGGCATGGGCATGGACATCGTCAAGAGCAAGATCGAAGAGCTGAGCGGCGTCATCGAGTTGGACAGCACGCCGGGGGTGGGCACCAAGATTTCCATCCGCCTGCCGTTGACCTTGGCCATCCTCCCGAGCTTGCTGGTGGAAATCGGCGCCGAGGTGTACGCCATGCCGATCGAGGTCGTGCGCGAAATCGTTTGCGCCCGGCGGGAGAACATCCTGACGGTGCACGGCCTGCGCACCGCCCGCATCCGTCAACGCGTCATTTCACTCGTGGAGCTGGACGAATTATTCCGGGGGCTGGGAAGCCGCCGCGACGTCGGGCAAGACGCCGCGGAGACGACCCTGGTCGTGCTCGGCGATCAAAATCACGAGTTGGGATTGGTCGTCGATCGCGTGCTCGGAGAACAAGACGTCGTCATCAAATCGGTGGCGGAAAACTACCAGAACGTGCCGGGCATCGCCGGGGCCAGCATCCTGGGTAACGGCCGCGTTTCGCTGATTCTGGACGTCGGCGCCCTGATGCAAGCCGTGGTACGGCGCGGCGCAGGAAACTTCGCCGCCCCGTGACCCCGATGAAATCCGTATCAGCCGCAAAAAAAGCGATCCCGATCCCGAAGGCGTAGGCTAAGGTTTTGATATGGAAAGGAAATCGACGACCATGACCACTCTCACCAATAACAGCCGCGCGGCGGTGCTGGAACCCGTCTTCGCAGCAGCCACTCACGAGGCCTCGACCGCCATGTGCCGTTGGACCAACGGCGAAATCCAGCTTTCCCTCGACGAGGTCTTGGAAGTCCCGCTGGATCGCGTGACGCAAGTTCTGGAGTTGGGCGACGACCTGCTGACCATGGTGGCGCTGGAACTGCTGTCCGATCCCGGGACGGTCATCCTCTTGATCTTCGACGAGATCAACGGCCGACAGTTGGCCTCCACGTTGCTCCGGCAACCATGCGATCCCGACGCCGCATGGTCGGAACTGGAAAAGTCGGCATTGACGGAGACGGGCAATATCTTGGGCTGCGCCTACATGAACGCCCTAACGAAATTGGTAGGGCACCCGCTCGTGCCCTCCCCTCCCTATTTCATCCAGGATTACGGCGCCAGCGTCGTCGAGCAGGCCCTGCTGGCTCAAGCCATGCAGTCGGACACCGTGCTGGTGTGCCGCACCGGCTTTCACCGCCGGGACGAGGACTTGAACTGGCATGTGATCTTCCTCCCGTCCGTTCCCTTGCGGCAAAACCTGGAACGTGTCATGGCACGTACTCCGTCGCAACATGGTTGACATTTTCCTCGCAAGACGGCAGGGTGCCGGACGGGCGCGGGCCGCATCATCCGGCTGCAATTCCCTCGGGACCCTCGGATATTAGGAGTGGAACTCATGGCGATTTCCGCAACCGCCGCCACGGATGCCAAACAGGTGAAGACACTGTCCGTGGGAATGGGCCAAGCGATCGCGGGCGACCGAGAGACGCAATTGACGGCCATCCTCGGCTCCTGCGTCGCGGTCGTGCTGTGGCATCCTCGCATGAATCTGGGGGCCATGGCCCATGTGGTCTTGCCCGACTCGCACGGCAAGAGCGACATGCCGGCCAAGTTCGCCGACACCGCCGTCCCTCACCTCGTGCGCATGCTGGAGGGCAAGGGCTGCAACCGAAGCGGCTTGACGGCCAAACTGGCCGGCGGGGCCTGCATGTTCCGCGGCGGCGGTCCGCTTCAGATCGGCGACGACAACATCGCGGCCTGCCGCACTTACCTCCAGCGAATGGGCATTCCCATCGCCGCGGAAGACCTCGGCGGCACCGGCGGGCGCAAGGTAACCATGGATTTTGCGACCGGCCGTTTCACGATCGAAATCGCCGGCAAAGTAGCGCGCGTCATTTGAAGCGCGAAGCTCTCCGATCGAAGCAACCGCCCTCGGTCGTCGCCCGATCCCCGGAACGGTTTCGTATCCGACGCCGCGCCTCTCCAACCCGTCGGATGACGAACCCGAACGCAAGCCCCACGCCGCGGCCTCCGCACGGCTCTCATCATTTCTCTTCGATGCGGCGGTGGCGGACGACCTTCGGGCGGAGAACGCCGCCAACCCCTTGCCACACGTCCCCCGCGCGGTAACACTGATTTCCTACCCGGCGCATGCCGCAGCCTGCATACTGGATTCGAGGCAAGGGAGACGCCGCCATGACCCAGCCGCCTTCACGCCGCGATTTTTTGACTTGGACGGCCGGCGGTTTGACCGCTGCCATTGCCGCCCAAAAGGACCTTGCGGCAGATGAGCCGGAAGCGATCGCGGAAAGCCGAGTTTCGCAACGTCCCGGCCTGTTTCGAGAACAAGCCCGCGACGTGCCGATCGTCGAATCCGCCGACGTCGTGGTCTGCGGCGGAGGGCCGGCGGGAGTCAGCGCCGCCATCACGGCGGCCCGTGCCGGAGCCGTAGTCCGCCTGCTGGAGGTTCACGGTTGCTTGGGCGGGGTGTGGACCGCCGGACTCCTCTCGTGGGTCCTCGACTACCGCAACAAGACCGGCATCATGCAGGAAATCGCCGCGCGGTTGGAAGCCCGTGGGGCCGCCGTTCGCTTTCCCGAGGGCGCGGGTGGGGCGCTGGCGTATCGCCCCGAGGCCATGAAGCTGCTCTTGGAAGAGATGTGCGAGGAATCCGGGGTAAGAGTGCAACTCTTCACGCGTGTCTGCGCCGCGCACGTGGACGAGAGCGCGACGTTGCGGCTTGCGGTCTCGGAGTCCCAATCCGGACGCCAAGCTTGGCAAGGCAAAGTTTTCATCGATGCCGGCGGTGACGGCGATCTGTCCTCCTTGGCGGGCTGCCGTTTCGACTACGGAGGCGAGAACGGCGGGCCGGCGCAACCCATGAGCATGCTGGCCGTTCTCACCGGTTTGGATCCCGATCGCGTCGCGCCCTTCGTTCGGGGTTTGGCGGAACCGATGGGCGAACGCAATCCCAAGGGTAGGTTTCTGGCTGAGATTCGGCGCGGGGGACATGACCCGTCCTACCAGGCACCCACGCTTTTCTACTTGGGACGCGGGTTCTTCGCCATGATGGCCAACCACGAATACGGTGTCTGCGGGTTCGACGCCGCACAGGTGACGGACGCCACCATCCGTGCGCGGCGCGAAGTCCACCGCATCGTCGAGGCCTTGCGGGGTCTGGGCGAACCTTGGAACAACGTCGAGATCGCCGCCACGGCCGAGCAAATCGGCATCCGCGAAGGGCGCCGCCCCTACGGCAGGTATCGAGTTACCGCTTCCGACTTGATCCGAGGCACACGCCACGAAGACGGCGTGTGCACGGTGACCTTTCCCGTGGACATCCACTCCCCCGACCCGACCAAGAACAAGGCGATCGAAGCCCGTGATTTTCGCACTCAGCCCTACGACATCCCTTTCCGCGCCTTGCTTTCGGCGGACGTAACGGGGCTGCTTTTCGCGGGGCGTTGCATCAGCGGCGATTTCACGGCCCATTCCAGCTATCGCGTCACCGGCAACGCCGTAGCGATGGGCGAGGCGGCGGGGGCCGCCGCGGCCTTGGCCGCCCGGCGCGGCATACCCCCGCACGAACTGCCCTGGCCCGACGTGGCCGAACTCCGCCGGGACCTGGCCCGCTCAACGGAATAGGCCCGGCAATATCCGCCCGTCGTTTTCGCCGGCGCCCGGGATTTGCGGCACCCCTTTCGTGCCCGCGTTGCGCTCCAAGGCCCCGCGCACCCCGAGCATCTCCGGATGCCGCGCGATCTTGTCGCTGAATACCCGCATATCGCTAATGATGGGACGCAAGTCCTGCGTCAACTGCTGCACGTTGCCCATCGTGCGATCCAGCTTCTCATACAAATCGGGATCGCGAATCAAGCGTCCCAAGGTACCGTCTTCCTGATTCAGGTTGCGGCCGAAAGTCTCCAATTCGGCCATCAACTGATCCAGCTTCTGCAAGCTCCCATCCAGCCGCTGCACGATGGCGGGCCCCCGCTCTGAAAGGCTGTCCGTGAAGCTGCGGAGATTTTCCAGGTTTCCGCGGGCGGCCGCGATGGTCTGATTCGTCTCGTTCAACGTCGCGCGAATGTCGTCTACCAAAGTGGGAATGCGGTCCAGGGCCTCCTTCAGTCGCGCCTTGAGCTCCGGATCGCCGACCAAATCATTGGCGTTTCTCACGGTCGCGCGCGCCTCCACCACGGTTTCGTTGGCGTTGCGCACCAATTCCGCCACGGCCTGACGATTGTCGTCGATCACGCTGCTGACGGAGCGAACGGCCCCGCCCAATTCGTTACTCGTGGTCGTCACCGAGTCGATCGCCGCGACGAGCCGCTCTTGGAGATTGGTAAAGACCACGACCGGATCCGGGGGAACGATCCCCTGCATCACGTCGCCCTCGCGGACGGGATCCGAAGGAGCGTTGGGATCCGATGACCGCGAGAATTCCAACATCGAGTCGCCCAAAATGGCGCGATTCAAGCGGCAGACCTCGTTGCGTCGAAGGAGGTACCGGCGCTCGATCCGGGCCGTCACCAGAACCTCGCCCTCCGGCGTCAACTTGACTTCCGTGACGCGTCCGATCACGATTCCGCTCTTTCGCAACGGGGTTCGTTCGGCCACCCCGGGGGCCTCCGTGAACTTGATGTAAATGGTGTATTCGGAGGGAAAAGGCCAGCGCCATTCCCCGAAGGTAACGACCAGAATGGCGGCGATCATGATGCTGGCCAGCACCATCACACCGATCCGAAATTGCATCAGCCGTTCATCCATGGCCGGCTTCTCCTTGCGCCTTTTGTCGGGAGCGCATCTCCATGAGCCGCTCGCCGGCCTCCCCGCGAACGAACTGGATCACGCGGATGTCGGCCGCCTCCTCGATCGCCTGAGGCGGACCGTCATAAAGAATCTGCCTTTCCCCCGGTTCCAAGCGAGCCAAGGGGTATAACATCACGACGCGATCCGCCACCTTGACGGCCGTTCGCATGTCGTGCGTCACGATGATACTCGTTACGGAGTGCGCGGCTCGCGTCCGCAGCATCAGCTCGTTGATGACGTCGCTCATGATCGGATCCAGGCCGGTCGTCGGCTCGTCGTAGAGCATGACCTCAGGCTCCAGTGCCAAGGCACGGGCCAGGCCCACCCGTTTTCGCATTCCCCCCGACAGTTCTCCCGGTTTTTTCGTCAGGACCGATTCCGGCAGCCCCACCTCCGCCAAGCGCCGGAGCACGACCTCGGCGATCCGCTCTCGACTCATGTCAGTATGTTGCCGCAGGGGAAAAGCGATGTTCTCGCCGATCGTCATGCTGTCAAAGAGCGCGGCCTGCTGAAAGACGAAACCGAAGCGGGTTCGCTGCCGGGCCAATTCGGCCGCCGCCAATTGCTGGAGATTCCGGCCGTCGAAGAGCACGCGACCCATGCTCGGCCGCTGCAAGCCCACGATCGTCTTGAGCAAGACCGTCTTTCCACAACCGCTCTCGCCAAGGATGGCTACCGTTTCTCCGCGCCTTATGTCCAGGTTGATGTCCCGGAGCACCGTTTGCCGGCCGAAACGGACGTGCAACCCCTCGATTCGCAGCAAAGGCGAATCGCCGTCGGCCGACGTCGTCATGGCCTCCGCCGTGGATACCGCCATGTGCCGGCAAGCCCTCTCCCTACAGAACTCGTGCGCGGGCCGGCCTCACGCTCCTAGACCAACCGGGGAGCCGTGGACCAAAGCATGCCGTAGATCGCCTCGAGCATGATCCCCAAAACCAAATCCAGCAAGAGAATCGCCACGAAGGAATGAACGAAGGCGTACGTGGCGGCGCGGCCCACGCCCTCCGCGCCCGGCTCGCAATGAAAGCCGTGGTGGCAGGCGATCACGGCAATCGACGCGCCGAAGAAGAGCGTTTTCGCCGTGCCGGCCGCCAAATCGAACAGTCCCACGTATTGAGCCGAGTTTTGCAAATAATAATACGCGTCGATATTGAGGATGTGGACGCTGTAGAAATAGCCTCCCACCACGCCCATGAAGTCGGCCATCAACGTCAACGCGGGGATCAGGAACAGGCAGGCCAGGAACCGCGGGACGACCAAGTAATGGATCGGGTCGGCCCCCATCACGGTCAGAGCGTCGATCTGCTCGGTAACTCGCATGGTCCCCAATTCGGCGGCCATGGCGCTTCCCACGCGGCCCGCCAGCATAGTCGCAGCCAGAACCGGTCCCAATTCGCGGACCAGCGACATATTGATCACCGCTCCCAGCCGCGTCTCCAAATTCAGCATCTTGAACTGGGCGTAACTCTGGACGGCCAAGACCATGCCGATAAACATGCCGGTCATGGCGACCACGGGCAGACTCAAGACTCCGATATGATAGAAATTCCAAAGGATGGTCTCGCGCTGCGGCCGCTTGCTGACCAACCAGCGCAACATACGGCCGGCGAAGATCGACACACTCCCCAAGGCTACCAGCCATTCGATAGTCCGGTCCCCGACATCCGCCACCCATTGGGCGAGGTCGTTGACCAGGGATCCCGGCGCCCCGGGTAAACCGTCACCGCTCACCTGAGTTCCCGAACTCATGAAGCCTCGTTTCCTGAGCTGGTTGCGGGCGAACCACCTCCGATAGGTCGCGTCTTCCGTTCCACCGACCTTGCGCGGCACTTGCGCAGGACATACCGACCGGGCATGCCCCACCGAGTCTTACTTCGTCGTCTTCGGCGGTTCGACTTGAACCAATCGTGGCAGGATAATCGAATAACGCGACTAGGCTATTTGGGCCGAGATTGCCGCACCCGGCTACCGGCAGCCACAGGTCCCCCCATTCAGCGTCGCCGCGGCATCGCGATCCGCGCGCAGGAAGCGGCCGGAAGAGCGCGCGGCCCACCAGGGGCTGCCGTCCGAATCGGCGACCGCCGCCTCGCTCCGCAAGGCCTGAAAGGACGCGCTCCTTTGCGTGCGCTCCACGACGTAAACCCTCCGCTCGGTCGCGATTTCGCCTCGGAAGGGAGCTAACCCTTCCCCACCGCCGATCGATTCCACTTCTTGGTCACGGAGGGACCGCGGCGCCCTCTCAGGCATACTCTTGGTAGAGCGGAGTCATGATCACCTCCCAGACGTGCGCCCGGGGCGGCAATTCCGCGATCGTCGCCACGATTTGTGCGATGTCCTCTCCTTGCAGCATCGCCGCGCGGCGTTCTTCGGGGACGGGCGTCGGCCGCTGCTCCAAGATCGGCGTATTGACCTCGCCGGGACAGATGTTCGTCACCCGAATGCCGTTCTTCCGCTCTTCCAGCCCCACGGCGAAGCTGAGAGCCGTCACGGCGAATTTCGACGCACAATATGCCGTTCCCGCCAACTCCAGCGCCCGCTTGCCGGCAATCGATGAGATATTGACGATCAATCCGTCACGTGCCGCCCGCATACCGGGCAAGACCGCTCGCATGCAATTGTAGGCGCCGGTGGCATTGACCGTCAGAACGCGATCCCAATCCTCGGGAGCCAACTCCGCCATGGCGCGGCGGACGACATTGATCCCCGCCGCATGAACCAGAATCGCGATCCCGCCCAATCGGCGGGTGACGGCCTCGACGACCCGTTCCACGGCGGCACGGTCGCCGACGTCGCAGGGGAAAGGATGCAAGGGCCTTTCGGGTACCGCGGCCGCCGCGGCGCAGAGCTTTTCCGCCGTCCTGCCGACAATGGCGACCTTGGCACCCCGGTCGGCCAAACAGCGAGCTACCGCCAGACCGATCCCGCTTCCTCCCCCCGTGACCAAAACCGTCTTGTCTTGCAACGCCATCGACGCCGGCTCCTTCTCCAGGCTGATTACGACGCTGGACAAAACACCGCGGGCGAGGACGGCCGACCGCGGATAAGACCTCCGTCAGCGGCATTTGACGCGGCTGCGCAAGCGAGCGATCCATCGGGACAACAGCCCGCAACGCTTTGCCGGGGCGCTCGCCAACGCCGTCAGGTCACGAATCCAAACGTTGCGGAACTCGACCAAATGTCCGTGGTTCTGCACCGAAATGTAGCCGCACAAGGGCTTGCCGCGAAGTTCCTCGATCTTGCTTTGATCGACGTCTTGAACCAACTGCCCGTTGAGAACGACGCGAATCCTCGGGCCGCGGGCCGTGATCTCCACGACATTCCATTCGCCCGCCGGTTTGATCGCATTCTTCAACGGGGCCACATACCGGTAGAGCGACATATTGGAGTGGACATCGGGCTTCTTGCCCGCGTCATCGAGGATCTGCACTTCGAACCCCGATATCGAGGGTCGCGTGTCGGGCTTTTTGGGATCGTACTTATCGGCTCGAATGCCGATGCCGCTGTTGCAATTGGGCGACATGCGGAATTCCAGGTGCAACGTAAAGTCGCAAAAGGTGCGGTCGAAGCGGAGGAACCCGAAGCCCTTGCCCGCGCAGACGATCTTGCCGTCCTCCACGAACCAATTGGGCTTTTCCTCGCCGCCCTCCTTAAAAGTCGCCTGCCCTTCGACCACCCAGTCGGACAGGTCGGAGCCGTTGAAAATCGCCTGCCAAGCGGGCTGGAGGGTCCTGCTGCAACGCGGCCGAGCCTCCACGACCGCCCCCCACATCAACGTGCTTACGCATGCCGAGAGCGCCATCCCCAACCGAAGTGCATGTTTCACGGTGCCGATCCTTAAGCTGCAAAAACCAAGAACGAAAAACGCTACCCGCTGCCGTCGATGTTTATCCCTTCACTCTAATTCGAATCGCGTCCCAAGTCTCGGGCCGACCTTAGGCCGCACCAAGGCGAAGGGAACGGCCGATGCGTCCCGCGGCGGGGCCTGCACGCAGAACTCGATCACGCTCGCGCCACGGGTGAGAACCGACCGCTGCGCGTAATCGTCGCCTGAAGATTCTTCAGCAGCCGGACCTCGCGCGAGACCGTCTCGACGGCCTGCTCCGGGGTCAGACCGCCCAGTGCCTCGTTTTCGATGCACAGGTCGTTGGAATAGCCCGCCTTGCGGAGGATGGCGAGCACGCGCCCAAAGTCGATGTCACCGCGGTCGATCGGGCAGTGGAACTCGGCGTAACGGTATCCCATCGGACGCCGCCGGTCCCGATCCTCCGGCGGATAGGCGATGCTCTTGCAATGCGTGTGGAAAGCCCGGGGAGCGAAGGTCTCGTAGATTCCGTAGAGCTCGCTCAAGGGATGACCGAACCAATAGAAATTGCCGGTGTCCAGGGTCAGGCCCAGGTTGGCGGAATCGACCGCGGCGAACAAGTTGCTGAGGAACTCGGGATCATTGGTTGTATTGCCGTGATTCTCGATCGCCCAGCGTACGCCGGTCTCCGCGGTGGCGGCGGTCACCTTCTTCAAGATATCCGCCGCGAAGGCAGGGAACTCCTCGCGGGAAAGCCGTCGCGGAACAACGTCAATACGAACGGCGGGGATGCCCATCGCCCGAGCCGCGGCCGCCGTTTTGCGGCACCACTCCAGCTCGTCTTCCGGCCGTTCGTCGAAACGATTGTGCATGCACAGGGCCGTGATCCTCCGGCCCGATTGTTGCAAGGCCTCCCGCAGCTTCGCCTGTTGATCGCCGTCCGCCAGGCCGTGCGAGACGTCGCCCTCGAACAGATTGGGCAGCTTCAAATCTTCCGTGACGTCGCATTCCACGCCGTCCACGCCGTAGGCCTCCATCGCGGCCCAGCAGTCGGACTTGCCGGTCCGGCGAAGCATCACGTCACGGCAGGTCACGGGCCAGAGTTGGGGCGTAGCGTCGTCGTCCGCCGCGGCCATCCGGCGCCCCTCGGCCGAGACCGAACCACCCGCCCAAGCCGCGTACGCCGCCGCCCCCCATGCCGCGGACCCCAAACAGAAAGCTCGGCGAGAAACACCTGGGGATTCAGACCGACTCGAGTCGTCACGGTTCACGCTCTTCATGGCTGCGGTTCCTTAATCGGGGGGAGACGACATCCGTCCAATATGACCGGGCGGGTGCGGAGCCGACCTTCTCTTCACGAGATGGGCCCCGCATGCCCCCATTATCGTTGCGATGCCGCCACGATCAATAGGATCAAGCCGCCCACGGTCACAATCGCGGCCGCGACGGCCCATTGCAACCAAAACCGTGCCGCCCGCTCGGCTTCGCGAGCCGCCCGTCGCTCCTGCTCCTCTCGGTATTCCAGGCTGTTCTGGAATTCTAGGCGAAAGACCTGATTGCAAAACGGGCACATGGCGTCACGATCCAACATATCTTGGGGAGTCTCCAGGACGTGCCCGGCGGGACACGGGATGTGAACCGCTCGCCGCCCTTCCGTCGCCTGGAACGGCGGTCGATCCCCGAAAAACGTCTCCGCGCTACCCGACTTTCGCTCGGTCGTCGCCGAAACACGGCTCTCGAAACCATGAACCGATGCGGGTTCACCGGGCGGGTCTTCCGTCGCGCCCTTGCTCATCGCAAGGTCGATAGGCGGCACGTCCTCTTCCGCGCGAGGAGCCGCATCGGAATCCCGACCGAGAGGTTGCCGGCGGCCGCCCTCGAACTCAGGCCCCGG
>FWPV01007594.1_pt1 | contig 19556 bp, 22 predicted proteins | sample 2228371 | NCBI WGS metagenome assembly FWPV01 (sample SAMEA103939776, study PRJEB20133) | metagenome
AAGGATCATCCGAAGAAGGATCATCATCCCACATCCAGCCTTTTCCCCAGTAAAGAGAATCTTTAAAAGATACATCGGCATATAAGTTTCCGTTTACAGCAGATATGTTTAATGATTTTATTGCATCAACAAATGGATAGAAATCTTGTGTAACAAAATCCGGATCACAACCTCCGACAAAAAATAAGTCCCCGTAAAGCGTATCGTTAGATATATAACCATTGTAAAATAAATCTGTTTTAAATTCATAATCAGCACCAAGATATAACAAACCGGCAGCAGAAGTTATAATTTTCATATTTGATGCGGGACGCAATAAAAGTTTTTCATTCTTTTTATAGAGAGTTTTGTTTGCGGTAAGATCTTCAACCTGAATGGAAATTAAACATCTTTCAAAAAATTTATCATTAAACAGATTTTCTAATTTGGTTTTTAATGTTTGGGGATAAACAGTTACAAAGCAAGTTATAAAAATGATTAAAGCTTTTTTCATCTTAAATTTTCTTAATTAAAGAAGTAGTATGTTTGTTCGATAAAATACGATTAAAAATATTCTCTCACTCTGAATTCAACACCAATTTCTTCCTCAACAACTTTTCTGGATTTTTCAATTTCAACTTCATCAAGTGAAACGACAGTCATAACAACTTTATTTACAAACGGCTTTGCAAGCTTTGCAAAGTTTATCATTTCGCTGAAGTGATCCTCGCTTACACGCATAAGTTTTGCATATTGTTTGGGATCAAATGAGTTAAAGCTGATAGAAACTACATCTATCAATCCCTGCATTTCAGGAGTAATATCTCTTTTGTTGATGATATTTCCGTGTCCGTTAGTATTGATTCTTGTTCTGCCGCCATTGGATTTAACATATTTTGCGACTTCTTTTACAACATCCCAACGGATGGTTGGCTCGCCATAACCACAAAATACAATTTCAGAATATTTTCTTGGATCGCCAATTTCTTTTATATAAACCTCAGCAGGCGGTTCTTCAGATTTTGTCATGCCAAGGTTATATCCTCGCAGAAAAGGGTCTTCTTTTCTTCTGCAAAATGTACAATCGGCATTACAACGATTTGTAACATTAACGTATAAGGCTTTGCCTAATAAATATGTAAAACTGGTTTTGGGTGGTGTTCCTATTCCAAAAAATCTGAATGCATTAAGTGAAGTTATTCTGCTAATATCTTCCAATGAGATTTTATGAACATCTGCAATTTGCTGAGCAACAAATTTAACATAAGCAGGTTCATTTCTTTTTCCACGATGTGGAACGGGAGTCATAAAAGGTGAATCTGTTTCAAGCAGAATATGATTTAAATCCATTTGCTTTAATATTTCCCGCAGCGAATCACTTTTTTTATAAGTGATATTTCCTGTGAAAGAAATAAAATGACTCATCTTCATATATTCTATTGCATCATTCACAGTTGCATTGAAGCAGTGAAACTGAGCTTTCAATCCTGTACCGCAGTAACTCTGAATAATATCCATCATATCTTCATCTGAATCACGATTATGAATTACTACAGGCAATTCAAGTTTTATTGCAAGGTCAAGCTGTGATCTAAAGGCTTTAATTTGCTGATCTCTCGGAGAAAAATCATAGTAGTAATCCAATCCAATTTCTCCGATTCCAACAACTTTAGGATGATTAGCTAGCTGCTCGATTTCAGTTATAAGAGAATCATCCCAATCTTTTGTATCGTGAGGATGAATACCAACTGTCAGATAAATCTGATCGTACTTTTCACTTAGTTTAATCGCATCTTTTGCGGTTTTAATATCTGTGGATGGTACAATTATATAATCAACACCATCCTGATTTGCTCTATTAATTACTTCATCGATATCATCTTTGAAGTTCTCAAAAAAAAGATGAGCGTGAGTATCTACAAACATTAAACAACTTCGCCAATTAAAAGTGGATGTTCAAGAATATCGTGTGCAACCTGAAAAGCATTTAACTTATCTTCCGGTGAAATAACTGCTATCAATCCGATGCCGCAATTAAATACTTTGTGCATTTCTTCGTTTGAAATATTTCCTGTATTCTGAATGAGTTTAAAAATTGCCGGCATTTCCCACGCACCCCAATGAATATCAAGACTAAGCCCGGCAGGTAAAATGCGTGATGTATTTCCGATAATTCCGCCTCCTGTTATGTGAGAAAGTCCTTTAACTTCCAGAGAGTTTTTTAATTTTTTTATAAGAGGAAGATATGATTTGTGAATTTTCAGAAGTTCATTGCCAAGTGTGTTATTTATTTCAGGAATAAAATCATTTACTGAATATTTATCCAATAAGACTTTTCTTGCAAGAGAATATCCATTAGTGTGTAATCCATTGGATGGAAATCCGATCAGCAGATCACCTTTCTTAATTTTTTTGCCATCAATAATTTTTGATTTATCAACGACTCCCACAATTGTTCCAGATACATCGTAATCATGTTCATCATACATTCCAGGCATTTCTGCAGTCTCACCACCAATCAAAGCACAGTTATTTTCTTTACAGGCAATTGCAAAACCTTTTATCACATCAGCAGCTTTGTCGGGGCTTAATTTACCGGTTGCATAGTAATCAAGAAAGAAAAGTGGTTCTGCACCGCAGACTGCAATGTCATTAACACAATGGTTTACAAGATCCTGCCCTACAGTATCGTGTTTATCCATTTGAATTGCAATTTTTAATTTGGTTCCAACTCCATCAACACTTGAAACTAAAACAGGATTTTTCAAACCTGAAAAATCAGGCTCATAAAACGCTCCGAACATTCCTATATCAGTTAGAACGCTTTTGTTAAATGTTGATTTTGCATACCCTTTTATTTTATCAACAGTTCTTTCACCGGCTTCAATATCAACACCAGCTGCTTTATATGTTTGATCCAAATAAAATTCCTTTAAGTTAAAATTGATTAATATTCCCTGAAAAAAATTAATACTTATCTGTAACTAATACAAAAGAAACTGATATGAAGAGAGAAATTTCAGGAATAATTTAGTTAAATGATAACAATTGATTTAAATCTAAACCAGCTTCTTTTTCTCACATCGGTCACATTCAAACTGCAGTGTTGTATGATTGATGTCGTATCGCTCATACAATTCGTGCTCTATTAACTTTTGAATATCTGCGGTTTTACTGACAGCCATATCCTCAACTTCTATATGCGCTTCGAAGTGAGTCTCATTATCATTTAATTTCCAGAGATGAATGTGGTGAATATTTATTACACCGGGAATATTTTCTGTTAACAATTTGATTTCGTTTAGGTCAATTTCTTCTGAATTAGACATCATAAGAATATCAATTGACTCTTTTAATATTTTATAAGCCTGATACAGAATATAAATTGCAATCAGAATTGTAAGTATCGGGTCGATCCAGTAAACTTTATAAATTATAATAAAAATTGCCCCAATAATGATCGCAATACTTGAAACTGCATCACTTATCAAATGCAAATACGCAGCTCTAATGTTAATGTTTTTCTCTGAGCCTTTTTTAAGCAACAAAGCACCTATTACATTGGGGATTAATCCAAAAACTGCAACAACAAGCATAAGTCCGCCGGCAATTTCATTTGGTGCAGATAACCTTTCAATTGCTTCTTTAATCAGGAAAAAACTAATGATGATTAAAGTGCTTGCGTTTAACACAGCAGCAATTATCTCCGCACGCTTTAACCCGAATGTGTATTTAGGAGTCTTTGGTCTTTTACTCAGTTTAAGTGCGATATAAGTAACGATGATTGCAATTGCATCACTAAAATTGTGCATTGCATCAGAAATGAGCGAAAGACTTCCGGAAATGATTCCACCTGCAATCTGAACAATTGTAATGAAAAAGTTCAGAAACATCGTTAGGAGTAAATTTTTCTCTGAAGTTTCTGAACTTTTATTATGTGAATGATTGTGTGACATCTTAACAGTAAAATTACAAAAGAAAAAATTAATGTAGTCTTTCTGTATGGCTTACAATTGTATTATTAAGGACAGCTTCAACAGCTTCATCAATGTTTTTTAAGTTAGTTAGGATGGGTTTTATATTTAAATTCTGCAGGCTCTGATAAGCACCAGTTCCCATTCCTCTTGAAAGTAAAATACTGCAATCGCTTATCACTTCAGCCATGCTTAAATGCTTCTGGTGTGAATGTCCATCCGTTCCGTGATGCTCACCGTGATGATGATGTTCTTCATGTGCAAAGTTGTGATGACCAGGTTTTTCTCGTCTTTCTCTTTTTACGATCTTTCCATTTTCTGTCATTATAACTTCATAATATTTTGCTCTGCCAAAATGCTGACTGATCGTCAAACCATCATCTGTAACAGCTGCAATATTCATTTTTGCGTTTTCCATTTTATCTCCTATTTAATTTCAAAATAATTATTTATCAAAAGCTTATCCGGAAAAAATTATGCTCAATTACATGTTTTCCGGCATTTGTACTGCAATAACCTTCCCCTTTGCAGTAATTATTCCATTTGCTGAAACAGTTATCTCTGATACAACTTTTCTTCCGTTTAATTCTTTAATTTTACCACGTATCTCCAACTCGCTGCCAAGTGGAGTAGGTTTTAAATAATCAACTTGCAGAGAAGCCGTAACAAACCTAAATGCAGGCATTGTACCTGGTTCTCTGTTTGCAGCTTTATAAGCAGCAAGAGCTGCAGTGCCTGTTCCGTGACAATCAATTAATGAAGCAATTAATCCTCCATAAACATAACCCGGAATTGCAGTGTGATATTCTTTGGGAGTAAATCTTGCAATAGTTTCATCGCCATCCCAATAGCTTTTTATCTGATGACCTTTATCGTTTAACCTGCCGCAGCCAAAACAATGTGCAACATCATCAGGGTAATAATCCTGAATTGCTTTATCAATCATAAAAATAATTCCTTTAGCTTTTAATAATCTAAAGTTAATATTCTACCCTTTGTAAATGAAAAAAATTTATCTTTATCAGCCGGAAGAATTCCTTCCATCAAATCTTTCACTTCAAAGCCTGCAACTTTAAGGCAAGTTGGGCAAGCATAAATTCCAACGCCCATACCACTTAACTTCTTTATATAATTATGAGCCGATTCAAATTCCGGATGTGTTACATCAAGCGATCCTTTAACAAGTACTTTTACTGCTTCAATATCCATATAAACAATTACATCTTTATCAGCAGCCATTATTGTTGCCATTTTCAAGGGCATTAAAAGACGATGCGGATCATCATACCCTGCTGTAATATGAATAAATACTCCATCCTTTGTTGGCTGGACTGTCTGTTCTTGTGAAAAAATGTTGGGAAGGTAAATTACAACCCAAAGAAGTAATAATAGTTTTGAAGTAATTTGATTCATCTTATAACTCCTTATAAAATTTTTATGATGAAAATATTTATTTAGTATATGTGACTATAAATCTCTTGCAATAAAATATCCGCTTTGAACTGCTGACACTGCATCCCCGATTTTATCTGCATCACCAATAACATAATAAGGTATCTTGTTTTGAATTTCTTCGATCAATTCTCTGTTTGGACGCATTCCTGCTGAAACAACAAAAACATCAATGCTCTCTAAACTTAATTCTTTATCCGTTCCATTAGTTTGAATAAAATAAATTTTATCATCGTCTATCTTTGTAACTTTTGCGTTAGTATAAATATCAACTTTTGCTTTTTGCAATTTCATAAGATTAAGTTTTCTTGTAATCATTTCCATATCGCGGGCAATGTCTTCAAGCATTTCAATAATTGTAACTTTATTCCCATAATCAACCAGGGTGTTAGCTATCTCAACACCAATCAGACCCCCACCGATGATTACAACATTTTTGTTCCTCGGCAGATTAAATTCATAAAGTATTTCAGCCCAATGATATTCTTTCAATCCATCAATCGGAGGAATAAACGGTTTTGAGCCTGTTGCTATAATTACTCCATCAAATTTTCCTATAAGATCTTTGGGACTAACCTCTTTAGTAATTACTTCAATTTGATGATCTTTTATTTCTTCAACAAAATAATCAATTTGCTTCTGCAATGAGTGCTTCTGTGAAGGAAGAGGAGCCAGATTGAATTGTCCGCCAAGTTTTTCTTTTTCAAAGAGAGTTACTTTATGTCCGCGTTGTTTAAGTGCAAGAGCCGATTGCATTCCGGCTAAGCCTCCTCCAACCACTGCATAGCTCCTTATATCTTCAGCAGGGGTAATTTCCTCAAGTTCTCTTCCTACAAGAGGATTAATTTCACATTGTAATCCATTACCAATTTTTATTCTTCCTAAACAGCCAGTTAAACATGCACTGCAGGGACGAAATCTTCCATCGACCTGTTTTAAGTATTTACCTACAAAATCTGGATCGGCAATCAAAGCCCTTCCGATTGCTATAAAATCTGCAGCATTCTTTGAAAAAATTTCTTCAATGTCCTCATTCTCATTTACTTGTCCAACTGTTATAACCGGTATTGAAACATTTTCTTTTATTTTTTTTGAAAGTTCCCAGGTTTTTCCTTTAGGAATAAAATGATGCTGATAGTACCAGGGTGGACTCATACAAACATCGCCGCTTGTTATATGTAGTGCGGCAACTTTTTCCTGTTCAAGAATTTTTGCAATTTCTGTTGTTTCGTTAATAGTTAATCCACCTTCATATTTTTCATCACCACTTAATCTTACGATAATTGGAATATTTAAAGACGATTTCATTTCTCTAAGAATTTCTAAACCGAATCTTAGTCTGTTTTCTAAACTACCGCCGTATTCATCATTTCTATAGTTAGTATTTGGGGAGATGAATTGTGCAATTAAATATCCAAGCCCAAATTGAAGTTCTATAAAATCATATCCTGCTTTTTCGGATCTGATTGCGGCATCAACTAATTGTCTTTGTACATTTTTAATTTCATACACAGTTAAAGCATGCGGTTTTTGTCCGCCATTTGGACAAGCGATATCAGAAGAAGACAGATAAACATTTCCGGGAAGTTTTGGATTAGCCATCCTGCCGGGATGGTTTATGTGTGCAATCGCTTTAGCACCGTTTTGATGAACGACATCTACTAAGTTTTTGTGTCCAATAATTTTATCATCAGAATCAATACCAATTTGAGTTGGCAGTTCACGAACTTTTTTATCAATAAAAAAAGGTTCAAAAATTACAGCAGCAACGTGCCTTGATCTCCTTTCCCAAAATGCGAGATGTCTTTCGGAAATATTTCCTTCTGTATCACCATATCCGGTTTTAACTGCCGACATTATAAATCTATTTCTTAAATCAACATTCCCTAAAAGCATATAGTATTCTCTTTAATTTTTCCTTTTGTGGATTTGTTAATTAACTTAAAATCCAATTGCATATATTATTAAACCAAGTAGTAATCCAAATCCAAGATTAAACAATTTTAATTTTATTGAATCCTTAACTGAATATGATAACATTGGCAGCATACCGTGTCCATCCTGCACAACAGAGCTTGTAAATAAAACAGAAAAAGGAATCAGTCCTTTTGCAAAAAGCATCACAAAAATAAAGTGAGGTCCGGATTCAGGAATTAATCCAATTAAAGCTCCAAGCAATAAAAGTAAAAAAGTATATTCTGAAGTTATGCTCTGAAGGTCAACAAAAGTCATTGCATACTCTAGAACAAGCAGAGCACCAAATGTCCATAGGAAAACTCTAAAAAGATGACCTTTGATAATGTGATTCCATATATGATCTTTTAAATAGTGTTTGTAGCCTTCGTGACCGGGGTGATATTGTTTGAACTCGCAATCAGTGCAGGTTTTGATTTTAAATTTTTTGATAATGCGGTCAGTTAAAAACCCGGCAAATATTCCTAAGATAAAAAGAATTCCAAAAAGAATTAGAGCTGTATCCGGAATCATAGCAAGCATAATAAATTGCTCGTCTCCTGCAGTTGCAAGCATCAGACCGGTTAGTGCACCAAAACTAATCATTCCGTGAATGTAAAGAGAAACCCCTGCAAATGAACCGAGACAGCCTGGAGCAGTTCCAAGCAGTGAAGCTACTAAGTATTGTTTCCATTTATTCCCGGTCTGAAGAATTGATTCCAGCTTCCCTTTTGTTCTAACATTAATAAAATCAACAGCAATCATCATTACTAAAACAAAAGCCGTAACTTTAACTGATTCTTTAATTACTGTAACAAGTATATCCATAAATTAATCTTCCTATTAGCTACAATTAGATGTTGCAAGGAATAAAAAGAATCAAAAAATATATTTATGGAAGTAAGATGGCAGCTGCAATAACTGTTGTCCACAAACCTGTTTTATCACCTTCAGCGGACTGAGTGATATTAAAAGTTTTTACGATCTTTCCGGACATTTTAAAAACCTGTTCACGCTCATTCCAATCTGATTCGGGATCGAAATCTACCCCCAAAGTTGTAGCAAGCATCTGAGCAGCCAGATCTTCTGCATAATCACCTGCATTTTTTTCAGTAACACCATACGGATGATATTCAGAAAGGTAACCATATTGAGTGTTATCCGCCGGAATTGCCCCACCTATTGAAGCTGCGATTAGTCGGTTTGGTTCATTGGTGGAGTTTCTTGCCATTACCGCAAAAGTAATTTGTCCGGCATGAATTTCCTTCAAACCTTCTTCTCTTGATACTCGCTTACAAGCTGGAGGGAAAATGCTGCTTACAGAAACCAGATTGCATCTTTCAATTCCTGCACTTCTCAAAGCAAGTTCAAAAGAGCTGAATAATCCTTTGTGTCTGCCAACGCCTTTTGTCAAAAAAATTTTTGATGGAACGTACAATTCTTATTCCTTTATTTATTAAATAAGTTTATGATAAAAATATAAACGCCTTATTATTTATTTTTTAATGGTGATGATCGTGCTTACAAGTTTCATAACCTTTTAATTCACCGTTAATGTAACGATTAAATGCATCATCAAAAGCAAGGCCTGGTGCAGTGATAACATTTATTCCAAAGTTTAGAAAATTATTTACTGCTTTTTGTCCCATTCCTCCGGCGATAATGGTTTGAACATTAAATTGTTTTACGTACCCCGGCAGCTGGCAGGCACCATTGTGTTCACCAACCAGTGGATTAAAATAAATCTCTGTTTTAACCAATGAATTTTCTTCATCAATTTCACAAACTTTAAATATGGAACATCTTCCAAAATGCTCCGCAACAGTTTGTTTACCATAATTATGTTCTTCAATTGCTATTGCAATTCTGCTATTCATAGTTAGTCCTGTTTTAATTTTGATTTTTTAATGATGAATTGTTGAATTTTTTTCTTCCAAATCTTTTTCTTTGCTGATGTTTCTCAATCATATACTGGTTTATTTCTATAAGCTTGCCTTGTAAAAAAAGTCTGATTGATTTTTCTGCCGTACAATCTTCACACTTGTAAATTTTAATATTGAGTGAATTGAAAAATCTCAAAATGTTAAATCCAATAAAAGTTGTTATAACAGTTTCAACCTTTTGTTCAATCAGAAAGCGGGCAGATTGAACACCTGCGCCGCCCAATTCTGACGAAAAGGGATTTTGAATAAACCTGTAAGAATCCTTTTCAGAATCGAATAGAAGGAAGTATTCGCTTCTCCCAAACGAATCTGAAAGAAATGCAGATAAATTGGGTTCTTTAACCGAAACAGCAATCAGCATTTTTATTTTCCAAAAGTCTGGTTTCTGCCAAAACCTCTTCTTCTTCCCAGTCCTTTTCCAAATCCAGCACCGCCACACGGTCTTCCACCGCGTCCGAGTCCATAAATTATTTCACTTTTTTCTTCATTTTTATTTAATGCTTCAGATTTTTCAGAATCATTGCATCGACCTCTTCTCCTTCCGGTCAAAGGTCCATGACCCTGTGGTCCGGTTACATCTAAGTTTGGCATAATTAACTCCTTGATTTTTCTTCTGTTTTATTAATTATAAGCGCGGAGCGAAGTTGTCATTTTATTTACTTAGGGAAATTATTTTTGTGTTCACTTTATACTTCGCTCCAACGTTCTTTAATTCATAAAATTAACAGTGAATTTTTTGCATCACCAAAATGAGTGAGTGTTTCTCCGTCTGCTTCCGGTTCATTTAACCAAATCTTACCATCACATAAATATCTGAACTGATATTCTTTACCTGCGTCAAGAACCAGTTCAATTGATGATGACCCATCCGGATTTTTAGTTGAAAACTTGTTTTGATGTGGATCCCAATTATTGAAATCACCAACGATGGTTACTTCATCAAAATTCTCACAGATCTCTTTTGGCAAAATGAAAGCTATCCTACACACTTTTGAATCCTGCGAATATTTTTTTCTAACTGCCATAGTAGCCCTCTCTAATTTTTTTTATAAAATAGGTTACCCTCATACTCAAGCTCAGTTATCTTTTCTTCTTCTATTAATTTTGTGATGACATTCCAATCTGATTTTATTTTTTCTAAATAATTCTCCACTGCATCTTTCCTCATCGGGTGAACTGCCATAATGTTTATCAGCTCCTGTTCCGGCTCAAATCCTGTTGAGAATTCATTCCCCTCATAAATATCCAGCAGCTCTGTATCGGCGTAAATAGATTTGAATATTTTGTAAACAGAATCCAGCTTTTCTTTATACGGTCTATGAATATGTTTTAATGGTGTTGGTCTTGTTGGAACCGTTAAATAAGCAACTTGAGGTGAAACCTTCACGATAAAATGTGCGGTTTTTATTAAATCATCTTCATTATCATTCATACCATCAATCAGCATGGTCTCGGTTACAAGTTTGCCGGAGTAATTCTGCTGAAACTCTAGTATACCATCTAAGATTTTTTGAAGACTTAAAGATTTATGAGGTCGATTAATTTTAAGCCATGTTTTTTCATGAGTCGAATCTACTTTTAAGGAGACATAATCTGCAAAGTTTAATGCTTCCTGTAAATCTTTATGCCAAACAAGAGATGAATTGGTGAAAACTGCAATTTTAATTCCAAAATTCTGAAGTAGCTGAATCGTTTCTGCAAGATTAATGTCAAGTGTTGGTTCGCCATCCGGCACAAAAGATAAATAATCAACTATGTCATTTGATATTTTTAACTTATTCAACCTATCTTTTACTGATGTGTAAATCATCATAGGTGAGTAAAATTCTTTTCGGTCAATTGATAGTTTTGTTGTTAAGCCTACCTGACAATAAACACATGAGTAACTGCAAATCTTCGGAGGTATATTATTTATACCAAGGCTTCTGCCTAATCTGCGGGATGGGATTGGACCAAAAACTATCATAGTGTGTTAAATGATTTAATTGTATGCTAATCTTGTTTTTTCATCTGACATAGTCGGCTTAATCAATTTCTGCCATTCGGCAGTATTCCATGTGTTCAATAATTTATGGGTCATCAAATATTTTTCGGGAATCGGATGAGTTCCAACAACAACCTTTAAATCAAACTTTGATTTAATAAATTCTTTAAAATAACTGATATTTGGACAAGGCGGATAACCGACAACCATTCCTGTTGCAAAATGAATAACTTCTGCTCCGTTTTTTTTCATTTCTTCGGGTGCATATTCAATATTTCCTCCGGGACAACCGCCACAGCTTGTGTAACCTACAACTTCAACTTCTTTATCTATGTAGATGTCAAAGGCTCCTGCTCTTTCTTTAATTGCTCTGAAGCATTTACCACCCGCACAACTTTTGTATCTGTCACAGATAATTATTCCGATTTTTACTTTATCATTCATAAAAATTTCCTATTTGGTTTCAGCAAGTTTGAAGTACTTTTTATTTTTGAAAACAAATTCATCAATTAAATTTTGTGAGATCATTTGGTCAAGTTTATTCATTTTACCATTTGAATAAGCAAAAGTTTTTACAGCCTCTTCTGTAACAGGATATTTTCTAATCGGGCAGTAGATACAATTATAAGAGCAAACATTTGATTTAACATTGTTTACCCCCAGCACTAATTCCAATCTTTGTGATCTGACAAGATCATAAGCAACCTTTCACTTTAAGGTCTTTTTGGATAGAATGCTTTTTTCCAGTTTTATACAAAAAGTCTCGATTTTACTTTTTACCCAAGCAGCTAATTTACTTGGCATCTTTTGCTCATCTGATAACGTAAAGTGATAACGAATTACATTCCAATTATAAAACCTCAAAAATTGATGATAAATCGCTTTTTGTTAAGATTTATTATTGCGGTTTTGCAAAAAATCCGGCAATACCTTGCAATGTTGCATTTCAACAATTAGTTTTGCAATAAACAAATGAGAAATAAAAATGGCAGATGTCAGACAGATAATTGACAAGAATAATGAAACACTAGTCACTCCCGATGGCATTGTAGTAATTACAAAGGACAAAACTATAATTGTTTTTAACGAAGCCGCTGCACGCATAACAGGGTTTTCAGAAGATGATGTTATTGGAGAGAAATTTGAAATTTTATTTTCAAAAAATCCGGAAGAGGAAAAATATATTATTGAGGCACTTGAAGAAAGTTTATCGTTCAGTAATTTATCGGTTAATATAACAGACAAAAAAGGACAAAGTAAAAACGTTTTAGCATCAATATCTCCAATCAAAAGAGATGGAGAAGTATTAAGTGTTGTGTTTGTTTTCAGAAACACAAAGGAAATGCTCACACTTGCTGAGGAGATTCAGGAAAAAACTTCTGAGTTGATTGATCAAAAAAATAAACTTGATGCAATTTTTAACAGCAACATTGAAGGTACTTTCACAATTGATAATAATTGGACAATAACTTCCTTTAATACTTCGGCAGAAAAAATAACCGGATTCAAAAAAAATGAAGCGATAGGAAAAAAATGCTGGGAAATTTTTAATTCTTCATTGTGCCGTAACGGATGCCATATGGAGCATACACTTCTGAAAGGTAAAGCTATGGTGGGAAATGAATTAGAAATCATTCATAAAAGTGGCAGAAAAATTCCGATAAGAGTTAACTCTAATATCTTAACCAACAACAAAAACGAAAAAATTGGTGCGATAGAAACATTCCTTGATATTTCTGAAATCAAAAATTTATCTGCACACTTAAATGATATTTTTAAGTATGAAAATATCGTTGGTAGAAATAAAGAAATAAAACAAATTATTTCTGTTCTGGAAAGCGTATCACAAACAGACACTACTGTTTTGATAACTGGCGAAAGCGGAACAGGTAAGGAATTGGCTGCCCGTGCAATACATCTAAACAGCTCAAGAAAAACAGGTCCTTTCATTGCCGTTAATTGCAGTGCGTTTGTGGAATCACTTATTGAAAGCGAATTGTTCGGTCACGAAAAGGGTGCATTTACAGGAGCAATTAAAACTAAAATCGGAAAGTTTGAATTAGCACAGGGTGGTACTTTGTTTCTCGATGAAATTGGTGATCTATCGGTTGCTGTTCAAACAAAACTTTTACGTGTTTTGGAAACCCGCGAGTTTGAAAGAGTCGGAGGAAATAAACAGATTAAGATGGATACAAGAATAATCACGGCTACGAATAAAAATCTTTTGGATGAAATTAATAAAGGAAAATTCCGGGAAGATTTATTCTACAGGATTAACGTTATAAATATTCATCTTCCTCCACTAAGGGAAAGAATTGATGATCTGCCTCTGATTATAAATCATTTTATAAAATCTTTTAATGAAAAATTTAACAAGAATATTAAACAATTTTCTTCATCAGCATTTGATATTTTAATGGAATACACCTGGCCAGGTAACATCAGAGAATTGGAAAACGTTATTGAGCATTGTTTTGTTTTATGCAACGGAGATGTCATTCAGGTTGAATGCTTACCAAAAAGATTACGTGAAAAGAAAGCACATATATTCACTTCCAAGAATTCAACATCACCCAAAAGCTTTAAGGAAGCAGAAAAGGAACTAATTGTTTCTGTTCTAACCAAAAATAATTTTAACAGAACTAATTCGGCCAAAGAATTAAATATCAATCCATCTACACTCTGGCGAAAGATGAAAAAGTTTGGGATAGAAAATTAATCCAGTATAATCAAGGGTGGATTAATTTATTCATCAGTATATTTTTTTAATATTTGATATATTTGTGCGCCAAAAATCAGATTTATTTACAGATTCCGGAAAAATGATTCACGAAAGCTTAAACGAAAGAGAAAAAACAATCTTACGCTCAATAGTGCAGCAGTTCATATTGACTGCATCGCCGGTTGGATCAAGAAACATCACAAAAAAATTCAATATCGGTGTTTCACCTGCAACTGTAAGAAATATTATGTCTGATTTGGAAGATTCCGGATTTATTAACCATCCGCATACTTCCGCCGGCAGAGTGCCTACTGATAAGGGTTACAGATACTACGTTGATTCGCTGATGGATATCAAAGAGCTCAATGAATCGGAAAAAGGGATAATAGAAAAATCCCTTGATAATAAAACCACTGAAGCTGATGAGATACTTAAGATCGCTTTAAAGTTGTTAAGCAACATTACCAAACAAATCGCTTGTGTAACTTATCCAAAATTAGATAAGGGAATACTTACAAAACTCCAGCTGGTTTCTCTTTCTTCAACAAGATTATTAGTCGTAATAAGCATAAAATCCGGTTTAGTGAAAACTATTACTCTTGAATTCAAAACAGAAATTGAATCTTCCAAATTAAAAAATGTTGAACGATTGCTTAATGAAAGACTAAGCGGACTGACTTTTAATGAAATCAGAAAAACATTTAAAGAAAGATTTACTGATATCAGTAATGATGAGAAACCGATTATAAGACTTTTCATCGAATCGGTTGATAAAATTTTTCAGGATAATAAAACTGAAGATACACTTTTAATTACTGGTGCAACTAATGTTATTCATCAGCCGGAGTTTGAGGATCCTGAAAAATTTCAGAGCATTATAGAACTTATTGAAGATAAAGATATTATCATCCATATAATGGATAAGAAAAAATCTGAAAATAAAAATGATATTGTTATTTCAATCGGAAGTGAAAATCAAAACGAGAAGATGAAAGAGTACAGTCTCATAACCAAAGAATATTCATTTGGTGAAACTACAGGCACTGTAGGTATAATCGGACCAAAACGAATGGAATATTCTAAAGTTGTTGCAATTGTTTCTTATCTTGGAGACACTCTTACAGAAATTTTAACTGGAAAATAAAACGGAGAATAAAACTAATGTCAAAAGAAAAAGTTAAAGATGAATTAAAACCTGAAACTGATGAACAAGTTGAACAAACAGAAAGTAAAACTGAAGCCGAGGAGCAGACAATTGAAGAAAGTACTTCAATTGAAAGTTATGAAGAAAAAATTGCTTCATTGGAAAAGCAGCTAAATGAATACAAAGAAATTGCATTAAGAAAAGCAGCCGAGTTTGAAAATTATAAACGTCGCACAGAAAATGATCAGCTAAATCTTATAAAGTATGCAGCAGAATCCCTGATCATAAAACTACTACCCACAATTGATGACTTTGAACGTTCACTAACTCACATGTCTGAAGAAACAGACGTTCAAAAAATCAAAGAAGGCATTCAACTCATCTATAACAAGTTCATTAAAATACTGGAAGAACAAGGTGTAAAAAAAATTGATGCAGTCGGAAAGCCGTTTGATGTTGAATTTCACGAAGCATTAATGCAAAAACCTGATAATTCAGTTGCACCGCACACCGTTCTGGAAGAGCTTGAGACCGGTTACATTTACAAAGATCGGGTCATTCGTCATTCAAAAGTTATCGTAAGCAGCGACCAATAAATTTAACAAAGTAAACTAAATGGCAAAAAAAGATTATTACGAAGTATTAGGTGTATCCAGGAGTGCGTCTAAGGATGAATTAAAAAAAGCATATCGCAAACTGGCGATGCAATATCATCCTGATAGAAATCCCGGCAACAAGGAGGCAGAAGAAAGATTTAAAGAAGCTGCTGAAGCTTATGAAATTTTAAGTAATGATGATAAACGTGCAAGATATGATAGATTCGGACACGAAGGAGTTAGAGGAAGCGGATTTGGTTCGCAAGGATTTTCCGACATAAATGATATCTTCTCACACTTCTCAGATATTTTTGGCGGCGGTTCCTCTATTTTTGATGACTTTTTTGGGACTTCTGGCGGAAGCAGACGACAACGAAGAGGACAAGGTGTACCAGGTTCCGATTTAAGAGTTACATTAAAATTAACCTTAGAAGAAATCGCTGAAGGCGTATCAAAAAAAATTAAAATAAAAAAGCAGGTTACCTGCGATAAATGCAAAGGTACTGGCGCAGAATCCGGTACTTCAAAAAAAACTTGTCCGATCTGCCATGGCAGTGGTGAAATCAGAAATGTTTCAAGATCTGTATTTGGACAGTTTGTAAATATTCAACCGTGCAATAACTGTAGTGGCGAAGGCGAAGTTGTAGATACACCTTGCAAAAAATGTATGGGTGACGGAAGATTTAATGATGATGTAACTATAAATATCGATGTTCCGGCTGGCGTTCACGAAGGAAGTTATATGACTTTACGTGGGGAAGGAAATGCGGGAAAAAGAGGCGGTACACCCGGCGATATTATCGTTGTATTTAAAGAGCAGGAACATGAATATTTTATCAGAGAAGAAGATGATATCATTTATGATTTAACAATTTCTTTTCCAGAAGCAGTTTTAGGCACTGAAGTGGACGTTCCAACTTTAAATGGTAAAGCAAGATTAAAAATTGATCCCGGTACCCCTCCCGGTAAATTACTTAAGATGAGGGATAAAGGAATTAAGCATTTGAATCATTCAGGTCACGGAGATCAGATAGTTAGAATTACAATAGATGTTCCAAAAAAAATCAGCAATAAAGAAAAAGATTTACTTAAGGAGTTATCAGAACTTCCAAGTTTTAAAGTTTCAGACAAAGATGAAGAAAAAGGTTTCTTTAAAAGATTTGGGCTTTAAAGAATAGTGGGCTAATTTTAATTAGTAAACTTTACCTGTTTCAGATTAATAAAGATTTTTGAGTGAATGCTGGATAAAATTTCCAAAAATTTGGGATTAACTAAAACAGAGATAAAAACTGTTGTCTTTATTGTTTCGATCTTTATTTTAGGGTTGGGGTACAAGCATTTAATTAAAAATTCTGAAAAACCTGAGTATAAAGTATTTGATTATTCAGCTCAGGATAGCCTTTTTTATGAAAACGAAACTGACTCGACAACATACTTTTCCTTAAAAAGTGATGAAAAAAAGGTTGATTATAAGCAGGAAGTTTTAGATTTTAACAATCGAAGTTTTAATAATATTCAGAAAAAAATTATTCCAGCTGAAAATAGTATAAACTTAAATTCTGCAGGAATAAAAGAACTAACGCAGTTGCCCGGTATTGGAGAAAAAACTGCGTCTAAAATTGTAGAATACAGAAATTCAATTAAGAAATTTACCAACATAAATCAGTTACTTAATGTAACTGGTATAGGTAAAAGTAAATTTCAAAAAATAAAAAAATACATTTTTATTGATTAAGTCTAACACTTACTTTTCCCGGAGGAAAAATGTTTTCCAATAAATCTAAGAACGAAGATCCCTGGTATGTGCACGCAGGATTGTATGTTGTAATTGCAATTCTGACTGTTCTGTTAATTAAAGTTGCAATTATTGATCCTAAAGCAGAAGTTGATGCCGAAAGATATTTTAAGAAAGAAGCTCGTTTAAGAATGTCTAACCTTAAAGAAGCTCAAATACTTTATCAGAGAAAATTCGGTCAGTTCACAAACAATGTTGAGAAGCTTGTCAATTTCATTAAAACCGATAAATTCGTTGATAGTGTGGTAAATGCATTTGACTCCCTTACAATGAAACCTGCAAATCCGTTTTTACCACTTTCAGATGGTGTATTCAGTCCGGATAGTTTATTCAGAACTCCAAAATCACAAAGACCATTTATCGTACAGATTGATACATCTGTTGTGAGTGATACAGTTGTTAATCCAAGAGGAAAAGTACTAAGAGTTGAAACTAAGAAAGTTATCGGAAGCAGATATTATATCGAAGATCCAGATGGTTATGGCACAGTTGGCAGCCTGGATAATGATGCATTAAAGAATACCGCATCCTGGGAATAGGTTAAATACTAATGGCAGGATATGAAAATCATGCCGGATTCAATTTCACAGGTTCAAAACTACAGGTTGTAGAAGTTAATTATATTGATGATCAGTTCAGATTAGTAAATGTTGATGAGATAAATTTTGAAGAACAATTTGATTTTGAACACGATCACGACACAAAATTAAGCACCCTGCTACAGGGTGCTTTCCAAAAACTTAATCTTCGCAAAAAATTAAATAGTAATTCAGTTTCCTTTACACTTCCTCTCGAAGTTTTCTATACAGCACAGCTTCATTATGATACTACCTTGCTTTATCAGGATCTGATTGAAGAGTTTAAATGGGAGTTATCGGTACTATATCCATTTTTGCAGGAAAAAGATTTGGTGCTTCAATATTATGAAGTACCCAAAAATCAGTTTAATGAAAACGATTCTGCAATTGTATTTGGATTGCAGAGAAAATATCTTCAAATACTTGATAACTTTTGTAAAAAGAATTCCCTTAAACTAAAATTTGTAGATCATCCTCATATTGCAGCAGAAAAAGCACTTTCTGTGGTTAATATTAATTCATTAAGAGCATTGAACCTGAGTATTTATCTCGTTAAAGATTTTATTTCACTTTTATTTTCTTTTAATAGTAAACCCATTTCGTTAAAAACAATACCATTAAATGATCAAAGTGAAATTACAGATATACTAATGAAAGAAATTTCTGGTGCCTCAGGTCTTAAAATTTCTGCTTCACAAATCAGCAGTGTTTTTATATCGGGAATAAATGTCCCCATCAACTTAGTTCAGACTCTTAAAAAAGCTCTTGGAATTGATTTTATTGTATTTAATCCTTTTGATAAAATAAGACCTGTACCGGATTTATATGAAAGCAAACAATATCTGGAAAATCATAATTCATACTCTTCTGCGGCAGGTATTGTTTTCAGGCTTAGCTAATTCAGATAATTAAATGAAGTTGAGAATCATATCAGGAATATTTAAAGGCCGACTTATCAATGTTCCTGTTTCAGATCAAATAAGACCTACCACTGACAGAGTAAGAGAAACACTCTTTAATCTGCTTAACAATAAAATTGATTTTGAAGGAATTAAAGTTTTAGATCTTTACTCAGGCTCGGGTTCGCTTGGTTTGGAGTGTATCAGTCGTGGTGCAGAAACCGTAACCTTTGTTGAAAAAAATTTTAAGATTTATAAAAACCTTATTGCTAATATTAATTCGTTGGATGCCGAAAATCATTCAATTGTAATCAGAGCTGATGCACGAGATTTTACCAAGAAAAAATCTGAAGTGAAATACGATTTAATAATTGCCGATCCCCCATTTTTCAAATATGATATTTATGAAGTAGTTGAAAACGTTAAGAATAATAATCTATTGAATGAAAATGCATTCATGATAATTGAACGATCAATTCAGACGAGAGAAAAGGATATTGTTAGCTTCGGCATAAATCCATTTAAAATTATTGGTGA
>FWPV01004319.1_pt1 | contig 19553 bp, 17 predicted proteins | sample 2228371 | NCBI WGS metagenome assembly FWPV01 (sample SAMEA103939776, study PRJEB20133) | metagenome
GACCAGGTGCTCGCTGCACTGGCACAGGCGCAGAACCAGAACCAGCCGGCCGTGGCCGACAGCAAGCGCAGCGCCGGCGCTGCGTGATCCTGAATCGAGACAAGAGAATCCAACTGTGACACAAGCCAGTTCCTCCTCCAGTGCCCTCGTGGCCAAGCCCACCCTTGCCCCGGTGCCTGCCACTGCGCCGGCAGCCGTTGCCGGCGTCGAAACCGGCATCGAGCGTCCGCGCCAGATCGGGCTGGCCATTGCCTTCCTCGTATTCGGCGTGTTCGGCCTGTGGGCAGCGCTGGCACCCATCGACGGCGCAGCGTTTGCGCCGGGCATCATCCGCGTCAGTTCCTACAACAAGATCGTGCAGCATCTCGAAGGCGGCATCGTCAAAACCATCAACGTGAAGAGCGGCGACCATGTGCAGGCCGGCGATGTGCTGCTGGTGATGGACTCCACGCAGTCGCAGGCCCAGCTGGAAATCCTCAACGGCCAGCTGCTGACGGCCACCGCCTATGAAGCGCGCCTGCTGGCAGAGCGTGACGACGCCGACACGGTCAACTACCCCGCGCTGGTGCGCGAAGCGGGCCAGGCCGGCAACAATGAAATGATGGCGCAGAACCAGATCTTCACCACGCGCAAGGCAGCATTGGATGGTGCGGTGGATGTACTGGAACAACGCATCGAACAGCTGCAGTCGCGTCTCGACGGCCTGACAGCCCTGCAGGCATCCAAGAACACGCTGGCGCAGTCCTTTGCCGAAGAGCTGGAAGATTTCCGCGGCCTGCTGGAGGAGGGGTTCACCGACAAGCAGCGCCTGCGTGAGCTGGAACGCGCGCATGCAGCCGCCTCCGGTGAAGCCGCCGACCTCAAGGCCAACATCGCCTCCACCGAAATCCAGATCGGCGAAACGCGTCTGCAGATCATCCAGACCGAGAACGAATTCCAGAACGACGTGGCCAACCAGCTGGCCGAAGTACAGAACCAGCTGAAGGACATCCGCGAACGCATCACGGCCAATTCGGACATCGTGGCGCGCACCGAAGTACGTGCACCCATCGAAGGCGTGGTGAACAACCTGCAGGTGCACACCGAAGGTGCCGTGCTTGCTGCCGGCAGCCCCATCGCCGAGATCGTGCCGCAGAGCGACGACCTCGTCATCGAAGCCTCCGTGGCACCCATCGACATCGACCGCGTGACGGAAGGGCTGGAAGCCATGGTGCGCATGTCGTCCTTCAACGGCAAGAGCGTGCCCACGCTGTACGGCACCGTGCAGACGCTTTCGGCCGATGCCATCCAGGACCCCAACACCGGTGCGTCGTACTACACTGCACGCATCGCGCTGACGCCGGAATCCATCCAGGACCTGCAGGGCTTTGAACTGGTGCCCGGCATGCCGGCCGAAGTGTATATCGCCACCGGCTCGCGCACCTTCCTGCAATACGTCATGAAGCCGCTGTCGAATGCCGCAGCGCGTGCTCTCCGGGAAGACTGATCACGATGAAGCTCACGCATCGCTTTACCCGCAAGGCCTGTCTGCTGCTGGCGGGCCTGTGCCTGCCTGCACTGGGCCTGGCACAGCCGGCACCGATCGGCTCGTCGTTGCAGGATTTCTACACGGCCGCACTGGAATACAGCCCGGTGCTGAACATCGCACGTGAGCGCTGGAACGTCAGCTCGGCGCGCAAGTCCTCGGCCACTGCGCAGCTGCTGCCGCAGGTCAATGCCAATGCCAACCTGTCGGACAACGAGCGTGAAGCGCGCGGCATCACCACGCAGTATGACGGTGAACGCTATTCCGTGCAGATGAACCAGGTGCTGTTCAACTGGCAGGCCTTCAATGCGCGCCGCCGCGCCGCACTGCAGGAAGACCAGGCGGAAGCCGAATACTACGCCCAGCTGTCGGTACTGCTGACGGAAGTGGCAGACAAGTACCTGGGCGTGCTGCAGGCCGAAGACGCACTGCGTTCACTGGATTCCGAACTCGAGGCGATGACGAACCAGGTCAACCAGCTGCAGTCGCTGTATGACCGCCAGCTGGTGCAGGTGACGGCGCTGTACGATGCACAGGCACGCCTGGCCGATATCCAGGCCCAGCGCGTGATGGCCGACAGTGAGCTGCAGCTGGCCAAGGCCTCGCTGCGCGCGCTGTCGGATCTGGAAACCGGTGAACTCAAGCGCCTGCCGGAGGAAATCGAAGTGCCGGCACTGGATGGCGACCTGTCCGAATGGATCGATCGCACGCGCGCCAACAATCTTTTGATCGAAGCGCGCGAATTCGCCTACCAGGCCGCCCAGCGCCAGGTAGCGGAAGCACGCGGCGCCTACATGCCGCGCGTGTCACTCGTGGTGCAGCAGTTGCAATCCAACACCGGCTTCGACAACCAGCAGCAGGATCGCTACGACACCACCTACGTCGGCGTCGATGTGCAGGTACCGCTGTTTGCCGGCGGCCGCAACCGCGCCGGTGAGCGCGAAGCCCAGAGCCTGCGCAACATTGCACAGCACGAACTGCGCCAGACCCAGCTGGACATGGTAGAGCGCGCACGCACCGCCTTCCTGCAGGTGAAATCCGGCGAGGCGCGCATTGCCGCTGGCCAGGCACTGCTGGAATCCACCACCACGTCCTACACGGCCATGCAGCGCGGTTTCGAGCTGGGCACCGTGACCAGCGTGGACCTGCTGAATGCACTGCGTGACCGCTACCAGTCCGAGCGCGAACTGCAGCGCGCCCGCTACGACCACCTGCGCGCCATGCTGAGCCTGCGCAGCGAAGCCGGCGACCTCGACGTCGACGACCTGCTCGAAATCAGCAACATGCTGGAATAAGGCGATCGCCGACCCCTGGATCGCGTTGATGCTCAGGACCAGTGGTGGGGGAGAGCGACGTAGCCGCGGGCAAGGCCGCGCTGTTCCACGTTGAGCTCGGCGGCCAGCTTCACTTTTTCGTAGATGTGCACGCCGCGCTCACACAGCAGGTAGACATCAACGAAGTAGTAGCCCTTCAACAGCGCCAGTGCAGGGAAGCGGATGCTGGCACTGCAGATACCCTGGGCATCGGCCGTGAACCCCACGCCGTCATTCCCTGAGCCCGCCCTCGTCACGCCGTTGCCGTCGCCGCTGGAAATGACCACACCCACGCTGGGCACCGGCACGCCGTTGCCGGCGTAGAAGCGTACGCGCAGCTCCAGATTGCTCTTTTCACTTTGCACGATGTGCGAACGTCCCGGCACGCCGTCCACCAGCACGCTGATGTTGAGGATGCGCGGCAGCTCGCCGACGCTGGCCGCTGCCGTCGTGTGCGCTGCCTGTGCCTGCTGGTTCTGCTGCGTCTCCCGCACTTCCTGCGCATCGGCATCATCCTGCTGGCGCATGCTGCGGCGATTCAGGAATTCGCTGTAGTGGGCGATGACGTCGGCCGGATTGCCGTCCTCACGGATGCGGCCCTCCTCGATCCAGATCACGCGATCGCACAGTGCTTCCACCTGGTACAGCGAGTGCGAGCAGAAGAAGATGGTCTTGCCGGACTCCTTGAACTTCATGATGCGGTCGAAGGAGCGCCGCGCAAAGATGCCGTCGCCCACAGACAGCGCCTCGTCGATGATGAGGATGTCGGGGCTGACGTTGGTGGCCGCGGCAAAGGCCAGGCGCACGAACATGCCGCTGGAGTAGGTCTTGACCGGACGATGGATGAATTCGCGGATGCCGGAGAATTCCACGATGTCGTCGTAGATGGCGTCCGTCTCGCGCTTGCTGAGGCCCTGGATGGAGCAGTACAGGTAGATGTTGTCGTGCCCGCTCATCTCCGGGTGGAAGCTGCCACCCAGTTCCAGCAGCGCCGCGATGCGGCCGCGCACGTCCACGGTGCCGCGGCTGACCTGCAGCGTGTTGGCCAGCACCTTCAGCAGCGTGCTCTTGCCGGCGCCGTTGCGTCCGACCACGCCCACCACTTCACCTTCGCGCACCTGCAGTGAAACATCCTGTAGCGCGGCGCTGAGCTGGTGACAGGGCCTGCCGGTGAAAATTTCGCGCACGCGGTCGAAGTCGCGGGCATAGAGCTTGTAGTCCTTGCTGACGTCTTCGAGGCGTATGACGGTCTGCTTCATCACAGCACCTCACGCACGTGCGGCAGGCTGCGGCGGTACAGCACCCAGCTCGGCCCCAGCAGCAGCAGCCACAGCCCCCACAGGCGGTAGACCGAATGCCACGGCAGCGGCTGCCATTCCACCAGCGCGTGGATGCAGCGCATCAAGTCGGAAAACGGATTCAGCCACAGCAGCTGCTGCATGCCCGCCGGCACCATGTCGGGGAAGTACAGGATGGGCGTGGCATACATCATGAAAGTCAGCAGGATCGGCAGGGCCTGGGCGAAGTCGCGCACGAACACGCCCAGCACCGAGCCGATGAGGCCGATGACGCCCGGCTCGTCGGAGTTGCGGGTGACGACCATCCGCCCGCCGGGGATGGCGTCGACGCGGTAGCCGTCGACGCGGACGATACGGGGATCGTCGCCGGCGAAGCCTGCCCGCTGTCGCAGTCGACCCCCGAGGGGCAGTCAACCGCGATCACCAGCGGGAAGCTGGGCTGATTGGATACAAAATTGAGGATCCTCTCGACATCGGCATGCAGCGGAAGTTTGATGCCGGTGCCGAGAACACCGTCGAGGAGGATGCCGGATTTCTCGACAAGCTCTTCCAGGCGGATCAGGTCAGGATCAGCGCCGAAGGGGATCACCTCGCCGCCAGCAGCTTTGACCCGCTCGACCAGATGGTCGTCCTCGGGTCTGGCGCGGGTCAGGTACGCGCAGACCGGCCAGCCGACATCCGCCAGCGCAGCGAGCGCCACGAGAGTGTCGCCGCCATTGTTGCCCGAACCGACCAGGCCCAGCACCAGCTTTTTTTCGCCCTGGTGAAAAAGCACATCGATGATCCGGGCCAGTCCGCGTCCGGCGCGTTCCATCATCTCTTCATAACTCACCCCGCGCTGATTCGCCTCGCGCTCGATCGCGCGCATCTCCGCTACACTTACCAGCCTCATCCTGACTCCTCCTTTGTAGATCCCACCAGGATTATAACCTGCAAACGTTCCGCCTGCCCGCTGTTCAACAGGACTGGTACCCGCCGTGGTGTATAATTTTGCCAATGCGTAAATGGCTGTTCGTTACGGTTTTTATCTCGGGTTTCACCAGCCTGGCGGTCGAGATGGCCGCTTCGCGCTTGCTCGGCAACTACTTTGGCGCCAGCAACCTGACCTGGGCAAGCATCATCGGTCTGATCCTGATCTATTTGACTGTCGGATATTTCCTAGGCGGGCGTTGGGCCGACCAATCGCCGCATTTCAGCACATTTTTCCAGATTCTGATCTGGGGTTCGTTTGCGGTCGGGCTGGTGCCGATGGTTTCCCGCCCGATCCTGCGGTTTGCCGCCGTCGCCTTCTATGATTTGCAATTCGGCGCGCTGATCGGCTCCTTTGCGGCTGTCCTCGTGCTGTTCAGCATTCCGGTCACCCTGCTTGGCACCGCCTCGCCTTTCGCCATCCGCCTGGCGATCCAGGATTCTCGCCAGGCAGGTCGAATCTCAGGTCAAATCTATGCGGTTTCCACGCTTGGCTCCTTCCTGGGCACATTCTTCCCGGTCCTGATTCTGATCCCTCTGGTCGGCACCTACCGGACTTTTCTGGTGATCAGCGCGCTGCTGCTCTGCACCGCGATCGCCGGACTTTGGCACACCACCAGTTGGAGAAAGACGCTCCCATTCTTGTTTCTCCCCGCTTTGATCGCCGTGCTGTATGTCCTCGGGGTACGCGGCGCGGACAAAAACACTCCCGGGCTGATTTATGAAAAGGATTCACCCTATAACTACGTTCAAGTCCAGCAGATCGACCAGGCCCTGCTGCTTCGATTGAACGACGGACAGGGTTACCATTCAATCTATCATCCCGACATCCTCTTTTTCAACGGGCCCTGGGAGCAGGTGCTGGTGGCGCCCTTTTTCAACCCCGCGCCGGTCGAACCAGAATCGATCACCAGCATGGCGATTGTCGGACTGGCGGCCGGAACGACCGCCTACCAGGCATCGGCGGTTTTCCCCAATATCCAGATTGACGGGATCGAAATTGATCCGGTCATCGTCGAGGTCGGGCGGAAATATTTCCATATGACCATGCCCAACCTCAACGTGATCGTTCAGGACGGGCGGGTCGCTTTGGCGCAGAGCCAGAAAAAGTACCAGGTGATCAGCGTGGATGCCTACCGCCCGCCTTACATCCCCTGGCATCTGACCACCGTGGAATTTTTCGAGATCGTCCGCGACCACCTGACCGATGACGGGGTGATGGTGATCAACGTCGGGCGCAGTCCGCAGGACCGCCGTTTGATCAATGCGCTGGCGAGCACCTGCCTGGCCGTCTTTCCGACCGTGCATGTGATGGACCTTCCGGATTCCTTCAATTCAATCCTCTTCGCGACCGTGCAACCGACCGACCCCGCGAACCTTACAGACAATTTCATTGCGCTGGAGCAGAGCGGCGCAGCCCCGGAGCTCCTTCTCCAGTCCATGGGCAGCACGCTGGCAAACCTGCGGGCAGCGCCAGGGCCTGGGCCGATCTTCACAGACGACCAGGCGCCGATCGAATGGATTACGAATTCGATGGTCATTGATTTCTTACTGTCTGGAGGAGCGGAACAAATCCAATGAAAATTTTACGGGCAACATTAACTGCGCTGATCGCGGCAGCGGTTCCATTCTTTTTGATCATGTCAGTCATCCGGCTGCTGTTCACGCCGCTCTCCCTGCGAATCGAATATAACCTGCCGGGGTTCCCGGAAGATGTTTACGGATTCTCAAAGGAAGAACGGCTGCACTGGGGGATCATCTCGCTCGAATACATTGTTGATAACAAAGATCTCAGCTATCTCAGCGAGCAGAAGCTGTCTGGAGGCCAGCCGCTATACAACGAACGAGAGCTAAGCCACATGAGAGACGTGCAGGCGCTGTTCCAGGGGATGGTTCGGGTGTGGACAGGCCTGGCCCTTTTCCTCGTCCTCGCTGGCGGGATCGCTTGGCTGTTGAAGTGGCTGCCCTCGTATGGGAAAGCGATATCGATCGGAGGGTTCATCACCCTCGGCCTGATCGGCCTGAGCCTGGCGGGTATTCTGGCCGGATTCTCAGGATTCTTCACCGGCTTTCACCGTCTGTTCTTCACCGGCGACTCCTGGCTCTTTCAATATAACGACAGTCTGATACGTCTTTTCCCGATGAAGCTCTGGCAGGACAGCTTCACTGCGGCGGGCGTGTTGAGCGGCGGTTTGGGTCTGGCGGCTGCGCTCCTGCCCCGCCGCTGGATCCGCAAATCCATCTCCGCTGAATAAAAAACAGCGCAGGGCTGCGCTGTTTTTTTTATTTGTTGTCGGGAATCCGCTCAACGGATAGCGACGGGGTTCTCCTTGTCAATCGACGGGTCAAAGATGTGCATGTTGTCCATATTGAAGACCAGCTGAACATCTTCGCCCATGGTAAAGCGCGTGCGCGGATCAACCCTGGCGGTGTAATTGTGATTCCCCGCCACCATATAAAGGAAAATCTCGTTGCCCATCAGCTCGGTCACGTCGACCTTCGACTGGACCGGCTCGGCGTGAATGCCGGGAGGCGCGAACTGCGGGTTGTGGATGTCTTCGGGACGGATCCCCATAATGATTTCTTTCCCGGCATGCGGCGCGTAAATCGGAACTTTGTTATCCGGAACCTTTACCGAGAACACACCGGTATCGACAAACAGGCTGCCGTCTGACCTGCGAAGGTGACCCGGAAAGAAATTCATCGCCGGCGAGCCGATGAAACCCGCCACAAACAGGTTGGCCGGATAATCGTAAAGATTCTGCGGTGTGTCCAGCTGCTGGAGAATACCCTTGTTCATCACGGCAATGCGGGTCGCCATGGTCATCGCTTCAGTCTGATCGTGGGTCACGTAGATGAACGTGGTTTGCAGGCGGAGATGAAGCTTGCTGATCTCAGACCGGGTCTGAACTCTGAGTTTGGCGTCCAGGTTGGAAAGAGGTTCGTCAAACAGGAAGACTTTCGGCTCACGTACGATCGCTCGGCCGACCGCCACGCGCTGACGCTGCCCGCCGGACAGCTCGCGCGGCTTGCGCTTGAGCAGGTGATCGATGCCGAGAATGGCTGCGGCTTCCTTCACCCGCCGGTCGATCTCATCCTTGGACACTTTGCGCAGCTTTAATCCAAAAGCCATGTTGTCGTATACGCTCATGTGCGGATAGAGCGCATAGGATTGGAACACCATGGCGATATCGCGGTCTTTCGGCGGCACGTCGTTGACCGCCGTGTCCCCGATATAGACCTTGCCTTCGGTCACCTCTTCCAGACCCGCCAGGCAGCGCAGCGCGGTGGTCTTGCCGCAGCCCGAAGGGCCGACGAGGACGAGGAATTCCTTGTCGTCGATCTTGATGTGTAAATCCTGGATTGCGACAAAGTCCCCAAATTTCTTCCAAACATGATCGTAAGTTACACTTGCCATGTCAAACAAACCTCCTTCCGGAAAGAGTATAGTGATTAGATTATACGGTACATATGTATAGATAGCAACCGGATTCGGAATTTTAATTGTGCGCCGGATAACAATCCTAATTTCGAAGAGTATTCCTGTTTATTTGGTAAACTATTATGAGAAACAATATGAGAGGGGCGAGGAGGATGGGAACACAATTATCTATCGGTTTCAGTAAAATTCACCGGGAAGCAGCCGAGGTGCGCGACTTTTTACCCAGTTTGATCGCTCACGTCGCCAATTGGAGCCGTGAGATCGTTTTGGAACATGAGTACGGCTCCGGGATGGGTTTGAGCCAGGCGGACTATCAAGCCGCAGCGGCCTCCGTCCGGTTCGCTTCCCGCGAGGAAGTATTCCAGCAGGATCTTGTGATCGTCCTTCGCTACCCGGATGAAAACTTGATCCGCTCCATGCGTCCAGGTGCCTGTTTGATTTCAATGCTCCACTATCCAACCCGTCCTGCGCGAGTGGAATTCCTGCGCTCACTCGAGATCGATGCGGTTTCGCTGGATTCGATCAAGGACGATACCGGCAGACGCCTGGTGGAAAATCTGCGCCTGGTTGCCTGGAACGGGGTGGAGGCCGCATTCCGCGTGCTGCGCAGCATCTATCCCCACCCGGGTTTCGAAAGCCCGCAGCGCCCGCCGATCTACGTCACCGTCCTGGGATCTGGCGCGGTCGGCATGCATGTCGTCCCTGCGGCCATCCGCTATGGGGATGAAAACCTTTGGCGCCGTATGGTTTCCAGCGGAGTTCCTGGCGTGAAGATCAACGTGGTCGATTACGACCTGACCAGCCACTACTCGATCATGCAGGACTTGCTGCGCCAGTCGGACATCTTGATCGACGCGACACAGCGGCTGGATACCTCCATCCCTGTCATCCACAACGACTGGATTGCCTTCATGGCGCCTCACGCCGTGCTGCTGGATTTATCCGTGGATCCGTACGACTGCGAGAACATTCCATACACTGTAAAGGGCATCGAAGGAATCCCTCACGGAAACCTGGATAAATATATTTTCAAGCCGGACGACCCCGCTTACGAAGAGATCCCCCCCTGCGTGAGCACCCGCAACCGGCGGTACGCGGTTTCCTGCTATTCCTGGCCCGGGGTGACGCCTAAAAAGTGCATGGACATCTACGGTAAGCAACTCGCGCCCATCCTGCGGACCATCCTCGAAGCGGGAGGGGTGAAAAACCTCAACCCGGCTGGAACATTCTTCCACCGGGCGATCACCCGCGCGATGCTTTCCCACTGGCATCCCAGGTTGGAATAGCCCCTGAGGCAGCGCTCATCCTCACTGCGCAGACCGGCTGCTGCCGGCGGCTTTTCTGAATGATCCTCATCAGACTTGTACCCCGCCATTTCGATGACGGGCAAAATCGCTCCAAGGAGTAAGCAATGGACCATATCAATGTAACGATCGGTTTTCCCCGAATGAACAAAGAAGCGGGAGAGAAGCGCGTCTTCCTGCCAGAATTCATCCAGTTTTTGACCAGCCGGGGAGCAGCCGTGTACATCGAGGAGGGCTACGGCTCCCGTTCGGGTTATTCCTTCGACGATTACCAGCAGGGAAATTCGCGCGTTCACGCCGCCTCGCGCGAGGAAGTCTACTCGAAGGATATCGTCATCGTCCTTCGATCCCCGACCCTTGACGAATATCAATTATTAAAGAGAGGCGCAGTCCTCTTTTCGATGCTCCATTTTCCAACCAGGCCGAAACGCGTTCAGGCGTTGAAAGAGCTCGGCATTAAAGCCATCTCGATGGACAGCGTCGTCGACGACAACAACATCCGCCTGGTCGAAAATATGAAAGCCGTCGCCTGGAATGGATTGGAAGCCGCCTTCGACCATCTCGAAAAGCGCTGGAAAAATCTGGTTCGCCCGGACGGAAAACCTATCCAGGTTCTCATCCTGGGCACCGGAATGGTCGGCAAGCATGCCGTCGACGCGGCTACCAAGCTCGGGAATGTCGAACGGAACAACGATCACATCCGCAGGGGAGGACCGGGCGCATATGCGATTTCCATTGGAAGAAACCTGACCTATCAGAGTGAGCGGATGGAGTGGCTGATGCGCGATACGGACATTCTGGTGGATGCGACCCAGCGCCGCGATACCAGCAAACCGGTGATACCCAACCCATGGATCGCCTGGCTGCCTGAACATGCGGTCATCGCCGACCTCGCCGTGGATCCTTATATCCTGACCGTCGATCCCCCGGTTGTCCGCGGCATCGAAGGAATTCCGCAGGGCGACCTGGATCAATACGTTTTCCTGCCCGACGACCCGAAGTGGGACGCGTGCGTCCCCGAGAGCGTAGACTCGACCCACAGGCGTGTGACCGTATCCTGCTATTCCTGGCCCGGCATCCACCCGGAAGCCTGCATGCGCCACTACGCCCAACAGATGCGCCCGCTCATGGAAATCCTTCTCGAAAAGGGCTATGATCGCCTTTCGCTGAACGGGTCGTATTTCGAACGGGCCTTATACCGGGCTACCCTCGACGGGTGGCTGGAATTAAATCAATAATCCCGGCGGTCTAGGATCGGACCCGTGGCGAGTCTGCGTAAGCAGGCTAGAACTAATGTGCTATAATCGAACATACGCCCGAAACTGCCCTTGGAGGGATGACATGCCCGAACTGCCTGAAATCGCCTCGCGCGCCAGAGAAATGCGCACCGAGCTGGCCGGTAAATTCATCTCCGGCATGGAAATCTATCAGCCGAAATGCCTGAACGTCGAACCGCAGGTTTTTCAATCTGCCCTGAGCGGCGCGCGGATCGAAGATGTCAGTCACCGCGGCAAGTGGATCTTCACCCGCACCAGCCGCGGCTGGCTGCTGCTCAACCTGGGCATGGGCGGTGAAATCTTGCTGTCCAATCGTGTGATATTACCCGATAAATATCGGCTCCTGATCGATTTTTCTGACGGCAGCATTTTATCAGTGAATTTCTGGTGGTTTGGCTATGCGCACTTCGTCCCGCTCGATCAGCTCCACACTCACCAGATGACTGCCAGGCTCGGTCCCAACGCGCTGGATGTTTCCCCCGAACAGCTTCATGCATTGATCCAGGGCAGGAAATCCAGGCTGAAGTCCTTTCTCCTTGACCAGACAAACCTGGCCGGGATCGGCAACGCCTATATCCACGATATCCTTTTCCTTGCCCGCCTGCACCCCCTTCGCACCCTGGACAGCCTCACCTCTCAAGAAGTAGGTCAGCTCTTTGACGGGATTCAAGGCGGGCTGAAACCAGCGTTGGAGTTAAATGGAGCTTTTTACGAGGTTGATCTCTACGGCAGAAAAGGGCGCTTTTCGATGGAGCATATCCTGATTGGTTACCGCGAGAATCAGCCGTGCCCGCGCTGTGCAGCCCCTATCCAGAAGATAAAAACCGGCAGCACCAGTAGCTTTATCTGCCCGGCCTGTCAGCCGCTCTGACCGTTCCGAACCGGCTGGAGAAATCACTAAAATTGGCTATTCCATACAGTCCGGTTAAGGGGTTAAAATTCACCTTGCGGCTGCAGCCGTAAGGGTTCCAGCATAGGAGAACCGAATCATCCTGGTTAGGGGTAATCCCTCGGTCAATTCGGGTGAATTCTCACCCCGTTAGATGAACGATCCGGCCGCCGGGAACCATCACGAGGCTTTCAGTGTCCATCTCGCCAGCGGTCTTAGCGTACGACCTTAAGAACGCCCTCAGCGCCAACCGGATCAAAGGTCTGTGGCGCCTGATGACGGGCTTTCGCCTGCATTACCTCGGCGCGAACCTCAGCCTGGGGGTCTCGGCGTTATCCAAAACATCCACTTACCTTTTACTGCGTTACTTTATTGATCATTACCTGGTTGCCAAAGATGCGCTGGTATCCCTGCCAGTCATCGCCCTCGGCTTTGTTGGACTGGCGGTTCTGGAGGGATTCTTCTCATTCACCAGCGGGCGTCTGGCGGCGCAAACCGCCGAAGGCACCGCCCGACGATTGCGCAATTACCTTTTTGATCATATTCAAAATCTGACCTTCACCTACCACTCCCGAATGGAGACCGGGGAACTGATCCAGCGCTCGACCTCCGACGTGGATGCCCTGCGCCGTTTCTTCGCCGACCAGGCGATTGGCGTCGGGCGGATCATCCTGCTATTCACCATCAATTTCATCGCTCTGCTCCAGCTCAATGTCAAACTGGCGTTGATTTCTGTGATCGTCGTACCGGTCGTCATCGCAATCTCAGTGCTCTTCTTCCGAAAAATCTATAAAGCCTACGAGGAATACCAGAATCAGGATGCCGTTCTCTCGACCACTCTCCAGGAGAACCTGAGCGGCATCCGCGTGGTCAAAGCCTTTGCCCGCCAGGAATATGAGATCAACAAATTCGAGCGCGACAACTGGGAGAAATTCCTGCGCGGCAAGCGCCTCCTAAGCATCCATTCGCTCTTCTGGCCGATATCGGATACGATCTGCGTCGCCCAAATCCTTGGCGGCTACCTGACCGGCGCGCTGATGGCGATCAACGGGGAGATCACCGTCGGCACCTACCTGGCTTACGTTGGTCTGATCGTCTGGATCATCTGGCCGATGCGCAATCTGGGGCGGCTTATCGTGCAGATGTCAACCGGATGGGTCTCTTATAAACGCGTCATGGACATCATCAGCCAGGAGCGGGAACCGCTCGATGAGGGCGATTATCTGCCTGATAAAGATCTGACCGGCGAAGTGGAATTCAATCGGGTTGGCTTTACCTACGCAGAGGGAAATATCGCCCTTGAGGACATCAGCTTTCGGTGTGAACCGGGACAGATCGTTGCCTTGCTTGGCTCGACCGGTTCGGGAAAATCCACTCTGGTCCAGCTGCTTCCCCGCTTCTATGAATACACCAGCGGTTCCATCAAACTGGACGGAATAGAGCTCAAACGAATTCCCCGCCGCTACCTGCGCAGGCAGATCGGCATCGTCGAGCAGGAACCATTTCTCTTTTCCCGGTCGATCCGCGAGAATATCTCGTACGGGGTCGGCAGGGACGTTTCTCAGGAGGAAATTGAAACCGCAGCCAAAGCGGCGGCCATCCATGAGATGATCCTGTCCTTTGACAAGGGTTACTCTACTCTGGTCGGAGAGCGCGGCGTGACCCTCTCCGGCGGTCAAAAACAGCGAATAGCCATCGCCCGCGCCCTTCTCAAGAATCCCTCCATTCTGATCCTGGACGATTCCACCTCGTCAGTTCCAGAACCTGATGGCCGGGCGAACGACGTTTGTGATCGCCCACCGCATCCAGTCCATCATGAACGCCGACCTGATTCTGGTGATGGACAAAGGGCGAATCTGCCAGATCGGCCGGCACGCCGAGCTGATCCAGCAGGAGGGCATGTACAGGCAGATCTTCAACATACAGACCAGCATCGAAGACGAGTTGGAAAAGGAAATCGCCAGTGCCGGCTGAATATTACGAGGAAGAAGAATTCACGACCCGATTCAGCGGAAAAACCCTGCGGCGGGTGATCGGATTGACCCGCCCGCACATCCGCTGGGTGATCGGATTCCTTCTCACGGTTCTGATCGTATCGGCCCTCGATTCGGTCTTTACCTACCTTAGCAAACAGATCATTGATCTCGGCATCATCTCCCGGGATAAGCCCATGCTGTACCGCCTGCTGGCCGCTTACGGCGGGCTGACCCTGATTCAGGCCGCCTGTGTGTTCGGATTCGTCTTCCTGGCGGGCGTCCTCGGTGAGCGGGTGCGCTACGACCTGCGCCAAAAGATGTTCAACCATCTCCAGGCCCTCTCCCTATCGTATTTCAGCCGTACGCCGGTCGGATGGATCATGTCGCGAGTGACCTCGGACAGCGAACGAGTCGCCGATCTGGTCACCTGGGGGATGCTGGACGTTTCCTGGGCGGTCATGAACATTTTGACCGCGATGGGATTCATGCTGTACATCAACTGGCGTCTGGCGCTGATCGTCCTTGCGATCCTGCCGCTGCTCTTCTATATCGCTTACGAATTCCGTAAGCGTATTCTGGGAGAGTTTCGCAACGTCCGCAAGTTCAACTCGAAGATTACCGGCGCCTTTAATGAAAACATCACCGGGGTGCGCGTGGTCAAAGCGCTGGGACGCGAGGACGCCAATCTCCAGGAATTCAGCCTGCTGACACGCGACATGTACAATTCGGGCTACCGGGCTGCCTGGCTGAGCGCCCTGTTCCTGCCCTCCGTGCAGATTGTGTCCGCAGTCGCCCTGGGAAGCGTCGTCTGGTACAGCGGCTGGCAGGTGGAATTCGGCGGAATGACGATCGGGGGGATCCAGGCCTTTGTTTCCTACATCACCTTCATGATGTGGCCCATCCAGGATCTCGCCCGGGTTTTTGCCGAAATGCAGCACGCCATTGCCTCAGCCGAGCGAATCTTTTCACTGATCGATTCCATACCGGATGTCAAAGACCGCCCAGGCGCTTTCGACCCGGGCAGCATCCAGGGAGACATCGAATTCGAAAATGTGACTTTCTACTACGACGACAGCGATCAAAAACCTGTGCTGGTAAATTTCTCTCTCAAAGTCCGGCGCGGCGAGACCGTCGCCTTGGTCGGCGAGACGGGAGGCGGCAAGACAACCATCGTCAACCTGATTTGCCGTTTCTACGAGCCGAAGAAAGGCCGGATCAAGATCGGCGGAAAGGATTACACCTCCTATTCTCTCCACGCCATTCAATCCCGGATCGGCATGGTCTTACAGACGCCGCATCTCTTCTCCGGTTCCATTCGCGAGAATATCCGCTACGGACGATTAAGCGCAACCGACGAGGAGGTGGAGGCGGCAGCCCGTCTGGCCGGCGCCCACGAATTCATCGTCAAATTCGGGAAAGGGTATGACGAAGACGTCGGCGAGGGCGGCAACCTGCTGTCCGTGGGTCAAAAGCAGTTGATCAGCCTGGCGCGAGCCGTACTGGCTGAGCCGGAGATCTTTATCATGGACGAGGCGACCAGCTCGGTAGACACCCTGACCGAAGCGCTGATCCAGCAGGGCATGGAAACCATCATGAAGGGCCGAACGAGCTTCATCATCGCCCACCGCCTGTCGACGATAAAGCGCGCCGACCGGATCATTGTCATCGAAGGCGGCAGGATCGCGGAGATGGGCACACACCGCGAATTGCTTCGCAAACGCGGCAAATACTTCCAGCTTTACACCAAACAGTTCCGCAGTCAAATGGACATGATGATGGAAAACCTGTCTGAGCAGCAGGCTGCGGCTTGACCGGTTAACCGCGGGCCGCCCTCACGATAACCCCGGGCGGCCGTTGATTTGCGGCGGTTTACTGCAGTACTCTATGATTAATAGATCTCTGGAACGAAAGTCTGGTCGGTGATCGGCGGGCGGACGTAGCCCATATCCTTCTGGCGCGGGGGCAGCTCGAGCTTTTCCGGCGTGAGGTCTTCGTAAGGGATCATGCTCAGCAGATGGGCGATGCAATTCAACCGGGCGCGGGGTTTATCGTCCGCGTTGACCACATACCAGGGGCTTTGTTTGGTATCTGTAAATTTGAACATCTCATCTTTGGCAATCGAATACTCTACCCAGCGCAGGCGGGATTCAAGATCCATCGGGCTGATCTTCCAGCGGCGGGTCGGATCGTTGATCCGCGCCTGGAAGCGGCGTTCCTGCTCCTCATCACTGACTGAGAACCAGTATTTTATCAGGATGATGCCGGAACGGATGAGCATCCGCTCGAATTCAGGCACTGAGCGGAGGAATTCGCGATATTCCTCCTCGGTGCAAAAACCCATCACCTTCTCGACGCCGGCACGGTTGTACCAGCTGCGGTCGAACAGCACAATTTCACCGGCCGCCGGCAAGTGAGCCACGTAGCGCTGGAAATACCATTGAGTCTTTTCTTTTTCGGTCGGGACGCCGAGAGCCACAACCCGGCAAATCCGGGGATTGAGTGTTTCCGTGATTCGCTTGATCGTTCCGCCCTTGCCAGCGGCATCTCTCCCCTCAAAGATCACCACGACCTTCTTACCGCGCGCCTTGACCCATTCGTGCATCTTCACCAGCTCAATTTGCAGCCGGCGAAGCTCTTTTTCATAGGTCTTTTTATCCAGTTTTTTCCGGGGTGCCTGAGGGACTCCGGTCTTCTCAACTTCTAATTCGACAACCGCTGGATGGACGGGTGCCTCCCCGACCTGCCCAGGATTGTCTCCTCGCTTTTCCACCTTGGATTTCGCTTTCTTTCCATCCGATTTGCTGGTTTTCTTACCCATATCAGCCTCCCAGCCGCCCGCCGCGGTTTTAGAGATATTCTCACCATCTAATTCTGAACCCCTATCCATCTGTCAGTATAGAATAATCATCCCTGGATTACAAGCCGGGTTTGGGTCTCGCTGCCATTGTTTTTAAATTTCAGTGTACAATCGACGCATCTATGCCAATGCGGACCAAATAATGCCGGTATTCTCGATTGAAATTATCCAATCCATCCATGCAGCCTTGCAGCAGGCCGGCGACCTGGCGCTTGCTCAGCCAACCGGGCAAGAGTATCAGCTCAAAGCGGACCGCACGCCTTTTACCCAGGTCGAGATGGCGATGGAGGAACAAATCAGCGCCTTTCTGATGAAAACTTTCCCTGACTGCCAGATCATCAGCGAAGAGAGCGGGATCGGCAGCGGGGACAGCCCATTCAAATGGCTGCTGGACCCGATTGACGGGACCAAAATGTACCTGACCGGCGGGGCGACCTGGGGCATTTCTTTGGGACTGTTTATTCACGAAACGCCCGTTTTGGGATTCTTCTACCTGCCAAAAAGCCGCGATCTTTTCTGGGGCGGCGACGGTTACGGCGCATTTTTCAACCAAACCCCGCTCCATCCCTCCCTCACCCCCGACCCGAATGATCCGCTGGTCTTCTTCGGCGCGCCTTCCAGCTTTCACCGCTGTTTCGAAGTGTGCTTCCCGCGAATCCGCATCCTCGGATCGACCGCCCTTCACCTGGCATTCGTCGCCAGCGGCGCGTCCATCGGAGCCCTGACCCGCCGGGTTTATCTCTGGGATTTGGCCGGCTTGCTGCCCGTCCTTGCACAGACCGGAGTGCAATTAGAATTCTTCTCCGGCGAAACCTTCTGCCCGGGAGATTATCTAGACGGCAGCCGCCTGCCGGAAGAACTGATCGCCGCACGCCCATCCCAGATGAGCATGTTGAGGGAAATGATCACCCGATTGCCACGATAGTCACTGATCACAGATCAGATTTCTGACTAATCCTCACTGCCCTCCAGGATATAGCCGGCGATTCGCAGGGACTCAAGCTGCCGCTCGGCTACGGAGCAGATTAAACTGGCCGCATTGCTTTTATCAAAAGCGGCTTCGCTGGTTAATTGGAGCGTAAGGATGTTGGAACCGGCGACTCTTCCGAGCAGAATTCGCTTGTTCAGTTGATCCTCGATAATCCAGGAATCGGGAGACCTGGGAGTGCAGGTCAGTTCTGTAAGGGTGTAGCCCAGTTCTTCCAAGTAAATCTTCTTCAATGCTTCTGACACTTTGAGCGCAGTTCCCTCTTCGCCCGTAAAGTGATAGGCCTCCACCGAGAGACTGAAGTCCTTGCTGCGAGTAACAAATGTCCTGCCGGCAGCTTCACTCAGGTTGTACTCGATCTTCGGTTGAACCAATAGGTCAGTGGATTCGGCTGACCATATGTCGAGAATCGCGTTCATATCCCCGCTGGTGAGCAGCGCCTGGGAAAATGCGGTTTGGGCGGGCTTTGCAGACTGCGGTGGCTCTGGACTTGACACAACCGGTGAGGGTTCGATGTCCCCTGCGCCTGCCGGGGAGGTATCGGTCGGCGCGAAGAGGGTGGGTTCAACCGCAGGGGAGAGCGCAGATCCTCTGCTGGTGAGCAGAATGGCCACCAGGATCACCGCGACAGCGATCAGCCCGGCAACGGTGAAGCGAAAATACCGGTCCCGGTCAACCAAATCGGAAATTTTGAACTTTTGCATTCCTTCTTCCAGTAAAGAGAAATCTGCGCTGAAACAGCGCTTGGCGCAATGAAAGATAAGAGAACCCTGCAGCCTTCCAGTCCCTTCGAACTCGAATTATATTATAGGATGTGCGGAAACGGAACTGCGCTTACCCTCAGCCTAATACCCTGCAAGCAATCCCCATCCGGGGAATCTTTGGGATATAATTCCCAAAAGCTCTGAAAGCAAGCGGTAAATTATTTCCCCATTGATAATCAATAAATTATTGACTCTTATCCAACTCAATTTGAGACATTATCGTCTGCCCCCCGTCGAAGAATGAACAAACCTCACAAATCTGCGATCGTGGCGTTCATGATGGGTTTCATCATAACCGCCTGCGCTGCGCAGGCGGCGCCCGCCGCAACCCCACCGCCTTCACCAAGTCCATCCCCCAGCCCCTCCCCGACGTTTACAGCAAATCCAATCTATACGGCGATCTATCGAATAGTGACGCCTTCTTTCACGCCGACTCGCACCCTGAATCCGACGAAAACCCTCACCCCGACCATCAGTACGACCCCGACGATCAGTATGACCCCGACCGAAACCCGCGTACCGACCTTGACGCCCAGCCGGACAGCTACAAAATGGCCCACAGACACCCCCTCTGCGCCAGCCAGCTACCTGCCGCTGCTTTCTCACATTTATAACAACGTGAGGGTTTATTACGGAGAGGACAAAGAATACGTATTCACCATTTTTGGCGCGTCTGAGAGTTGCCCGCTCTTTCCCAGCAGACGGGGGGTATATGTCCTCTATCCGGACGGCAGCCTGGAGTGGATGGATCGCAACGCCATGCTGCAATCTGGACAATATTTTGTCCGTATGGATGATCCTTATATCAACTGGGGGAGAATCGATTACTACGAATGTCCGGATGAATGATTAAGTTGATTTATCGGTCCGCTTCCTGTCACGAGTTGATCTGCAATCTACGATCAGAAATTAAAAGATAAATTTTTTATAAAGTCATATTTCTCCTTGAAT
>FWPV01003306.1_pt1 | contig 19552 bp, 19 predicted proteins | sample 2228371 | NCBI WGS metagenome assembly FWPV01 (sample SAMEA103939776, study PRJEB20133) | metagenome
CCTACAACGAGGTGATGACCGCCTTCAACGCCGTGATGGGCCAGCTCAAAGTCGGGGAACGCACCAAACGCTACCAGGAGATCGCGCTGGACGTGCTAGAGGAATTCGGGCATCCCACCGGGCGCAGTGATCCGGGGGCGACAGTCGGCTACATGCACAGCCTGGGGCATGGCCTGGGCCTGGAGATTCACGAACGGCCAATCTTCACCCACCTCCGCGACCGGGATGTGATCCAGGTCGGCAACGTCTTCACGGTTGAGCCGGGCGTCTACTACCCGGATCGCGGCTTTGGCATCCGGGTGGAGGACACGATCTACATCGACGAGCGGGGCGTGGCCCACAGCCTGACCCCGATGCATAAAGAACTGGTACTGCCGTTGAAAGGGTAAACGGCCAGACCGGTAGAGGAACACCGTCAGGCACGGATCGGCCCGGCTGAAAGTGGCGCAGACTCCCTTCAGCCGATGCCGATCCGTGCCAGTATTTCCCGCGGAAGCGTGGATGCAGACGGTTCAGGGCGCTTGCTGTGCCCGGCGCGCCTCCCAGTCCGGGCGGATCAGCCCGAAGACCAGGGTGTCACGCAACTCGCCCTGCGGGGTGCGGCTGTCGCGGCGCAGGCGGCCTTCCAGGGTAAAGCCGCAGCGCTCGGCCACCGCCCTGCTGCGCGTGTTCTGCGCGTCACAGCGGATCTCCAGCCGTTCGGCGCGGAGCATGATGAAGGCAAAATCGGCGATCGCCCGTACGGCCTCCGTGATGTAGCCCTTGCCCTCTTCGTCGGCGCGCACCCAGTAGCCAATCTCGAAGCGCGGCACCTCCCAGTCCGGATCATGCAGGCCGCTGCCGCCGATCCAGCGCCCATCGGCTTTGCGGATCAGCATCATCCACAGGTCTTCACGCCGCAGCCAGCGGGCGGCCCCCTCACGTACCAGAGCCTCGTATTCCTCCGGGGAAGGCAGGCGTTGTGCCCAGGGCATCCACGGCTGCAGGTGGGCCTGCGAATCACGGACAGCCTCGGCCAGGGGCGGGCCATCGCCGGGGCGCGGGGCACGGATAATCAGGCGCTCGGTTTCGATCTGATCAGGGAAGTCAAGCAGCACCGGATTGACGGCTGGAGTCATACAGATCCCCCTCTGCGGACGGGAAAGAACGCCAACGGCTCAGGCGCATCACTCGCGCCGGCGGGCGGAAAGCGCTTCCTCGAGCAGGGCCTGCACGGCCTGCGGCTGGCCTTTGCCGCGCAATTCGCGCATCACCTGACCCATCAGGAACCTGACCAGTTTCTCCTGCCCGGCCAGGTAAGCTGCCACCTCCTCCGGGTGGGCATCCAGAACCTGCGCGATGGCGGCCCGGATCGGCGCTTCATCGGTGATCTGGGCCAGCCCTCGTGCAGCGACGATCTGCGCCGGGTCACCGCCTTCGGCATAGAGGATATCCAGCACCCGCTTGGCCGTGTTGAGGTTGATCGTTCCGGCATTGACCAGGGCCAGCAGGCTGGCCAACGCCCCCGGCGTCACCCGGATCCGATCGATGGCCTCGCGGGGCAACGATTCGGCGTTCATCAGGCGGAAGATCTCGCCCAGGATGAAATTGGCAGCCTGCTTGGGGTCGGCTCCGGCGGCCAGGGCCGCCTCAAAGTAATCGGCCACAGCGCGTTCGGCCACCAGCACGGTCGCATCCTCACGGCTCAGGCCCAGACCGGCCATAAAGCGATCGCACCGGGCGTCCGGCAGTTCCGGCAGGCTGGCGCGGGTGGCTTCCACCTGCTCGCGGCTGATCACAACGATAGGCAGATCAGGTTCCGGGAAGTAACGGTAGTCGCTGGCGCTCTCCTTGACACGCTGGATGATGATGCGACCGGCGACATCGTCCCAGCCGAGGGTAGCCTGACGGACGCCCTCCCCGCTTTCCCACAGCCTGATCTGGCGCTCAACCTCTTTGTCGATGGCGCGGGCCATGCTACGGATGCTGTTGAGGTTCTTGATCTCGGTGCGGGTACGCAGTTCGTCCGACCCCACCGGGCGCACGCTGACATTGGCCTCAAAGCGCAGCACGCCTTTAGACATGTCGCCGTGGTTGACGCCCAGATACTGCAGGATGGCCCGCAGCTTGCGGGCGTAGGCTTCGGCTTCCACCGCGCTGTGGATATCCGGCGCGGAGACGATCTCCAGCAGCGGCACGCCAGCCCGGTTGAGATCAACCAGACTGTGGCCGTTCCCGGTATGGGTCAGCTTGCCGGTATCTTCTTCCAGATGAGCGCGGATGATGCCAATGCGCCTGGTGCTGCCATCCGGTAGATCGATGTCCAGGTGGCCGTTCACGGCCAGCGGATGCTCGTACTGGCTGATCTGGTAGCCTTTGGGCAGGTCGGGATAGAAGTAGTTCTTGCGGGCAAACTGGCTGAAGGGCGGGATGTCGCACTCCAGGGCCAGGCCGACCAGCAGGGCCATCTCCACCGCCCGCGCGTTGATCACCGGCAGGACGCCGGGCATCCCCAGGCAAACCGGGCAGGTCACGGTATTGGGCGGGGCCTGGGTACTATCCACAACGGCGCAACCACAGAACATCTTGCTACGGGTCAGCAACTCGGCGTGGACTTCCAGGCCGATGACGGGTTCATAGCGGGTCATGGCGGACATCTCGCTCCGGCGAAAATCGGGCGCTCACGTTCAAAGCGCTGATTGTACCATGGCCGGGCTGGCCGGGCAGTCAGTACCCGTCACACAATCAGGCCCGGCGTGCGCCTCACCCGACAACCGGGTGATCACCCTGCGGCTCCGGCGTGGAGATCAGCGGACATCCCTCAAAGAAGGCCCGGCTGACGGAGACATGTCCTGGTAACGGTGGTCATCGGCATCACCCGCCCTGTTGGAGCCTGTTCACTGGAACAGGACGGCCATCCCGGCCAGGTAGCCGGCGATCAGCAACACGTTGATCAGGACCATATACCGGCGGCGCTCGATGTGCGCCAGGATGCCGATCATGCCTACGGTGGTCAGGCAGAGGGCCATCACGCCGACCATCGACAGGCGGGGCGAGATGGCAGTCATGAAGCGCCCACCGGTGAAAAACAGATCGCTGATCCCCAGGGCAAAGACGTTGAACATGTTGGAGCCAAACAGGTTACCCACCGCCAGATCGTAAGCGCCCAGGCGAGCAGCAGAGATGGTGGTCGTCAGCTCCGGCAGGGAGGTGACCAGGGCGACCAGCGTCGTACCAATGAAGCTTGTCCCCAGCCCGGTGATCTCCGCGATCCCGATGGCCGACTCAACCATCAGCGGGGTGATGATCACCAGCGCCAGTGTGGCTACCCCAAAGCCGATCAGGCCATGTCGCAGCGAGGGCATACGCTTCAGTTCTTCGGGGGCAGGTTGTGCCGCCGACGCCCCACCGCGATTGCTCATCTGAATCAGATGCACCCCGAAGATATAGACAGCCATCAGGATCAGGCTATCCACACCTACCCAGCCAATGGCCAGGTTGAAGTCGCCCAGGGTGAAGAACACGGCCAGCCCGGTCAGCAGGACGGCCAGGCTGCCGGTCAGCGTGTGGCTGATGGCCACACTGCGCAGGATATGCATCCGCCGGTTGAGGATGTCCAGGATGGCCAGCACGACCATATTGAACATGCAGCTCCCGAACAGATTGCCGACCGCCAGGCCGGGCGCAGTCTGCTCGATGGCATTGATCGTGGTCAGCAGCTCCGGCAGGGAGGTTGCGGTGGAAAGCAACAGGGTGCCGATGAACATGCCGCCCAAACGGGTACGGACGGCGATCACATCGCCATACTCGGCCAGCTTAATCGCCGCCACGACGATCACAACAGCAGTGAGCGCGAAGGTCAGCCAGATCATTCGGCGGTCTCCGGGCGGCGCAGGGTCGGCGGCACACCACGCACAGTGTCCAGTTCCCAGGCAGCCAGCACACCGGTATTCGGTTCGTCCAGGTTGCCCACCACACGCTCGACCGCCGCGATGCACTCCTGCACGGCCTGTCGATCGGGCACGATGGTAACCAGGGTGTAGCTGAACTGCTCCGTGCTGGTCAGGCGCGGCTGGCCAAAGGCATAGCGGGCAGGGATGCGGCGCACCTGCCGCCGGTATGCGCCGGTTGACTCGCTGATGGTGATCCCGCTGACACCCAGACCCTGCCAGGCAGCAATCACGTCATCCAGCCGGTCAGGGTCATGGAGGACAAAATAGATCATGTACATGGTCGATCTCCTGATGTTCTGGCCGATGTACCAGCCATTAGCCTGGCAGCCGGTGCAAGCCCGGTGACGAAAGGCGATCTAGCGCAGTGAGGCGTTCGCAGCAAGATCGGCCTGTAACGCCGCCAGACGCGGGTAGCCCGCCAACGACGCCCAGAAGCCTGCCCGCACCCCCGGTGCAGCGGCAACCAGCGCAGCGCGCAGCAGCGGGTACGCCTCCTCCACCGCCCCGCTCGCCCAGATCAGCAGCCCGCGCTCCAGATCCACACCGGGATCGCCGGGCAGCAAAATGGCAGCCGCGTCAAGGTCGGCCCTTGCCGCAGCCAGATCGCCCAGCCGCCGTTGCACGCCGGCCCGTGCCAGTAACAAGGCGCCCCAAACGGCGGCATCCCAAGCGCCGGGGGTGAGGTCGGGCGGCATGTGGGCAACCAGGGCAGTCAGGGCGGCGCAGGCGGCGGCGTCATCGCCCATCTGGAGCAGCAGCTCGGCTTCCCAACGCCGCCAGGAGAGACTGGTCGGGTTGGTGGCGATCGCTTCCCGCGCCAGACGAAGGGCGCGAGCGGGGTCGCCCGCCGCCAGCGCCAGCCGCAGGCCCCATTCCCGCAGGCGGGTGTCCTGTGGGTCTGCAGCGACCGCCGCCTCATAGGCCGCCTGCGCGGCGGCGACCTCCCCCAGGGCGTAGCAGGCCCGCATCCGCAGGAAGTGCAGCCGGGACTCCGCCGGATGGAGCGCTGCCGCTCGCTCCAGGCTGACCAGCGCCGCGCGGCAGTCTTCGCCCCCGGCGCGGGCAATCAGGATTTCGGCCCGGCGCAGGTATGGGCGAGGATCGGCCGGTGCTGCTTCGGCGGCGAGGTCCAGCTGCTCCAGGGCCGCGGTGGGGTCCCCGCCGAGTAAGAGCAGATCGGCAACCTGGAGCAGGTCATCGACGCTGTCGATCCTCCCCAATTCACCAGGACTTGACATAGACCCGCCCGACGCGCAATTGCCCGTAATCGTCCACCCCTGGCGCACTGATCGGCTGACCATCCCACCACTGGTAAACCACCAGGTTGAGAAAGTAGTCACCCTGGCCAGCCGGGAACGGTAGCGCCAGTGTACGCTCATCGACATAAAGTTCGCCCGGCTGCCAGCGGCTGGTTTCCAGCGGCTGGCCCTCCACGCTGATCGGCCCATCGACCTGGGCGACCAACGCCTCACCATACTGCGCGCGCAGGCTGATGCTGTAATCGGCATCCAGCGGGCCATCCGCTGACCACCACAGGCGAACAGTCACGTTTTCGCCTTCATGGCGCAGGGGGATGGCTGGCGCATCCAGCACTTCCAGGCCATGAAAGCGCATCCCGTTGACAAAGGGGATGCCCTCAGCATCCGGTGGGCCTTCATAGAGACGAATCAGGGCTTCTGGCGGACCTACGAAAATGCTGGCCTTGCGTCCGGCATTGACCCGCGCTTCCAGCGCCCGATCCTGGCGGCTCTGCCAGGTGACATACCATACACGCGGGTAGCCTTCCGGCGCATCCACAAACTGCAATCCCTGGGGAAAGAACAGGCGGGTGTAATAGTGCCACTCTTCGGCGCGGTCACAATTGCAGGTGGGATCACGCCAGTTCGGATCGATGAGCATCACGTCGCCAGCCCGCCAGTGATTGGCCAGCCAGGCCAGATTCTGGCCCAGCGGCGGATAAAAATACTCATAACGATCCAGTGGCAGTGGCAGAAACATCAGCACGGCCAACAAACCACCACCCACAACCTGACCAACGCGGGGCAAACGGGCCAGTCCCAGCCCCAGCCACAGGGCCAGACCAACCATCACCCACAACATATAGCGTGACAAGAACAGGCCAACGATCGGATTCAACACATAGAGCGCCACCGGCATCAGGAGCCAGGCCAGAACGCCAACGGTGCTGGCCCGCAGTGGACGCCATAGCGCCAACAACACTGTGGCGATTACCAGCAATAGCACCCAGACGACCACGTCATTGCCGACATAGAAGCTGAACAGATCACCCAGGGCTTGCGGCAGGGGGGCAAGTTGTTGCTGCGAAATAACCGCCATCCGCCCGACTCCAAGAGCCGCTTTGCTGATAATCTCCGGCAAGGCCAGCAAACCAGCGATCCCCGCTGGCAACCACCAGCGCCAGATTTGCCGCCGGTAGACAACCAGGGAGAAAAGGCCAAGTGCCAGGAACGCCCCTACCGTGCTTAGTGTCGTGTAGAACATCGCCGCGAGGGTGAGACCGAGGGGAAACGCACGCCGCAAGGTGGGACGGTCAAAATAGCGCAGAGTCAACCACAGGGCCAGCGGCGCTAGCAGGGCCACCAGGGTATAGCCGCGCACGTAAAGACTGACGAATACCGCATATCCCAGCGCGCCATAGGCCAGCATTCCCAGCATGGCGGCCATCGTTGGCACACCCAGCCGCCGCATCAGGCGGTACATGATCGCGCTGGCCAGCAAGAACAGCAGCACCGACAGCATCCGCAGCGCAACCGGATGCATCCCGACCAGCACACGCCAGCCGCCCAGTAGCAGGTAGTACAGCGGCGGCCAGTCATATGGCGTCCACTGCACAATTTGCTGAGGAGTGCCCTGCGTCTGCCAGATCGACCAGATCTCATCGCTGGCCATGTCGATCAGACCGCTGAGGCGCACAAAGCGGCTGAGGGCAATCAGGAACAGGACGGCAGTGCTCACCGCGATGAACGGAATTCGGTTTTGCCTGGTGAAGAATGAGGACATGATCCCCTCCTTAACACAGGCTATGGTAGCCAATCGCCATTTACTTGGCAAAGGCGGGCGGCCAGACATGGTATAATGGCCGCCAGCCCGGTATCCGCCGGATGTGTGGCGCGGAAGGATGACTGTATGTTCGCCGATTTGACCCTGGCCGTGCTGATCAGCCGCCTGATCGCGCTGCTGATCGGCACAACCCTGCACGAATACGGCCACAGCTACGTCGGCTACCTGATGGGCGACAACACCCCCGCCTATGAGGGCAAGCTGACGCTCGATCCGCGCCGACACATCTACTGGCCGGGCCTGCTGATGTTTGTGATTGTCGGCTTTGGCATCCTGGGCACAGCGCCGGTTAGCCCGGGACGGATGAGCTATCCCCGTGCCGCCTGGGCGGTTAACCTCAGCCGCAGGCAGCGCTTCGGGATCGCGGTGCTGGCCGGGCCGGTCGGCAACCTGATTGTTGCCGTCATTGCCGCCCTGCTCATCCGCCTGATTGCCTTCACCGTGCCCAACCTCCTTGACCCGTTACGCGACCCCAACCTGGCCCGCGTCCTGCCCAGTTTTGGCCGGATCTTCCTCGATCTGGTGTGGTGGAATGTCCTGCTGTTTTTCTTCAATCTGGTTCCCCTGGGGCCGCTGGATGGACGCTACATCCTGGGGATGTTCATCCCACCCCGCCAGCAGTACGCCTACGACAACTTTCAGAACCAGTTCGGGATGCTGCTCCTGTTCGCCCTCATTTTTGCGTCGTTCTTCATGCCGGGGGTGAATGTCTTTGGCACGCTAATCGGCCAGCCGACCATCCAGCTCACGCAGGCACTCATCGGGCCGCAGGGCCTGGCCGCCATCTTCTGAGGTGCGTGAGGCCACATACATCGGCAGAACAGCAGCAGGCGGGAAGCCCTCCGCCTCCCGCCCGCTGCACTGACCACCGATAGCGTGGATCGTTAGCCCTCCCCCATCTCTTTCTTGGGGTCCCAGACTTCCCAGACTTTGCCGACCAGCGCCGGGCCGGGCTTAAGCGTGGTCTTGCCGGGGCGCCAGCCCGCCGGGGTGACCTCGCCGGTGGCACGGTTGTGCTGGTAAGCCTGCACCTGGCGGATCAGCTCCAGGACGTTGCGCCCTACAGGCGGGGTCATCACTTCCATCGCCTGGATGACAAAGTCCGGATCGATCAGGAAGCGGCCACGGATGTCCACACCGGCGTTCTCGTCGTAGACGCCGTAGAGCGTCCCGATCCGCCCGCCGGCATCGGAGAGCATCGGCCAGGGCACGCCGCCCTCGACCATCTTGCTCAGTTCCTGTTCCTGCCAGATCTTGTGGGTAAAGTGGCTGTCGGTACTGACGGAGAGCACCTGCACACCGAGCGCCTGCAGTTCGGGGTATTTGACGGCAACTGCCGACAGTTCGGTGGGTCAGACAAAGGTGAAATCACCGGGGTAGAAGCAGAGGACGATCCACTGCCCCTTAAAATCGGACAGCTTGACGGTCTTGAAGCCGCCCGCCTGGTACGCGGTGGCCTCAAAATCAGGTGCGGGTTTGCCTACTCTTGCTTGCACGGTTCTCTTCTCCTCGGGTACGGCCTGTGCTGCCGGTGCGGTGGCTGCCTCAGGCGTGGTGAGCGGGCCGCGGGCAGGCGTTACACACGAGTAGCCAGGCTTGGCGGGTTCAGGCATCGGCGAATCCTTTCGGTTGGCCCGGCGGCGGGGGGAGGCCATAGCAGCGCGGTAGAGGATGTCGATAGGGAGGGGAGGCTGCAGCCGCAGCACGCCGCGATCCGGGACACTGCTTGACTCGCGTTCGCACCGGGGAGGCGTGAAAGGCAGCGATGCAGGCGAACTACCCCCAGTATAGCATATTCCGACAGGTGGCAGGAGAAGCCTGTGGTATAATCCCGGCGATCTGCCGGGCAGGGTCAGCGTGCCAGTGGCGAGAATGACAGAGAGATGAGCGAGATCGATCCAAGGACAGAGACGCCATGACCGCCCGGACGCGCCTGCAACAGGGGTTACGCGCCCTGTTCTCCTGGTCGCAGCCGGTTGATCTGGCGCTGGCAGAATCGATCCTCTCCCCCGCGCAGATGGCCCTGTTCCGCCGCCTGCGGCGCAGTGAGCAGATCCACAGCCTCAACGTGCTGCGCGCGGTGCAGGCCGCCGGCGAGAGCGATCCTGATCTGCTGGTCGCCGCCCTGTTGCATGATGTCGGCAAAACCATCGCCCCCTTCTGGTTGCCGGAGCGCGTGCTGGTCGTCCTGATCGGGCGGCTGGCGCCCGGGCTGGTGGATCGCCTGGGGCGTCATGCTGAGCCGCGCGGCTGGCGGCGGCCATTCGCCATCAGCGCCCGCCACCCGGAATGGTCGGCCCGATTGCTGGCGGAGGCCGGCAGCAGCGCCCGCGCCATCGAACTGGCCCGTCGCCACCAGGACGCGATCCCCGATCCGCCGCGCACCGAGACTGAGCGCCTGCTGCTGGCCCTGCAGCGCGCCGACGATCGCAATTGACCTCGCGCCCTGTGTTCTTCTGAGTCGCCAGTCACCCGGAACCGCTGTATGCTGAAGATGCAGGCAGCCGCGCCTTTTTGCGGTAGAGTCGGGGCCGGATACAGGAAACATCATCACATGGCTTAAGGAAGGAACACAAGCATGGCTGAGGTCAAGGTCGCCATCCTGGGACTGGAGCGCACCGGCGCGTCCTTCGGGCTGGCTTTCAAGCGTTACATGCAGGGCAAAGACGCCCGCCACACATTCATCCTGACCGGGTATGACGAGCGCGACTACAACATCAAGCATGCCAGAAGCATCGGGGCGATCGATTCTGGCGCGCGCGGGCCGGCTGAGGCCGTCGCCGGGGCGCACATCGTGATCCTGGCCCCGCATTATTACCGGGTTGAGGAGCTTTACCGGGTGTTTGGCCCGGCGCTCAGCCCCGGCGCGGTCGTGCTGGACCTCGCTCCGCTCAAGCGCCCATCGATCCGCTGGGCCGCGGAACACCTGCCCTCGGACGCGGAATCCGCTGCCTACATGGTCGGTGTGATGCCCATCCTCAACCCCGAAGTGCTCTTTGAGGCCAACTGTGAGGTGGAAGCGGCGCGGGCTGATCTGTTCGACAATGGCACGTTTATCGTGGCTCCGGCGGCGGACTGCCCGGCAGAAGCGGTCGATCTGGCCAGCGAAGTGGCCCGCATCGTCGGCGCGGATGTGCACTTCATGGATCCTGACGAGCACGACGGTTTGATCGCCGCCATGGAGGGTCTCCCGGCAGCTCTGAGCCTGGCCCTCTTCCAGACGTTGCTCCGCTCCTCCGGCTGGGGCGATCTGCGGCGGCTGGCCAACCCTGCCTTTGGCCTGCAGACCAGCCTGCTGCGCTACCAGCATCCGGACTCACTGTGGGCGCTGCTGCACTACAACCGGGAGAACACCGCCCGCCATCTTTCCGCCCTGATCGACAACCTGGTCGAAATCCGCGACAGCCTGCGTGAAGACGCGGAGGGCCTGGGTCTGGAAGCGCTCCTGGGCGATGCGGCCAGTCGCTACGAGGAATGGGAAGGCCAGCGGCGGGCCAACCGCTGGGAGAAGAAAGCGGAAGAAAGCGCTGCCTCCGCCCCGACCGTGCTGGGCACGATGGGCGGGATGCTGCTTGGTCGACGGCCTAAAAAGGATAGCGACGAGCCGGGCAAGAAGAAGCCCTAGCCCGGCACCTGCGGAAGGGTGGAGGATATGGCGGCGATAGCCGGGCGCTCAGGACTGCGGCGGCGGGTCTTTCAGTTCGTGTTGTTTGCGACGGCCCAGTTCGTGCTTCTGACTGCGCTGGCGATGCTGGTCTATCCCGGCGGGACGCATGGCGATCCCCGCTCGCCAGGCTACGCCTTCTTTGCCAATTTCTTCAGCGATCTGGGGCGGATGCAGGCTCACAATGGCGCATCCAACACGCTCTCGGCGGCGCTGTTTGTGGTCGCGCTGAGCATGGCCGGGCTGGCCATGATCCTGTACTTCCTGGCCACGCTGCAGGACTTCCAGGTCTCGGCTGGCCTGCGGGCGCTGAGCGCGGTCGGGTCATTGCTGGGTATGCTGACCGGCGCGGCGTTCATCGGCGTGGCCTGGACGCCAGCGGATGTCTTCCCGGAGCAGCATATCGCCTGTGTGTTGCTGGCCTTCCGGGCCTTCCCGGCAGTGGCCCTGATCTACAGCCTGGCGATCTTCCTGCATCCGGCTTATCCACGCCGTTACGGGGCCGCCTACCTGCTCTTTGCCGCGCTGCTGGCCGCCTATCTGTGGCTGCTGACATCCGGCCCGGCGCTCAGTTCGGCAGAAGGGCTGATCATCCAGGCGACAGGGCAGAAGGTGATCGTTTACGCCACCATCGTCTGCATGGCCTACCAGGGTCTGGGGGCGCTGCGGCTGACCCAGACCGCGCCGGGCGGGTAACTCGCTACAGGCCCGGCTGGAGAGTCAGATCAAACTCGTAAAGGTGAAAGGTTTCCGCCGGTGCCCCCTCAACGGCCGTCAGGGCCAGTTCCAGGCGGCCTGCCGGTTGCAGATCCAGCTGCGTGATCTGATCCGCTTCGATGACCAGCTGCAGCCTTCCGGCCCGGCGCGGCGTGATCTCAAAACGCACCGGGGCTGCCGGGCCTTCCGCCGGGGCAGTGGTATCATTCTGATCCGGGAAGATATCGGCTTCCCCGCTGAGGCGGAAGAGCAGATCAACATCCAGCGCTTTGCGGGGCGGCTCGGCTGGCTCGTCAACGCGCACGAACAGGAAGGCGGGGCGTCCGGTGGCAAGCGTCGCCGGGACAACCACCAGGGCGCGGCGGACGATCGTCTCAATGGCCGCCAGGTCAGGCGGGGCCTCTTCGCCCGCGTCCCCGGCATCTTCCTGCCAGGCATCCCATGCGGCGCCCGGTTCGTCTGCTTCTTCCGGCGCCGCCATTTCTTCTACCGGTGCGCCCTCCTCCACAAAGCCTTCCTGCAGGGCCTCCTCATCATGGGCAGCGATGGCTTCCGCCGCTTCGATGCCGGTCTCGGTTAGCGCATAGGAGCCATCGTACTGCATCTCCACGTACTCGCGGGTAACCAGACGGCGGAGTGCCTTGCCAAAGGCGCGATCGCTAAGCCCCAGGGCAGCGATGATCTCGGTGTCAAAAGCCGCGTAGGAATCCTGTTTGGCCAGGTAGCGGATGATATCCAGTGCACCGCTGGGGAAAGTTGTCAACTCAAAAGGTAGTGCCATCGTATCCCCTGCCTGCAAACGCTCCAGAGTCGACCGTCATGCTGCCAGTGTAATCAAGCCCGGCCAGTCTCGCAACCCGGTTGGATTCACCGGCCTGCCGACGGCATCGCCCTCACCGGACTTGGCGCTTTGGGATGCGGGTGGGCATAATCTGCGCTGCACTCAGGAATTAGAAGCGCCAGATTGGTGGAGAGAAATGAGCAAGATCGCATGGATTGAGCAGGAAATCGCCGCCCTGAAGGAACAGGGACTGTTCACCCACATCCGCACGATCGAAAGCCCGATGGGGGCCTGGATTCAGGTGGACGGTAAGCGGGTGCTGAATTTCTGCGCCAACAATTATCTTGGCCTGGCCAACCATCCCCGCCTGGTCCAGGCCGCCAAGGATGCCATCGATCGCTATGGCGTCGGCCCCGGCGCCGTGCGTACCATTGCCGGGACGATGACGCTGCATGTGGAGCTGGAAAAGCGCCTGGCTGCCTTCAAGAAAGTGGAGGAGGTCGTCACCTTCCAGAGCGGGTTCAACGCCAACCTGGCGACGATCCCGGCCCTGGTGGGCCGCGAGGACGTGATCTTCTCCGATCGGCTCAACCACGCCAGTATCATCGATGGCTGCCGCCTGAGCCGGGCGACGATCGTGGCTTACGAACACAACGATCCGGTTGATCTGCGCAAGCGGATCGAGGAAGCGAAGGCCTCCGGCGCCTACCGGCGTATGCTGATCGTCACTGACGGCGTGTTCAGCATGGATGGTGATATCGCCCCGTTACCCGCCCTCTATGAGATCGCCCGCGAGTATGACATCCTGCTGATGGTCGATGACGCCCATGGCGAAGGCGTGCTGGGCGAAGGCGGGCGCGGCATCGTCGATCACTTCGGGCTGCATGGCAAGGTGGACATTGAAATCGGCACGATGTCCAAAGCCTTCGGTGTGGTGGGCGGCATCGTGGCCGGCAGGAAGACGATCATCGACTGGATACGCCAGCGCGGGCGGCCCTTCCTGTTCTCCAGCGCCATGACCGTCCCCGACGCGGCGGCCTGCCTGGCGGCGGTGGATGTGCTGGAAGAGTCAACCGAACTGGTCGAGCGTCTGTGGCGCAATGCAAACTACTTCAAACAGGAGATGAAGACGCTCGGCTTTGACACCGGCCACAGCGAAACGCCGATCGTGCCGGTCATGCTGGGGGAAGCGCCTTTGGCTCAGCGCTTCAGCCGGGAACTGTTCGAGGCGGGCGTGTTCGCCATGGCCATCGGCTACCCGACGGTGCCCCAGGGCAAGGCGCGCATCCGGGTGATGAATACCGCCGCCCACAGCCAGGAGGACCTGGACTTCGGGCTGGAGGCGTTCGCCAGAGTCGGGCGGGCGCTGGGCGTGATATAGAAGGGAAGCCCCCTGGCGGCGTGCGCCATGCCACCGCCGGGGGGAACAGTGATCAGCGAAGGAAGGGCCGGGAGGCCGGTCAGGACACAGCAGTGCTGTGGCCGGATCGTGGCGGCAGGGTGAGGGTCGCCGGAACAGCCATGATCTTGCCCCGTGTTCCCCACCTCCTGGCCTTTCCTGCCGCGCTTCATCGCGCGGCGATATCCTCGGCCCGCCGATCGGCATGGCGCTGCGTCAGGAAGAACACCCCTGCCCCGGCCAGGGCGATCACTCCCGCCCAGCGGAAGGCCAGCGACGCGCCCAGACCATCGTACAGCGTCGCGCCCAGCAGCGCCCCGATCGCGCGTCCCAGCCCCATCAGCGCCGTTGTGAACAGGGCCTGGGCGCTCGCGCCCAGGCCCGGCGGCGCGATCTGGCTGACGTACAGCACACCTGCCGTCCACAGAGCGGAAAAGGATACGCCATGCAGGAGCTGGACGACCAGGCCCCATTCCGGCGTGGTCACCAGCGACCAGGCCAGCCCGCGCACGGCAAAGGCCAGCAGCGCCATCAGGATTACCCCGCGCAGCGTCAGGCGGCGGATCAGGACGGGCGAATAGAAAAAGATGGGGATTTCGCTGATGGTGGAGAGCAGAAACGCCAGACCGAGCAGATCCGGGGCGGCCCCCAGATCGCGCAGGTAAATGGCGGAAAAATTATCATAGACGGCATAGCCGACACCTACCAGCAGCACCGCCACCATGAAGCTGCGCCAGTGCACGTTCGCTGCCAGCTGGCGCAGACGACTGAAGTAGGGTTCCGTCGGCATGGCAATCACCGCCGGCAGGCGCGACGCCACAATCACCGCCAGCACCGCCAGGGCGCTGTAGATCACAAAGTTGACGCTGAAGCCCCAGGCGGTCGCTGCATAGCCCGTCGCCAGCGAGGAAAGGCCAAAGCCTACCGCGCCCCACAACCGCACCGAACCATACACGTTCCGGTCACGGTTGAGCATGGTCACGATCGCGTTTTCCGCCAGCGGGATGACCGGCGCGAGCAGGAACATATACAGCAGTACCAGCGCGGCCAGCGCCAGGAAGCTCCGCGCCCCGGTCAGGAGCAGGGCCGGCACCGTCGTGGCCAGCAACAGGCCGGGCAGCAGGACATGGTGCAGGTTGAGCCGGTCGGCCAGGCCACTCCAGAACGGCGCGGCAAACAGGCTCATGATGGTGGGCAGGGCAGCCAGCACGCCGATCTCCTGGTTGGTCATGCCCACACTCTGGTAAAAGACGTTGAAGTACGGGTAGAGCGAGCCGCCAGCCGCGAAATAGGTCAGGTAGTACAGGGCGGCCAGCAGGCGCGGACGGGCGGGGGTCGTCGCTGCGCTCATACCAGATGCTCCGGGCGGAAGCCCAGCGGCAGCAAATCGGTCAGCGGCCCTTCGTGAACCACCTGCCCCATCTCGTCCACCAGAATCACGATTATCCGCGGCGCAAACTCGAACAGCACCTGGCGGCAGATACCGCACGGCGAACCGGCATTGCGCGTGGCGATGGCGATGGCCGTGAAATCACGAACGCCTTCGCTCACGGCCTTGACGACCGCCGTCCGCTCCGCGCAGATGGTCGCGCCATAGGAGGCATTTTCCACGTTGCAACCGGTGAACAGCGCCCCGTCAGCCGCCAGAAGGGCCGCGCCGACCGCATAATGGGAATAGGGCGCATAGGCCCGCTGCCGGGCCTGCAGGGCGGCAGCAATCAAGCGCCGCCGGGTCGGATCATCAAGCGCCATCAGCCATCACTTTCTCAGCCAGGATGCCAGAACAGGGATTGCCCGATTGTAGCGCCGGAGCCGGTAGCGGAGCAAAATCGGGCCGTTCCGGGGCTTCAGACCGCTCCAACGCCCATGAACAGAATACCACCGGCAAGCAGAGCCAGCCCGGCGATCACGTATACGATGCGCGTGCCCACTGGCCCGATCAGGCGTACCAGCCCGCGGATCAGCCGTCCGCGCAGCGCCCGCCGCCAGCCGAACAACCCCGCCCACAGGGCGTAGGCGCCCCATAGCGCGATCAACAGCCCGATCAGTTGTTCCTGCGTCATTTCCCCCTCCTGCCGCGCATCAGCGTCCCCGATCGATGAGCACCTCACCATCGCGGAGGATCAGGCCGTGGCCGAGCGCCGGGCTGCGTGCCAGGGCGGCATCCAGCCCGCCCTGAGCCAGCTGGTCAATATACGGCCAGGCGGCATTGAGGAAGGCATGCGTCGCCGTGCGGCCCACCGCACCCGGCACGTTGAGCACGCAGTAATGGGTGATGTTCTCCCAGACAAAGGTCGGGCTGCCATGATCGGTCGGGCGGCTGGTGGCCACGCAGCCCCCCTGGTCAATGCTCATATCGATGATCAGGGAACCGGGCCGCATCGTCCGCACCATCTCCGGCGTGATTAGCACCGGTGTGCGCTGGCCCGGCACATGAACCGCACCCAGCAACACATCGGCGAAGCGCACCACCCGCCGCAGGTTGAAGTCATAGGAGATCATGGTGGTCACCGCCCCGTGGAAGCGATCCTGGACCCGCTGCAGAGCGCGCAGGTTGTGGTCGAGCACGATCACACGCGCCCCCATACCCAGGAAGGCCTCAGCAGCGTGAGTGCCGACCACACCCGCGCCAAGGATGACCACATCCGCCGGAGGGACGCCGGTGATCCCGCCGAGCAGGATGCCCTTGCCGCCGGCGGTGTTCTGCAGGTAGTAGGCCGCAATCTGGGCCGCCATCCGCCCGCCGATCTGGCTGAGCGGCTGCATCACCGGGTGGCGACCATCATCCTCCCGGATCATCTCATAGGCGATGACCGTCAGGCCTTTCTCCTGCATGGCCTGCAGCATGCGCTCGTGCATGACGGCCACCATGACCATGCACAGCAGCATCTGGCCCTCTTTCATGACGGTGATTTCGTCCAGGGAGGGCCGCTGTACCTTGAGCAGCATATCGGCCCGGCGAAAGGTTTCGTCGTGGCTGTAAGTGATACGCGCCCCGGCCTGCTCGTATTCCGCATCCGGGAAGCCGCTGCCCACCCCGGCCCCGCTCTCGACATAGCACTGATGGCCCTGAGCGGTGAGGATGGACACGCCGGCAGGGGTCATGCCCACGCGGTACTCGTACGGAAGTTGCTCCCTGGGAATGCCGATGACCAAACCCATATGACGGCCTCCTGGCGTGGCGGCAGCTTCAGGCGAACGGTGCTCTTATGATACACGGTTTGGGCGCGGGATGGGTACAGTACCAGACCGGGGACGGGTCCCAACAGAACAGGGGCGCTGTCTCTGTCAGTATTTTCATAGTACAATAATAGGACATGTGTGCTGGAAAGGCAGAAGATAGTATGGTTTCTTCCACCCAGGTCCAGGACTACCTGAATCGCGTTCAGCGCGAATTCAAAAGCGGAATCGCCGCCGAGCACGCTTACCGTCCGGCGCTGGAGGCGCTGCTGGAAGCCGCCGGAGAGGGCCTGAACGCCGTCAACGATCCCCGCCGGACGGATATCGGTGCGCCGGACTTCGTCGTCCTGCGCGATGACCTGCCGATCGGGATCGTCGAAGCCAAAGATATCGGCACCGATCTCGACCGCGTGGAGCGCTCCGAGCAGATGGCGCGCTACCTGCCCTTCGGCAACGTGATCCTGACGGATTACCTGGAATTCCGCTGGTACGTGGGCGGCGAGCGCCTCAAGACCGTCCGCATTGCCAACGTGAGCAAAGGCAAAATCGTGCCGGAACGTGCAGGCTTGGAGCCGCTGGAATCGTTGCTACGCGGCTTCGCCCAGGCCAGGCCGCCGAAGGTGACTTCCGCCCGCGAGCTTGCCGAACGGATGGCGGAGCTTGCCCGCGAAATCCGGCTGCTGATCGAGGCCGACCTGGCGAGCGACTCCCCCAGCCCGGAGCTAACCACCCAGCACGCCGCCTTTGAGGAAATCCTGATCCCCGGCCTCACCCGGGCGCAATTCGCCGATATGTACGCCCAGACGCTGGCCTACGGCCTGTTTGCCGCGCGGGTAAACCACCCTGGCGAAGACTTCAGCCGCCCGGCGGCCGCCCATCACATCCCGCGCACCAATCCCTTCCTGCGCAGGCTATTCCACAGCGCCGAGTTCAGCGCTGGCGACCGCGTGACCTGGCTGGTCGACCGCCTGGCCGAGGTGCTGGCCAGCACGGACATCGACGCCGTGCTGGAAGGCTTTGGCCGCTCCACCCGCCAGGAAGACCCGGTCGTCCACTTCTACGAGACCTTCCTCAGCCACTACGACCCCGCCATGCGCGAGCGGCGCGGCGTCTACTACACCCCGGAGCCGGTAGTGAGCTTCATCGTCCGCAGCGTCGATCACCTGCTGCGCACAGAGTTCAACCGCCCGGCAGGGCTGGCCGACGAGAGCACCCTGATCCTTGACCCCGCCACCGGCACGGGCACGTTCCTCTACTTCGTGATCCAGCAGATCTTTGAGGCGATGGGCAGCAACCGGGGCATGTGGGACGCCTACGTGCGGCAGAACCTGCTGCGGCGCGTCTTCGGCTTCGAGCTGCTGATGGCCCCCTACACCATCGCCCACATGAAGCTGGGCCTTGAGCTGGCGCGTATGGGCTACAACCTGGACAGCGAGGAGCGGCTCAAGATTTACCTGACCAACACCCTGGAGCAGGAGGTCAAGGAAGGGCACGCCGCGCTGGTGGCGAGCTATCTGGCAGCTGAGGCCAGGGAAGCCGCCGAAGTCAAGCGCGAGCAGCCGATCATGGTCGTGCTGGGCAATCCGCCTTACAGCGGGCACAGCGCCAACGCCAGCACAAGAACGGTGAACGTCGCCGAAGGCGAAGCATATGTCACGGGGTGGAGGGCCGGGGCGGATGGCCGCGCCGTGCCGGTCATGCGCACCGCCACCCGCGCCCTGACCGGCGTGGAGCAGCCCAACTTCATCGGGCAGCTCCTGCGCGACTACTACTTCGTGGACGGCAGGCCGCTGGGCGAGCGCAACCCCAAATGGCTGCAGGATGATTACGTCAAGTTCATCCGCTTTGCTCAGTGGCGCATCGAGCGGACGGGCGAGGGCATCCTGGCTTTCGTCTCCAACAACGGCTACCTGGACAACCCGACCTTCCGCGGGATGCGCCAGCAATTGCTGCGGGCCTTTGACGAGATTTACATCCTCGACCTGCACGGCAGCAGCCGCAAAAAGGAGACCGCCCCGGACGGCGGCCCGGACGAGAACGTCTTTGACATCATGCAGGGCGTGGCCATCGGCATCTTCGTCCGGCGGGCCTCACCGGCCTCACCCCTTAACCCCCGGCCCCTTTTCCCCTCTCCATCAAAATGGAGAGGGGCCAGGGGTGAGGCATGGAGAGGGGCCAGGGGTGAGGCCGGTGAGGCCCGCGTTTATCACGCCGACCTGTGGGGCAGGCGCGGCGACAAATACCGCTTCCTTAACGAAGCCACGCTCCCTGACGTGGCGTGGACGGAGTTGCAGCCGGACGCGCCGTTTTACCTGTTTGTGCCTTTTGTCTCTGATCTTAATGAAGAAGTTGAAAATATGTGGAGGGTCACAGATGCCTTTCCAACCTACAGCATGGGGGTGACTACTGGCAACGATTCAAAGTATGTTGCATTCAAGAAAGAGGAACTTGCAGGCCTTGGAAATGAAAGCCTAATCGTCACTTACAGCTATCGACCGTTTGACACAAGGTTCATTTTCTATGAAACGCAGAAACTAGCGCGAGCGCGTACTGATTTGGGATACCATCTAATTCGAGAGAATCTTGCACTCAACACGTTGCGACGTCCTCGAAACGAGGGTGTTGAGAATTTCTATGTTACTAGTCAAATCACTGATAAATGCATTGTCTCCTCATTGGACAATGCGCACGTCTTCCCCCTCTACCTCTACCCCGATCCCGATGAGCTATTCAGCACGTCGCCCTGGCCCCCCGGCAAGGATGGCCGCCGTCCGAACCTGAACCCCGACTTTGTGCGG
>FWPV01002360.1_pt1 | contig 19549 bp, 14 predicted proteins | sample 2228371 | NCBI WGS metagenome assembly FWPV01 (sample SAMEA103939776, study PRJEB20133) | metagenome
GGCACGGCGCAGTTCCATCAGTAGTGGACCTTGACCGGGGTGCCGATGGCAGCCCATTCGTAGAACCAGGCGGCGTCGGGCAGGCTCAGGTTGACGCAGCCGTGGCTCATGGGCTGGCCGAAGTTGTTGTGCCAGTACGCGCCGTGGAGGCCGTAGCCCTTGTAGAAGTACATGATGTACGGGACGTTGGGCAGGTAGTAGCCAGGGCCGGACATGGGCGCGCTCCGATACTTTACATAAATACGAAAGCGGCCCTTGACCGTGGGCGTGGCCGGGAGGCCGGAGGAGATCACCGCCCAGTACACGGCCCGATTCCCCTCGTAGGCCACCAGGCGCTGGGACGACAAGTCCACGTCAATCCACTTCTCGCCCTCGCCGATGCCGCCGGGAGGCGCGGCTGTGGGCTGAGGCTTGCGCGTGGGCGTCGGCGGCACGGGCGTGGCCGTGGGTGTCGGGGTGGGCGTGGGCGTCTCGGTCGGCGTCGGCGTTGGCGTGCTCGTTGGGGTGGGCGTGGGCGTCTCGGTCGGCGTATGCGTCGGCGTGGCCGTCGGCGTGTTCGTGGGGGTGTTCGTCGGCGTGAACGTCGGCGTGGCGGTAGGCGTGTGGGTCGGGAAGACGATGGCCCATGCCTGTTGGGGCCAGTCGGTCAGCGTCCACACCGCCCCCGCGCCAATCAGGAGGAGCGCAGCGATGATGCCCCACAATGCCCATCGCGGGAATCCCCGCGCGGGGCGCACGACCGGCCTCGTGGGGCCGGTACGCGGGACGGCACCCGCCGGGTGTTCGCGCGGCAGGCCGGCGTTGGGCGCGCGCTTTCTCGCCCAGCGCAAGGCCGCACGCGCTCGGGGGTTTTCCGGCTCCAGTTGGACGGCGCGGCCAATGTAGCGCAGGCTGTCCTCGGGACTGCCGGCCAGCGCCCCCATCCAAAGGAGCGCCTCTACGTTGTCCGCATCGTCGGCGAGGATGGCCTGGAACAGTGCCCGCGCCTCGTCCCTGCGCTCGGCGGTGGCCAGTGCGACCGCCTCCGCAAGGCGCGGGTCGCGCGCGGTTTCGCCACCCATGTTCGGCTGCTCGTGTTCCGTCGGTTGTTCGGGCATATTTCCTCTCGGGACAGGCGGGAGCGTGAGAGAATCTTACCCCACTCTGGTCGTATTTGCAAGTAGGCAGCGCAATGGTCAGCCATTCTCAATATGGCCTTCCCGCTCCGGCGTGGGTTGCCAATCCTGGCCGAAGACCCTCGTTATCGTGAGGCTCGCGGCCGCGGACAGTTTCTGAACAAGCAGATGATGACTTGCTGTTTCCCATTTCTATATTGAGAATTGCTGCGCAACGATGCGCGCCCATAGGCAGAGCGCAAGCGGCGTGCCAAAGGCGGCGATGTGGGCCCGCGCCCCCTCACCCCCAGCCCACATCCAGCAGGTGCAGATTCCCAATGCGCACGCGCGTCAGTCCTTCGGCGCGGGCGATGTCCAGCGCCTGGTAGGCATGGGCCGAGGAGGTGCACGGCAGGTCGTGCATGACGAAGGCAGGCGCGAAGGCCAATAGGACATACGGGATGTTGCGGTCAAGCGCCGCGATGAACCGCGCGATGTGCCGCACTTCGTGTGCGTCCACGTAGCCCGGAACAAGGAGCGTGCTGGCGACCACCGGGGGCGGGGCGGGCCGCCCGCGTCCCCATTCAGCGGCCTGCGCGAAGTTGTCCAGCGTGCGGCGGTTGTCCGTGCCGGTGAGGGCCAGGTGGAGCGACCGGTCCCATGCCTTCAGGTCAAACTTGACCGTGCCGCCGGTGGCCAGCGACAGTTGAACAGCCTGGCGCAGCAGGCGGGGGTTCATGGAACCGTTCGTCTCCCAGCAGATGTGCAGCCCGCGCTCGGCCAGGATGCGCGACGTGGCCAGAGCGTGGGGCATTTGGGGTGTAGGGTCGCCGCCGAAGTAGCACACGCAGGCCGCCCGCGTGCCCGCCTGGTCGGCCAGTTCCCGCGCCGACGTCAGCCGCCCCGACGGGGTCATCTGGCGGAAGTGCCAATTCTGGCAGAAGAGGCAGTCAAAGGAGCACGCGCCGTAGAACACGGCTAGGTTGGTGCGCCCGCGTTGGGAATGGCCCACGCACACGGGATCGGCCACGCAGTTGGTGGGCAGGGGGTCATGGTAACTCTGGAGCAGGCCCGCGCGCGGCGTGCCTGCCAGGTGCACGAGCCTCCCGCCCCGAGCCACGCGCAGGCCGCAGAAGCCCCGTTCGCCTTCGCCCATGCGGCACTCGTTGGCGCAGATGGGGCACAGGACGCCACCCTCGGCCCGCGGCGGCATAGGGGGCAAGCCAAACTCGCGGCGGATCTGCGCCCGCCGCTCCTGGACGTAAGCCAGCGCCTCGGGCCGGGAGCGGACACAGTCGGCGCACGTGCCCAGCGCCTCGGCCACCAGCCTGTCCCGCTTGCCGCAGAAATGACACCGGCCCATAGGCCGACTCCCCAATGGTCCAGGACCCCGGACGCTAACCGCGGATGGACACGAATCAGAGGGCGCAGTTCGCGTCCATTTCCGTGGATTCGCAGTTTCTCACCGCCTGACGGCGCAGGGGGGCGAGCCTTCGCCGCTCGCCCTGCGCCTAGAACTGCTGGAGGATGACCGGGTCCGCTCTCAGCCGCTCGGCCACCTGTGCGAACGCCTGCGAGACGCTGGCAGTGGGCTGAGCCAAGACGACCGGGCTGCCCAGGCGCGCCGCGCTGGCGCATTCCTCCGGCGCGCTGGGAACGACGCCCAGGAGGCCCAACTCCAAGAAGTTGGAGATTTGCAGTGCGGACATCTCGGTGGACGCCCGTGCCCGATGCACGATCAGGCCGCCGATGTTGGATGGAGACACGCCGTATCCCTTCAGCAGGATGAGGAGCATCTTGGCGGCAGCCAGCGATGTCGGATCCTGCTCCGTAACCAGCACGACAAAATCACTGCGTTCCACGGCCTCGCGCCATGCGGGCGAGAACGATACGGGCATATCCACAACCACCATCTCCACCGAGTAGCGCAGCGCATCCAGGGTGGATGACACCATGGCGGGAGTGAGTTCTATGTACTCTTCGGGTTGTTGCGGCCCGGCCAGGACCTTTAGGCCGCTGGGGTGCGACATCAGCGCGCCGGTGATTTCACGTCCCGTGCGGGAGTCGCGCTCGCGGAACAAGCGGCCCAGCGAAACCCGCGGCCGAAGGCTCAACTGGAGACACGCCGTTCCGAACGTGTTGCGAATCTCCGCCAGCGCCACGTTGTGGCCGCCCTTGGCCAGGAGCACCGACGTATTCACGGCCGCGGTCGTCGTGCCCACCCCCCCTTTCGCGCCCACAAAGGTGAACACCCGCGCTTCTTTCGTCTCCGCGTAGGACGCGCGCGTGAGCAGAGCCGCAACACGGGCCACCAATTCGCCCGGGTCCGCCGGCTTCACCAAGTAATCGTCGGCCCCCGCCCGGAATCCGGCTACCTTGTCGGCCACCTGCCCCTTGGCCGTTAGCATCAATACGGGGAGCCTGCGCGTCGCGGGGTCCGCCCGAAGCCTGCGACAGACCTCAAACCCATCCAGGTCGGGCATCATGATGTCCAAGACGACCAGGTCCGGGTGCAGCTGACGCGCCTGGGCCAAGCCGTCCAACCCATTGGCGGCCGTCAGGACATCGTACCCTTCCTGTTGCAGGCTGTAGCCGATCAATCGGAGTGCGGTAGGGTCGTCGTCCACCACGAGAATCCGCTTCGCCATCTTGTCATCCTCCTTCGCCCTGATGACCACGCTCGTCGGCCATCTCTTCGTCCACAGGCAGTGCGACTGTAAACCTACTTCCCTTGCCGAGTTCGCTCTCCGCCCAAATACGGCCGCCCAAGCGCTCTACGATCTGCTTCGCAATGTACAGGCCCAGCCCCGCGCCCCCCGACGAGCGCGTTTGCGAGGACTCCACCTGGAAGAACTTGTCAAACACGTGCGGCAGGCTCTGGGCCGGAATCCCTGTCCCGCGATCCTCAACCTGCAGCCATACTTCGCCGGGCTTGCGCAGGCCCCGTACCGTGGCCACTCCACCCGACTTGCTGAACTTGATGGCATTGCTGAGCAGATTCGCCATGACCTGTTTCAGCCGCACGAAATCGCCCTTGACTTCCGGCAGGGCCTCGTGAATCTCCACGCGCAACTCTACTCCGGCGTTGGACGCCATCCCCTCCGCATCGGCAACGGCTTGCCGAATCAAATCCTCCACGGGGACACGCTCCCGTTTCAGCAGGAAGGTTCCTTGGTCCATCTTAGACGTGTCCAGGATGTCCTCAACCAACTTGCTCAGGTGATCGGTCTGGTCGCGGATGATGGTCAGAAACTCGGCGCGCACTTTGGGATCATCCACCTTACCCTGCAGAAGCAGTTCTATGAAGCCTTTGATGTAGAACAAGGGCGTGCGCAACTCGTGGGAGACAATGGACACAAAATCGGACTTCATGCGTTCCAATTCCCGCTCTCGGGTAATGTCCCGCACCAGGCGCACCTGTCCCAGGGGATTGTGGGCCAAGTCCAGCAAGGGGGTCGTATAGACCATCACAATACGGTTCAGGGGGGCTGACAGGCTGACCTCCCTGCGCACCACCACGGGCAGTCCCATTGCATCCGCATCGCCGGCGGCCAAGGCCTGCAACTGCTCCATCAGGTCTGCGCTGGGCGCGCCGATCTCCCACAGGGCCGCGAGGCCGGGATCGGGCGAGTCGCGGAAGTCGTGAATCCTGCGCCCTAACAGCGCCTCTTGGCGAACGTTGAGGATACCGCACAAGGCGGGGTTGCACACAGAGATGCGGTCTTCCCTGTCCAGCACCAAGACCCCATCGGCCATGTTCTGGATGATAGCCTCGGTATGCTTGCGGCGAGCCACCGATTCCTCGAACAGTTGGACATTGCGCACAAAGGCGGCGATCTGCCGCGCCGAAGCGGTGAGGAGCGAAGCATCCGGCTCTTCCTCCGCGGTGGCGATGAGCAGGATGCCCTCGGTCTCGGCCTGGGCAACGAGTTCGGTAAGCCACACGGCCTTGGCGCCGGCTGCCTCAACGGCTTTGCGCAGGCTCAAAGGTACCCTGTCCGGCATCAGCCGTGTGGGATCGCGCAGGAGTGTCCCAGAGGGCAACGCGTCTAGCGACGGAGGCAGGAGGTCGACCAGGACTTTGACCGCCGCCACCTTTGCGGCGCAGGAGAATCCCGTATTGTGGCGAAGGTACACCGCTCCCAAGGGCGAACGCGCGGCAGCCACCAGTTCGGCCAGCGCCGCTTGAAGGGTGCCCTCCAGCGAAAGGGATTCGGCTAGGATGGCGCCCATGCGGTTCAGCGCGGCCAGTTCCATGTTGCGCCGCTGGAGTTCGGCGGTGCGCTCCTTGACCTGCCGCTCCAGGTCCTCTTGGTAGCGGCGCTTCTGCTCTTCCAGTTCGCGGCGCGCGTCCACCAGTTCCTTTTCCTTGATGGCGCGACCAACGGCTTGCCGCAAAATGTCCAGGGTGAAAGGCTTCGCAATGTAATCGTAGGCACCGTGCTGCAGACTTGCGCGTGCGCTCTGGATATCGGGCGCGCCGGTGATGATGATGACCGGCGCGTCCACGCCATGTTCCTTGAGGTACTTGAGGATGTCCAGGCCGCTCACCTTGGGCAAGAGGACGTCCAGAATGATGGTGTCAGGGGGGAAGGAGGGCAGAACTTGCGTTACCTCGTCAAAACTGCCGACAGCCTGAACCGCGTACCCCTCCCGCGTGAGGATGGTGGACAGGGTGATGCGGATGCTCTCCTCATCGTCAACAACCAGTATGCGCTTCACGTCCGTATCCCTCAATCGGTCAGCGGCAACTCCACTTCAAATACGAATCCGCTCTCGGTCTGGCGGATGGAGAGTGTGCCCTGCAGGTGGGCGATATGCGCTCTTGCCGCGGCGCAAAGCATCGTCTCGCGGCTACAGAGCGGGCCAGCCGGCTCGGCCCGACACAGTGCTTCCGCAAATTCGGCGGGGGGTGGCGTCTCGGCCCGCGCGCGCACGACAACACGGGCACGGGGAGCATTCCCCGAGTCAACCCGCTCGGCGCTGACGCCGAGCATGCGGAAGGACTCGGCGGGCGACTGCAACAACCCGGCGCGGGCAACGAGAACTAGACTAAGCCAGGTGAGGAGCAGTCGGGTGCTGTCTGCGACCACGTAGGCATCCGCGATGCCCACAGCCCATTCCAAGGCAATACCGTCTTTTTCCAGCCGTCGTCGCACCAGAGCATGGGCCGCCTCTAAGCTGCCTCGCAGGTCCTCTCTGATGGGAGCGTACGCCGCTTCATGTGAAATCATCAACAGACGGTTGGCAAGGTCGCTGATGCGCTTCGCCTGATCTAGGGATTTCTCCAGGTAGGGGCCGGCCTCGCTCCACGACGGCAAATCCAACTGGGCCAGTTCCGTGTAACTGATGACGCCGGTTACCGCGTTGTTGATGTCGTGGGCAACCATAGCGGCGACCTCCCCGGCGCAGGTCAATTGTGCCCATCGGAGAAATCGGTCTTGCTCCTCGGTTTCGTTGTCAGGCTTCATTGTTTGACCGCCTTCCCTTCTTGGCGTTTATGCGAGGGACTGGCCCGCCACCTTGCGCCGCCGATCCAGCCAACGCCACACCCACTTGGTAAGTTCGGCGAAGATGGCAGGGACAAATACCAGCGGCAGTATGACTTCCCACTCGCGCAGTGTGAGGAACGTGGTGTCAAAGATCGGGTCCAGGAACGGCACGTAGATAATCGCCAGGATGATGGCGAGCGACGCCAAAACCGCCCACTGCATGGAGCGATTGCCCCAGATGCCGATGGAGAAGATGGAATGGCGCTCGGAGCGGGAGGTGTAGGCCCGCAAGAGTTCCGAAATGCTCAGCGTCGCAAAGGCCATCGTCCGGGCGTGGACCTCCGTGCCGCCGAACCATTGGCGCCCAATGAGGAATGCCGTTAGTGTGGCCGCGCAGATGGCGATGCTCTGCACGATGATTCCGATGACCATCGGTCGGTTGATGATAGGCTCGTTCACGGGACGCGGCGGACGATCCATGATGTCCGGATCGCCCTTCTCCAGGCCCAGCGCCAGCGCAGGTGCGCCGTCGGTAACCAGGTTCAGCACCAGCAGATGAATCGCCGCAAGGGGCAAGCCCCAATTGAAGATCGTGGCCAGGAACACAACGAGGATTTCGCCCACGTTGCAGGAGAGGAGGTAGTACACGAACTTGCGGATGTTGGAGTAGATGATGCGGCCCTCCTCTATGGCCGCGACGATGCTGGCGTAGTTGTCGTCGGTGAGCACCATGTCGGCGGTCTCTTTGGACACGTCGGTGCCGGTGATGCCCATCGCCACGCCGATGTCGGCGCGCTTGAGGGCCGGCGCGTCGTTGACGCCGTCGCCGGTCATGGCAACGATGTGGCCGCGGCTCTTGAGGGCCTCCACAATGCGCACCTTGTGATGAGGCGAGACGCGGGCGAAGACGTCAATCTCATTAACGATTTCCGCTAGTTCTTCGTCCGACATCTGATCCAGTTCGGCGCCGGTAACCAACTGCCGCCCTGGGGTGAGCAAGTCCAACTGGCGGGCGATGGCCATGGCGGTTCGGTCATGGTCGCCCGTGATCATGACGGTCTTCAGGCCGGCGCCGCGGGCCAAGCGGATGGCGTCCTTCACCTCGGCCCGCGCCGGGTCAATCATGCCGACAAGGCCCAAGAACGTCATGCCTTTCTCCACCTCGTGGATGCGGTCGTCCGGCGGGATGGAGTCCAAACGCTTGCGAGCGACGCCTAAGATGCGCAGAGCATCGCTTGCCATCTGCTCCTGTACGCGCAGAATCCGCTCGCGGGCCTGGTCGGTCAGCGGATATACCTGTCCATCTTGCTCGTAGGTGTCGCAGAGATAGATGATGATGTCGCCCGCACCCTTGGTAAACGCGACGTAACTGTTCGCGTCCTTGTGGATCGTGGTCATGCGCTTGCGGTCGGAGTCAAAGGGAATTTCGGCGACGCGGGGATACTGCTCTTCCAAATCGCTCTTCCAAAGCCCGGCCTTGGCCGCGGCGACAACCAGCGCGCCCTCGGTAGGGTCGCCCACCATGCGGTACGTCTGCTGGCCCGCCGCATCGGTGCCGCTGGTCTCCAGGCGGGCGTCGTTGCACAGCGCCGCCGCAAGCAGAACATCGCGAACGCCCCCTGGCCGCCGCACGTCCACCTCGTGGCCGTTTTGCCGAAACTCGCCCCTGGGATCGTACCCTTCGCCCGTTACCGTGATGAGTTCACCGTCGCTGTAGATGCGCACCACCGTCATCTCGTTCTTGGTGAGGGTTCCCGTCTTATCCGAGCAGATGGTGGTGGCGCTCCCCAGGGTCTCCACGGCAGGGAGTTTACGGAGCAGCGCGTGGCGGCGCACCATGCGCTGAAGCCCCAGCGCCAGGCAGATGGTAACCACCGCCGGCAGGCCCTCGGGCACGGCGGCAATGGCCAAACTCACGGCGGTGATGAACATGGTCAGGGGCGGGATGCCCCGCAACACGCCCATGCCGAAGACGACGGCACACACGGCGAGGGCCGCGATTCCAAGCCACTTGCCGAGCTGGTCCAACTTGATTTGGAGCGGCGTCGGCTCCTCCTCAAAACTCTGGATCATGTCGGCGATGAGGCCGATCTCCGTGTGCATGCCGGTGCTGACGACAATGCCCCGCCCGCGCCCGTAGGTTACCAGCGTGCCCATGTAGGCGGAGTTGTCGCGGTCCCCGAGGGCCAGGCCCCGATCCAGGACGACTTCGGCATGTTTCACCGCGGGCGTGGACTCGCCGGTGAGCGATGCCTCGTCTATGCGCAGGTTGACGCTCTCCACCAGGCGTAGGTCGGCCGGGACATAGTTGCCCGCCTCCAGGACTACCAGGTCGCCCGGCACCAGTTCCCTGGCCGGTATGGTGATGAGCCGCCCCCCGCGGATGACGTGCGCCTCGGGCGCGGCCATGCGCTTCAGGGCGGCCAACGCCTCCTCGGCGCGGCTCTCTTGGATAACGCCCAGCACGGCGTTCAGCACCACGATGGCCATGATCGCCGCGGCATCCACATACTCGCCGATGAAAATGGAAATGACGCTGGCCACAATGAGGATGATCACCAGAAAACTGGTGAGTTGATCCCACAGACGCTTCCAGAAGGTGGGACGGGGTTTCTCGGTGAGTTCGTTGTAGCCACATTCCTTAAGCCGGGCTTCTGCCTCCTCGGGCGAGAGGCCGGAAGAGAGGTTGGTCCCCAGCGCGTCCGCCACGGCGGTGATGGTCTCTGCGTGCCAAGAGGCCGCGCGGGCCTGCTCGCGCGCTTCCCCATTGCTTGTGGTCATCTGTCGTGTCCTCCTTCGCGATTCTCGCAAGGCTCGTCTCAGGCCTATGCGCAGTGGGCTTCTCCTGCAAAGCCACTTTCTCAAACCGAATGGCGCAACAGCGAGCGCGCCTTTTCGCCCTCCGCGCGCAATCCATTATACGTTAGCGGGCGGCGTTTGCAAGTTCGCAGTCCACGGAACAGCAGTTCTCACTAGGGCTTTCCCGTTCCGGCATGGGCGCCAAGTCTGGCGAAGCCCCGCGTTATCGTGAGGTTCGCGGGCCGCAGACAGTTTCTGAATGGGCAGATGATGACTCGCTGTTTCCCATGTTGAGAGTGTCGGACAGCGGTAGGTCGCTTGACCTCACCTACCCGGTGCGGATGGGTGAGGTAGAGCGGCACGGCAACCCGAACGACGCCCAGGTACCTTTCCCAGTGATGAAATGCACCTCGCGCCGCTCCAACAGGGATTGCCACCCCTGTTCAATTTCGATATTGAGAATTGCAGTCCCCGGAATCGCCAAGCCTCATGCAAACGCGCAGGCCCGGAAGGAGACCCTCCGGGCCGAGCGCCACGTGTTTCGTTTTGGCCCACGCGAGCGCCGTGGGCCGGCGTGCTCGCGCGCACTACGCCGCAGCCGCCGCGGGTGCAAACAGACGCTTCCTCAAAGCAAACGCCACGTTCACCAGGCCGATCATCACCGGCACCTCAATCAGCGGGCCGATGACAGCGGCAAAGGCCGCCCCCGACTCAATCCCGAACACGGCCACCGCCACCGCAATGGCGAGTTCAAAGTTGTTGCTTGCGGCGGTGAAAGCCAAGGTCGTCGTCTTGGGGTAGTCCGCGCCGATCCGGTGTCCCATCCAGAAACTGACCAGGAACATGATCACGAAGTAGAACACCAGCGGGATGGCGATGCGCACTACGTCCAGCGGGATGGTAACGATGAGGTTGCCCTTCAGGCTGAACATCACGACGATGGTGAACAGAAGCGCCGCCAGCGTGAGGGGGCTGATGCGCGGCACGAACTTCGTCTCGTACCACTCGCGGCCCTTGGCTCGCATGAGGATCATCCGGGTGAGGAACCCCGCGATGAACGGGATGCCCAAGTAGATGAACACGCTCTTGGCGATTTCGCCGATGGTTACGTGCACGACGCTGCCCCGAAGGCCGAACCATGTGGGCAGGACCGTGATGAACACGTAGGCGTACACGCTGTAGAAGAAGACCTGGAACAGGCTGTTGAAGGCGACCAGCCCGGCGGCGTACTCCGTGTCGCCGTGCGCCAGTTCATTCCACACAATCACCATCGCAATGCAACGCGCCAGCCCGATCATGATGAGGCCGGCCATGTACTCCGGATAGGCGCGAAGGAAGACGATGGCGAGGATGAACATGAGGATGGGCCCGACAACCCAGTTCTGCAACAGCGAGAAGCCGAGAATCTTCCAGTTCCGGAATACGTCCCCCAGTTCCTCGTAATGGACTTTCGCCAGGGGCGGGTACATCATGAGGATTAGCCCGATGGCGATGGGGATATTGGTCGTGCCAACGGACACGGCCTTGTTGAACGACTGCACGGCGGCGGGGAGCAGGTATCCCAAGCCCACGCCAAACGCCATTGCCAGGAAGATCCACAGGGTCAAGAATCGGTCCAGTAGCGAGAGCTGTCCGGCCACGCGTGGGGCCGTCCTTGGTGTGGCTGCGACTCGTTCGGTCATCTGCGTTTCTCCTTGTGTGCGATTCGTGTGCGATATTCTCAGGGAGCCCTGGTTCAATCGGCGCGGGGCCCAAGACCCGCACGCGCACAGAGGCTAACCTTCAGCCTCTTTGAGCCATGCGATGATCTCTTCCTTGCGCGGGATGCGCCCCGTTGCGGCCCAGAAAACGTGTGATGGCTTCCTTCGGCACGAGAGCCGTGAGCGCGCCCGCGATGAAGAAGGCGGGCAACGAGCACAGGAGCACATGGGCGGCAAGGTAAGGTGCCAGATTCCCCAGGCCCGACTGCAACAGGTACACGATGTAGTTCAGCGCTTCTGACATGGGACCTCCGTTGGTCCGGCGAATGATCCGTCGGCCGCGGGCCACGGAATGGATACCTGGCCAGCGCAGATCATTCAATTTCTTGAATACTCTACGCGCGCAGGCGGATTTGTCAAATTCGCGCCGCGCACATTGCCAACTCGCGGAACCTGGTGTATACTGTTGGGCACGACACGTAAACCATGAAGGAGGGCGAGCCCATGAGAGTCTCCTGCCTGCAAGATAATCTTGCGAAGGGCCTTTCCATTGTTCAGCGCGCGGTTCCAAGCCGTTCCTCTCTCCCCATCCTCGGCACCATTCTGGTGGCGACCGACGGCCCACGCCTGAAGTTAGCCGCTACCAACCTGGAGATCGGCATCAACTGTTGGATCGGCGCGAAGGTGGAGGATGAGGGCGCGGTAGCCATTCCGGCGCGGCTCCTTGTGGATTTCGTCAACTCGCTGCCTCCTGAGCGCATAGAGATGGACTTGAACGTGCGGACGAACACGCTGCACCTGAAGTGCGCCCGCTTTGAAGCGAATATGAACGGCATGGATCCTTCGGACTTCCCCGTGATCCCTGCGCCAGAGGAGAACAATCGGATTTCCATAGAAGCCGAGGTTCTCCGCGATGTGATCCGGCAGGTTACCATTGCCGCCGCCGCCGATGAGAGCCGCCCGGTGCTTACGGGCGTGTCGGTAACCATAGAGGGAGATCGGGCCACCTTTGCCGCCGCCGACGGGTTCCGCCTCTCGGTTCGCAGCGCACCGCTGAAAGAGCCGGCCCCGGCACCCATGACCTTCATCGTGCCGGCCCGTGCGCTGGATGAAGTGGCGCGCATCGCCGCCGATCAGGAAGACCCCGTGGAGATGTGCGTTCCGGAGGGGCGCAATCAAATCCTGTTCCACCTCAAAAGTGTGGACCTGGTCTCGCAACTGATAGAGGGCCGTTTCCCCGACTACAAGCAGATTATCCCGCGCACCTTCACGACGCGCACGGTCATGAACACGGGCGAACTCTTGCAGGCGGTGAAGACGATCAACATCTACGCGCGCGAGGCGTCCAACATCGTGAAACTGCGCATCGTCCCCGCCAACGATCTGACGCCCGCGCACGTGGAACTGAACGCCACTGCCGCGCAGGTGGGCGACAACGTGGGCGAGGTGGACGCGACGGTGGAAGGCCAGGGCCTAGAGATCGCCTTCAACTCGCGCTACCTGATTGACGTCCTGTCGGTCATCTCCGAAGCCCAGGTGGCGCTGGAAACCACGACGCCGTCCAGCCCGGGCGTCATCCGTCCGGTGGGGTCCGATGCGTTCGTGCACGTGGTCATGCCCATGCACATCACCCAGTAAGGCCGACGTACTCGCCCCTTGAGTCGCATGCACAAGCCGCGTGGCAGACGGGCCGCGCGGCTTTTGTCTTGGCGCCGCCTGGTGCTATAATCCACGCGAGAACGGCCTACGGAGACAAGCCGATTGCGCCTGGAACGACTGACTCTGATAAACTTCAGGAACTACAGCCGCCTGGAGATCGGATTTGACCGCTCGCTCACCGTGCTGCAGGGAGACAACGCCCAGGGGAAGAGCAACCTCCTGGAAGCGATCTACATGCTCGCCACCAGCAAATCGCCGCGCACCAACAGCGACCGCGACCTGCTCAACTGGTTTGCCGAGAGCGATCTCCAACCCTATGCCCGCATAGACGCCGAGGTGGAGCGCGGCGAGCGCACCGAACGCATAGAGATTACCATCTTGAAGACCAACGGCGGGGCCAACGGCTCTACGGTTCGCAAACAGATCCGCATCAACGGCGTGAATCGTCGGGCGCTGGACCTCCTCGGCCACCTGAACGTGGTGCTGTTCCTGCCGCAGGATGTGGAACTGGTGGACGGAAGCCCCTCTGTGCGGCGGCGCTACCTGGACATCATGCTGTGCCAGATCAACCCCCGCTACTGCCGGGCGCTGAGCGAGTACACGCATGCGGTAGTTCAGCGCAGCCATCTGCTGCGCAGGCTGCGCGAGCGACCCGGCGACCCCGCGCAGTTGGCCTACTGGGACGAGATGCTGGCGGGCCGAGGGGCAGAAGTGATCGCCTGGCGGCGACGTACCATCCTCACCCTGGACCAACTGGCCGGTGCGATTCACCGCGAACTCACCAACGGCGACGAACGGCTCCACCTGGTGTACCAGCCCAGCCTGCCCATTCCCGAGACGACGGAGCCCCCGCAGACGCCGGAACAGGCCGCGCCGGAAGGCGAAGTCGCGCAGATCCGCGCCGCGTTCTCGGAGCGGCTCGCCCGTCTGCGCCCCGCCGAGTTGCACCAGGGAGCCTGCCTGGTAGGCCCGCACCGCGACGACTTGCGATTTGTGGTAAACGGCCGCGACCTGCAGACCTTTGGCTCGCGCGGGCAGCAGCGCACGGCGGCGCTCTCGCTGAAGATGGCGGAGACGCGCCTGATGCATGCGGAGACGGGTGAGCACCCGGTGCTACTGCTGGATGACGTCCTCTCGGAACTGGACGCCAAGCGGCGCGACTGCCTGCTGGAAGCGGTGAACGGCGTGGAGCAGGCCATCTTGACCACAACGGACCTAAGCCTGTTCTCGGCGGAGTTCCTCGCGCGGGCCGACGCGCTTCAGGTAACCGAGGGGCACATCCGGCGTTTGGCCATCGGGGGTGGCGCATGAGCAAGGGCGTTCCGCGCTCCGAATCCGAGGACATCGCTTTGCTGCGCGAGATCCGAGCCTTCGCGGGAGAATTGCGCCGCTCGGCGGCCCGCATCGCGCCACCGGCAGCAGATGTGCGCCGCCGCGTCGCCGAGGCCTCTGCACGCGACCTGCTGGAGGCAAACCTCGCTTGGGTCAAGCAGTTCCTACTCGCCGACGCCCAGGCGCGCCCCAAGTCTCCGGAAGAAACCGGGCGCGAGGTCTATGCGCTCTGGCTTTTCGCGTCCTACATGGCGAATCACCAGGCGCTGTCGGTGCTGGACACCGACTTTGACGCGCTGTTTGAGTTCTTCTTTTGGTGGTATCCGCGCCAATGCCCCGAGGCCTCCCGGGAATTGACGGAAGTGCTGTTCGGGTCGCTTCAGGCATTCTTCGCGTTCCTCGCCGAGGAAGGGGCCATGGACAGCACGGCGACCGTGGACGACTTCTGGCCATACCGAGACCAGGCGCAGCGCCTCCTTGCGCTCTATGAGCAATTAGACCCGGATTCGCCCTACTTTGAGGAGCAGTTTGAGGCGCTGTTCGGGCTGGATTGGCCCGAGTAGTGCGGGCTACTTCAGCGGGCGCTTGGCGGGGATCCCGGGCCTGCGGGGATAGGCGTCGGGCGTGCAGGCCACCTTCCGCACCACGACCAGGCGGCGCTCCTCCACCAGACCGGGCAATGCGATCTTGACGATTTTCACCAACTCCCCACCCAGAATGGAGAAGGCCCTGCCCGACTGCGCTACCTCGGCTTCGGCGGTCTCGCCTTTCAAGGCCAGTACGTTGCCCCCGATCTTGGCAAAGGGCAGGGTCAGTTCCGCGAGGGCGGGCATTTCGGCCACCGCACGCGCCACAACCCAATCGTACTGCTCGCGGTAGGCGGGAGCCTTGGCGAAATCCTCCGCGCGCCCGTGGAGAATCTCCAGGTTGCCCAGGCCCAACACTTCGCGCAGGTGCTCCAGAAAGCGCACCTTCTTGCCGGTCGCCTCCAGAAGTGTAACCCGCCAGTGGGGGCAGACGATCTTCAGTGGCACGCCGGGGAAGCCTGCGCCGCTCCCCACGTCCAGAAGCCGCAGGCTTTCTCCCATGCGGCGCTCGCGCTCCGAGGCTCCGCAGAGTTCCCGCATCGCCACCAGGCAGGTGAGCGAATCCAGGAAGTGGCGAATTTCTACATGCTCCTCCTGCGTGATGGCCGTGAGGTTGAATTTCTTGTTCCATTCCAGCAGTTCGCGGCGATAGGTCTGGAATGCCTGGATGTGCTTCGGCGAGAGCCGAATCCCCAGTTCCGCCGCGTGGCGCACGAGAAGGTCCACTCTGTCCTCCTGTTGGGCCGCCTTACAGTTCCACCGTCTCGCCGGGAGTCGGCACGTGCACCTCGGGCACGCCCATGTCCCTGATCGCCTGCGCCAGCGAACGAGACGCGGATTCCTCTCCATGAACGATGAAGACGCGGCGAAGGCCTGTGCGCTGGACACGTCGCACGTAGTCCAGCAGTTCGTCGCGGTCGGCGTGGGCGCTGTAGCCGTCTATCTGCTCCACCGCCGCGCGCACGCTGTACTCCTCCCCGAAGATCTTGACGCGCTTCCACCCGTCCACCAGTTTGCGCCCCAGGGTGTTCTCCGCCTGGAAACCTACGAATAGGATGGTGTTGCGAGAGTCCTCAATGTTGTTCTTCAGATGGTGCAGGATCCTCCCCGCCTCGCACATGCCCGACGCGCTGATGATAATGGCGGGCTCCTTGAGCGCATTGAGCGACTTGGACTCCTCCACGTCGCGCACATACCGCAGGCGGCGGAACCCAAAGGCATCTTCCACATCGGCGCGCTCTATGAAGGCGTTGATCTCGCGGTCGTAGCACTCGGGATGCAGGCGAAAGATCTCCGTTACGTTCACGGCCAACGGGCTGTCCACAAAGACGGGCAACTCGGGAATCTGACTGGCCAAGGTCAGTCGGTGCAGTGCGTACACCAGTTCCTGCGTGCGCCCCACGGCGAAGGCGGGGATGATGACCTTGCCGCCCCTGCTTACGGTGTCCAGGACGATGCGCCGCAGTTGATCCTCGGCCTCCGGCGGGGTATCGTGGTTGCGATCGCCGTAGGTGCTCTCCAGAATCAGGGCGTCCACGTCCTGCACCACATAGGGGTCGCGCAGGATCGGGAGGTTGGGCCGCCCCAGATCGCCGCTATAGACCACCTTCATCGTCCGGCCGTTCTCGCGGACGCTGATTTCCACCATCGCGGACCCCAAGATGTGGCCCGCGTCGCGGAATGTTGCCGTCGCCCCGTCGGCCAACGGGATAGGGCGATTGTAGCCCACGCCCAGAAAGTGCTCCACGGCGGCCAGCGCGTCGTCAAGGGAGTACAGGGGCTCCAGGGGCGGTTCGCCTTTGTGGGCGCGCTTTTTGTTCACGTAGGCCACGTCGGCGGCCAGGACGTGGGCCGAATCCCGGAGCATGGCGCTGCACAGGTCCACAGTAGCGAAGGTGGCGTAGACGTGCCCCGCGAAGCCCTGGCGCACCAGCGAAGGGATGTTGCCGCTGTGGTCAATGTGGGCGTGGGACAACAGCACCATGTCCACGTCGGCGGGGCTAAACTCAAAGTGCCGATTCCGCTCAAAGAAGTCCTGCCGTCTTCCCTGGAACAGGCCACAATCCAGAAGAATGGACTTGCCCCCGATTTCCAGCCGGTGCTTGGCTCCGGTAACGCTGCGCACCGCTCCCAAGAACTGTATCTTCATCACACTGCCTCAGCGAACGTTGGTCGGGTCTGTGCGCGCTATTATCCCAAACAACGCCTGCTCCGTCAAGCCGAACGCCATGCGTTGTGCCCGCCGGCGGGCGCACATACAATACCTGGTGCTTAACGTAATAAGTCTTAAAACTCAGCGGGGATGCAGTTTTAACACGTTTTGCCCTTCCTAAAATCCGGGTTCTGGTGTAAGATAGAAGGGCCGTAGAGATGGGCGGCAGGGCCTTCCAGGGAGATGCTGGCGGGTGAGCGCGAACCCCGCACAGTAGGCATGCGCAAGACACAAGGCCAAACATGGGTGTTTGCGTCCCCAAAAGCGAAGGCGGATCGCCCTCTCCGCTACTCGGTTCAACTCCTTCTAGACTTTGCCCGTGGTTTGTCAAACAACCGAATACGGAATCCCTTGTCCCCACCGGGCCCATGGAAGTATCGGCGGGCAGACCGGCCTGGCGGGTTATGATTCCCTGTACCCTTTGACCGGAATTCAATCGTCATCCTACACAACGCGTCCATGATGAACAACTCAACCGACCGGCAGGACAAACTGACGCCCCTAGAGGCATGGCAGGCGACGCTTGGAGAACTGCAACTCCAGTTAGCGAAGTCAACCTTTGACGCATGGCTGAAGGATACCGTGCTGGTAGCCGCAGAAGACGGCGTCTTCACCATCGGCGCGAGAAATTCCTACGCCCGCGACTGGCTGGACAACCGCATGCGAGGCCTCATCAAGCGCACGCTGGCGCGCATCGTGGGCCGCCAAGTGGACATCCGCTTCATCGTGGACGCCAAGCCGGTGGACTCGCCTTCCCCGCGCGACCTCATCGGGTACGACCCCGCCGACGATGGGGCCCAGGGCAACAGGCCCAACGGCCAATCCTGTGCCCTGAATCCGCGCTACACCTTTGAGACATTCGTGGTAAGCACGGGCAGCCGCGTGCCCTACGAGATTTCCAGAGCCGTGAGCGAGCGCCCGGGCATGGCCTACAACCCGCTGTTCATCTACGGCGGCGTGGGCCTGGGCAAAACCCATCTGCTCCACGCCATCGCCAGTAGCGCCGCCCGCCGCGGGCTGAACGTCCTCTACATCCCATCCGAGCAGTTCACAAACGACCTGGTGTGCGCCATCCGCGCCCGCACAACCGACGACTTCCGCAGCAAGTACCGCAGCGTGGACATGCTCCTGCTGGACGACGTGCAGTTCATCGCCGGCAAAGACGCCTCGCAGGAAGAGTTTTTCCACACGTTCAACGCCCTGCACAGCGCCAACCGCCAAATCGTGGTGGCGTGCGACCGCCCCCCGCGCGAAGTGCTGGGCCTGGACGAACGCCTGCGGTCGCGGTTTGAGGGCGGACTGGTGGTGGAAATCGCCCCGCCCGACTTCGCCGCCCGAATGGCCATCCTCCAGGCCAAATCCCAAGCCAGGAACCGAGCAGTGCCCCTGGCCGTGCTGGAACTCATCGCCCAGACCGTGGAGACCAACGTGCGCGAGTTGGAAGGCGCGCTCAACCGCATCATCGCCCAGTGGGAGGCGCTGCACCAGCCGCCCACGGTGGAGACCGCGCAGGCCATTCTACAAGACATGGTGCCGTGCCAAGGTCGGGCCAAGCCGGAAGTCATCCTGCAAACGGTGGCCACCTACTTCGGCCTAGCGGTGGAAGACCTGCTGGGGCCATCGCGCAAGAAACCCATCGCCCTGGCCCGCCAGATCGCCATGTACTTGCTCTGCTCCGACACGGACCTCTCGCTGGAGCAAGTCGGCGCGTTCATGGGCAAGCGCGACCACACGACCGTCCTCCACGGCAGGGACAAGGTCCGCAACCTCATGGAGACCGACCCCGCCATTCGGCTGCACGTCCAGACCGTTCGCGAGCGCATGCGCATGCCCACCGCCGCCCGCCAGCCCGCGCTCCGGCTCATAGAATCAGCATAGCGTCGCCGAAACTGTAGAAGCGGTATCGCTCGCGGATGGCCTCCTGATAGGCTCGGTCCATCAATTCCTTCCCCGCGAAGGCCGAGACCAGAAGCAGAAGCGTGGAGCGCGGCAGATGGAAGTTGGTGATCATCGCATCCACGGCGCGGAATGCGTAGCCAGGGTAAATGTACAGCCCCGTCGGGCCTGAATACGGCTGCGCGACCCCATTCTGCGCGGCAGTCTCCAGGGCGCGAACTGCCGTCGTCCCGACCGCAATGACCCGCCGCCCCTCTGCTTTCGCGGCGCGGACGCGCTCGGCGACTTCGGGCCTGACCTCGCACCACTCCGTGTGGATGCGATGCTCCTCAATGTGCTCCTCACCGATGGGGCGAAACGTATCCATGCCGATATGGAGCGTAACAAAGGCCAATTCGCACCCCATCTGCAGGACCGTGTCCAGAAGCGCCGGCGTGAAGTGCAGTCCCGCCGTGGGCGCGGCGACCGAACCCTGCACCCGTGCGTACACCGTCTGGTAGCGGTCGGGGTCGCGCAGCGGTTCGTGGATGTACGGCGGGAGCGGGATGACGCCCAGGGACTGGAGGTGCGGCTCCACCGGCTCGGCGAACTCCAGGATTCGGCTGCCCGACTCGGCGATGGCGATCACCCGTGCTTCCAGCGCCTCGCCGAAGAGGAGCACCCCGCCCTCGCGGATCTTCCGCCCGCGCACCAGCGCCTCCCACGTCTGCGGGCCGCGCTTGGCCACGAGGAGCACCTCCACCTTGCCGCCGGTTCCGGCCTTGCGCCCATAGATGCG
>FWPV01007602.1_pt1 | contig 19548 bp, 23 predicted proteins | sample 2228371 | NCBI WGS metagenome assembly FWPV01 (sample SAMEA103939776, study PRJEB20133) | metagenome
CCCAGACGCCCGGTTCGGGCACCGCGGTGACGGTCAGCGAAATGTTGTCGACGCCGGTGTTGAAGCTGTCGGGGCCGAAACGCAGCACGAGTCCGTTGGCGCTCGACACGCCGGGCATGAAGCTGATCGGCGTCAGGCCGGCGTCGAAGGCGCCGGAACTCCACAGGGTGGCGCCGGTGAGCAGATCGAGCACGACAGCGGATGAGCCGTCATTGCGGTTGAGGTAATCGCCGAAATCCATCGAGTTCAGCGTGACGATCTGACCGCTCCCCGGCGTGAAGGTGAATTCAGCGCTGTACTGCGAAGCATTCAAACCACCCCACGCAACGTCCACCAGACCACTGTAGCCCTCCGCCCAGAAATTCAGACTCGGTGCAGACGTCTGGCCGGTGCTCGCCAGCAGTGTTCGATGCGACACGTCGAGCACGCCGGCGATGTCGCCGTAGCTCTGGCCGATGACCAGGCCGCTTGTGCAGACCTGGTTACCGTCGTTGCCGCAGATGTTGCCGGAAAAATCGAGCAGCACGTCTGTTGCGGCTGCAGCCGGTGCGGATGCCAGCAGCGCGGTCAGTCCGAGCGTGGCAAGCAGGGTCGGAATCCGGTGACACGTCATGAAGCACTCCTTGTGGGCCTGAAGGTGTGACACGCGAGCAAAAAGCAGGCCGCAGCCCGCAAGTGATTGAAACAAATACCGTTCGCCCGCCATGCTGCGAGCGAACTGTAAAGTCGGGCGACACGCTTCCTGCAGGCGCTGTAGTGCACGCACTACACGACAATCACATCTGTCGTGATACCGGGCCGGTGCATGGCTGCCTAGCATGGGCACCATGAACCGACCGGCAAACCTCCCGATGATGTCGCACCGCAAGCGCGGCTTCCGGCTTGGCGTCTATGTGTTCAAGGACGCCGAAATCGTCGATTTCACGGCGCCGCACGGCGTGTTTTCGGTGGCACGGCGGTTCGATCCGGAACTGGACGTGTTCCTGATCGCCGATGCGATGCGGCCGGTGCAGGCGCAGGCGGGTTTCACCGTGCTGCCCAACTACAGCTTCGCCGACCAGCCGGCGATGGATGCCTTCCTGATTCCCGGCGGCGCCGGCACACGGCAGGAAACCTGGAACACACGACTGCACGACTACATCGACGCCCTGCCGGCGACCTGCCTGCTGACCAGCGTGTGCACCGGCTCGTGGATCTACGGCCACATGGGCCTGCTCGACGGCATTCCGGCGACCAATCGCAAGGAACCCGACCGGCTCGAAGCGTCGCACCTGGGCAAGGTGCCGATCGACCGCCTCGCCGAAATCGCGCCGGCCTGCCGCATTTCGCGCGCCCGGGTGGTGGACGCCGGCCGCATCGTCACCGCCGGCGGCATCGCCTCGGGCATGGAACTGGGCTTTCACCTGCTGCGCCGCGCCGGCTACGACGAAGGCTTCATCCGCGAGGTGGCGCGCTGCATGGAATACGCCGCCGCCTACGACACCTACGCACACGACATCGAATACGCGCCCAACCCGGTGCCGTGCCACGCGAAGCCGGAGGCAACACCTTCGCCGCAGTCACCGCTTTCGCAGTCCGTCCCGCAGCCCGCCCCTCTTTCCCAGTAAGTCCCTCCGAGGAGATCGTCCATGAGCACATTCAGAAATCCGTTCGACGCCAACGTGAAACTCAGCGGGTGTTCGTGCGGGCGTCACCACAGCCAGGCCGAACACGAACAGGCGGAACTGCTGTCGGAAGAAGCGATGCTCGACCGCGTGGTCGAAGGCGCGGTGATGCGCGCGCTGTTCCCGCACGACGAAACGCGCCGCAACTTCATCCGCGCCGTCGGCACCAGCACGGCGATGGCGGCGATCTCGACCTTCCTGCCGCTGGGCACCGTGAAGGACGCCTTCGCCTCGCCCGGCCCGCTGGAAAAGACCAAGCTCAAGGTGGGCTTCATCCCCATCACCTGCGCCACGCCCATCATCATGGCGCACCCGCTGGGCTACTACTCGAAGCAGGGCCTCGATGTGGAAGTGGTGAAGACCGCCGGCTGGGCGGTGATCCGCGACAAATCGCTGGCGAAGGAATACGACGCCGCGCACATGCTGTCGCCGATGCCGCTGGCGATTTCGGTCGGCGCCGGCTCCAACCCCATCCCCTGGACGATGCCGGCGGTCGAGAACATCAACGGCCAGGCGATCACGCTGGCCGTGAAGCACAAGGACAAGCGCGACCCGAAGATGTGGAAGGGCTTCAAGTTCGCCGTGCCCTTCGACTACTCGATGCACAACTACCTGCTGCGCTACTACCTGGCCGAGCACGGCATCGACCCGGACGCCGACGTGCAGATCCGCTCGGTGCCGCCGCCCGAAATGGTGGCCAATCTGCGCGCCGGCAACATCGACGGCTTCCTCGCGCCCGACCCGGTGAACCAGCGCGCGGTGTATGACGGCGTGGGCTTCATCCACGTGCTGACGAAGGACATCTGGGAAGGTCACCCGTGCTGCGCCTTTGCGGCCAGCAAGGAATTCGTGACCACCATGCCCAACACCTACAAGGCCCTGCTGCGCGCCGTCATCAGCGCCACGGCCACGGCCAGCAACCCGGCCAACCGCAAGCAGATCGCCGAAGCGATCGCGCCGGCCAACTACCTGAACCAGCCGGTCACCGTGGTCGAACAGGTGCTCACCGGCACCTACGCCGACGGCCTGGGCGGCATCCAGAAGGTACCGGGCCGCATCGGCTTCGAACCCTTCCCGTGGGAATCCTTCGCCGTGTGGATCCTGACCCAGATGAAGCGCTGGGGCCAGATCAAGGGCGACATCGACTACCAGAAGATCGCCAAGGAGGTGTTCCTCGCCACCGACGCCGCGGCGCTGATGAAGGAAGTCGGCCTGCCGGTGCCCGCCAGCACGACCAAGAAGTTCTCGGTCATGAAGAAGGAATTCGACCCGGCCAAGCCGGAGGAATACCTGAAGAGCTTCAAGATTTCGAAAGTGAATGCATGATCCTGAAAACCTCCTTTGATCGGCGTTGTGGGCATGGTTGGCAGGGTGTACGGCAAGGCGCGAGGACGCGGCAGGACCGCCCCCTGCAAGGACGAGCAACGCAGCCGGGCGCCCTGCCAGCCGTGCACACGACGTCGAAGCGGTCTCAACTGGACGATGCGCGACGCAAGCCGCCGATGCCTTTGATGAGTTGTGCTTTCAGCACCACGGCAAGCGGTCAACGGAGGATTTCAGGATGATGCGCAACAAACCCTGGCTGGCACCGCTGCTGTCAGCCCTCTTCTTCGCGCTGTTCGTCGGCGTGTGGTACCTCGCGACCGCGACCACGGCGGCCCCGGTCGCCGGGCCGGCGGTCGACCCCGAGTACGCCGCATTGCTCGGCGCGCAGGCGGCGACCGGCGGGCAGTCGGCCATGCCCGGCCCGGGAGAGGTGGCGGCCAAGATCTGGGAACACGTGCTGGACCCGTTCTACGATCGCGGCACCAACGACAAGGGGCTGGGCATCCAGATCGGCTACTCGATCGCCCGCGTGCTCGGCGGCTACCTGCTGGCCGCGCTGGTGGCGATCCCGCTTGGCTTCCTGATCGGCATGTCGCCGCTTGTATACAAGGCGCTCGACCCGTTCATCCAGATCCTGAAGCCCATTTCGCCGCTGGCCTGGATGCCGCTCGCGCTCTACACCATCAAGGACTCGGGCATTTCCGCCATCTTCGTCATCTTCATCTGCTCGCTGTGGCCGATGCTGGTGAATACCGCGTTCGGCGTCGCGTCCGTCCGCCGCGAGTGGCTGAACGTCGCGCGCACGCTCGAAGTGAAACCGATCCGCCGCGCCTTCCTGGTCATCCTGCCGGCGGCCGCGCCGACCATCCTGACCGGCATGCGCATTTCCATCGGCATCGCCTGGCTGGTCATCGTCGCGGCCGAAATGCTGGTCGGCGGCACCGGCATCGGCTACTTCGTGTGGAACGAGTGGAACAACCTCTCCATCACCAACATCATCACCGCCATCCTGCTGATCGGGCTGGTCGGCATGCTGCTCGACCACCTGCTGGCCTGGGTCGCGCGCGCCATTTCGTGGAGAGAGTGATCATGGGAGACACCCAGTGACCCAGCCCTTCCTGAAGATCGAAGGCCTGAAACGGCAGTTTCCGCAGGCTGGCAACCCGGATCCCGATCCGGTGTTCGAAGACGTGCATTTCGGCATCGAGCGCGGCCAGTTCGTGTGCGTGCTCGGCCACTCGGGCTGCGGCAAGACCACCATCCTGAACATCCTCGCCGGTCTGGATGAAGCCACCGCCGGCCACGTCATCATGGACGGCCGCGAAGTGCGCGGCCCGTCGCTCGACCGCGGCGTGGTGTTCCAGAGCCACGCCTTGATGCCGTGGCTCAGCGCGCTGAAGAATGTCGAATTCGCCGTGCGCAGCCGCCACCCCGAATGGAGCCGCGAACAGGTGCGCGCGCACGCGGTGAAGTATCTCGAAATGGTGCATCTGGGCCACGCCATCGACAAGAAGCCGGCCGAGTTGTCCGGCGGCATGAAGCAGCGCGTCGGCATCGCGCGCGCGTTCTCGATCGAGCCCAAGATGCTGCTGCTCGACGAACCCTTCGGCGCGCTCGACGCACTCACCCGCGGCAGCATCCAGAGCGAGCTGATCGGCATCGTCGAAGCCACGAAGCAGACCGTGTTCATGATCACCCACGACGTGGACGAAGCCATCCTGCTGGCCGACCGCATCGTGCTGATGACCAACGGCCCGCGCGCCAAGATCGCCGAAATCGTCGTCAACCCGATGCCCCGGCCGCGCGACCGCGAAACCCTGCACCAGCAGCCCGAGTTCTATCCGCTGCGCAACCACCTGGTCGACTTCCTCGTGAAGCGCTCGCGCGCCTTCGCGCCCGGCGCCGACTGGGACCCGAAAAACCCGCCGCTCGTGTACCCCGGCGCCCCCGCCCGCGCGGCCGCCTGACCCACCCTCAACCATCCAAAGGAGAAGCACATGAAACGCGAAGACGTCACCGACCTCATCGTCGAAGCCAAGGTTGCCAAGGGCCTGAAGTGGGCCGACATCGCGAGCGCCATCGGCCTCAGCAAGGAATGGGTCACCGCCGGCCTGCTCGGTCAGATGACCTTCACCGCCGAACAGGCCGGCATCATCGGCAAGATGCTCGACCTGCCGGCCGACGCCGTCACGCAACTGCAGGTCGTGCCCTACAAGGGCTCGCTGCCCACCTCCGTCCCGACCGACCCGCTGATCTACCGCTTCTACGAACTGATCAACGTGTACGGCACCACCTTCAAGGCCCTGATCCACGAAGAGTTTGGTGACGGCATCATGAGCGCGATCGATTTCAAGATGGATCTGGCTAGGGAAGCGAACCCGGCGGGGGATCGGGTGAGCATCACGATGAGTGGGAAGTTTTTGCCGTACAAGACTTATTGAAGCTGCTGATGCGAAGTGCTTGACCAGCGCAGGAGGCGCTGGTCATATTGAGGCCGCATGATCCCGGGAGGGCATGCGGCTTCTTCTTGTGCCTCGTTTCCGTCAGGTGGCTCAAGAAGATAAAGCGACGATGACGAAAGGGTGGTCTGCCCCGGTTCTCTCGCTTCCTTTAGTGAGGCTGGCGAAGTAGCGCCCTCACGCGATAGACTTGAGTTTGGGGGCGGGTTCTTTCTCTCGCGAAAGCAAGGGTGGCTCTAATAAACAACGGCGCCAGCCGTTGCGGCTCTTCACAGGGTCGCTGATTCCGAAAGGAATATTTTCCTGTTTCATACTTTCCCGCCCCCACCAGACCCATTGAACAGGGGGAGCAGTGCAAGATAACGTTTGGTTCACCTACAAAGCCCGAATACAGGCAGCACAGCGTCTGTCCCGGAATGACTTTCACTCGCAAGCGCTACTTGTTTGGTACGCATTCTTCAGTGCAGCATTGGCGGTCGTCACCGTGCGATATCCGAAGCTACTCGGATCGGATACAGACCTGACCTCAGCCGTGCTAGCCGTTGGATTATTGGTGATGTCCATGTTCGTAACGAGCCAAGACTTCCGGGGGCGCTCGATCGCCATGCGTTCCAACTACCTCGCCCTCCACGCCCTACACAACGCGATGACCCCAGCAACGCCAACGCCGGCCGAAATCGCAAAGTACGCTGAATTACTCGCGGCCGTCGAGAACCACACGGAGATGGATGACAAGAGGTTCCGAGTATTCCACCGAGGTCAAATCACAAGGCCATCCCATTACTCGGAGGCGTTCGACGTCTATGCGTACTTGGCGCTACGCGCGGCGATTCTCACGCTCTTGTACGTTGCACCTTTCGGTATGCTCTTGGCCGCCCTCTGATGAGTGCCAGCAAGCATTTTGCAAAGCGCTTTCGACCGAAGAACCTAAGGCGCATATACCTCGAAAAGATAAGGGAAGCGCGGGCTACCGGCATCGATCGGATGCGGCCCGCAAATTTACACAACACCCTCAGTCTTGAACTCTCCGTCATTACACGGAAGGTTGCAGACAACAGCTACAAATTCAGCGCCTACAAGCAGAAGCTAATCTCAAAAGGTGCGGATCAATCGCCGCGCATACTTTCGATCCCGACCGCTCGCGATCGAATCGTTCTGCGCGCGCTTTGCCAAGCGCTACAAGACGTCTTCCCGGACGCTACGCCAAGCTTACCGCAAGCGAAGATTGAGGCACTCAAGGCGGCCCTACGTTCGGCGCACTTCCAAGAGTTCGTCCGGCTGGACTTACGGAACTTCTACGGCAGCATTGCCCACGCAGAACTCCACAAGGCCATAAAAAAGCGCGTCCGAAAAAAGGCGTTCCTAGGGTTGATCGCAGACGCAGTCGAGACACCCACCATTCCTGAAGGATCGTCGTCCGCAGCCGCGGCGCGAAAAGTAAAGGGCGTACCGCAGGGGCTATCAATATCAAATCAGCTCGCCGAGATCGCTATTAAACCGATCGACTGCCTATTCAATAGCAGAACAGACATCGCCTATTTCCGTTACGTAGACGACATCTTGATCCTCACTGCTGCAGGTCAGAGCGAGGCGGTGGCTGTCGAAGTAATCGAGCAATTGGTCTCGAAACAGTTCGACCCATACCATCCTTCAACCCCAAACTCGAAGTCGCGATTCGGCAATCTCAGCGAATCCTTTAGCTACCTTGGCTACCAAGTCCACGATGGCGCCTTATCTGTCCGCCGGGACCGCATTCATAAGCTGGAATCAGCACTCGCTGCCATCCTAACCAACTATAGATACCGGATGGAGCAGGCTCGCACGCCGGCGCAACGGGATAAGGCGATGCGTCTCTGCGAATGGCGACTCAACTTGAAAATCACAGGCTGCATTTTTGAAGGCACACGTCGCGGGTGGATTTTCTACTTCTCTCAGATTAACGATACTAGTTGCCTTCGTGCTCTTCAAAAGACAGTGGCGACATTGCTTGAGCGCTTCGGACTAAAGAGTTCGTTTCGCCCAAAATCATTCTTAAAAACCTTTTACGAGGGCAGACGAAAGGACAAGGACTCCCACAAATACATCCCGAACTTTGACATTATGGGTGTAAGCCAGATGAGGAAAATCTTGGCTCTTTTTGTGGATGATCTAAGGGTGTCAAGATTGTCGGACAAACGGGTGGAGCAGCTGTTCAAGCTTCGCATTCGGCATGCGGTCAAGGAGCTAGAGGCAGACCTAACGGGATTGTCATAGCTTGCCTGAACAACAAAACATCGACTTCAAGATTGAAGTACAATTTGTTGGTTTCTAAGCGAGCGCGTGGCATTTCTGAGCACTTTCGAGCATGTTAGAGAAGACAGGCCGCGGGGTATTGAAGTCATCCCCCGCCACACGTAATGGTACAAAGCACTTGGCTTGCGAGAAAAATGCTGCTCATGTTGGGCACGCATAATCTTGCTACGTCGCAAAGCTATTTCATCTAGCGCATGGTGATCCGGCTACGTGCCGCTTCCTTAGCGCGAAGCTCGAATATCAGGCAGGAGGTGAAAGGAAATCGCGAAGCACGCCGCCTATTGCATGAAGCGCCTCTTCGTTCTTCCTTATCAAATATTGAAATATTTGTTTTTGCGTTGCTATACCCTTTTGCTGAAGATAGTTGTGGAAGTCCTTGGCGCTAGTAAAGTTTGCTCTACGTGTCAAAAATGGGAAGTCTCGGTCTGCTTGGCTGTCTGCATAGATGGCCTTCTCAATGCTCTCGATCGGGATCATATAGACCCCGGGATGGCTAGCAAACTTCACATTTCGCTGATCACCATCGAGGATAGCGATTACTCGCTCTGGCGAGGACAAGAACTGCTCTCGTTCGTTATGTTTCATTAGGCCAGTTACTTGTGTCCCCCCCCCAATGAAGATGATCTTGTAGCGGAAGAAGGTTCGAGGGCAGTATTTTTCTATTACTGCTTCGATAAAGCCAAGCAGCACTTCGTCCTCTGTCAAAATGTATCTATCCCATCCGGAAAATCCAAACAGACGCGCTTTTGCATAACTGTAGGATGTTGGGGTTATCGAAACGTGCCCCCTATTCTCATCAATGTAAAAGAGCTCGTTCATCTTAAGCTGCCGCATAATGGCGAGCGAATGTGTAGTAAATAGAATTTTGCGCCCATACCGAGCACAGAAATCTCTCAGCCATTCTGCTAAATTTGCTTGTGCCGCCGTATCAAGAGAAATATCGATCTCATCAATAACGATAAGTTGCGCACCCCCTTTAATGGTTCGATACAGATTTATAAGAAAATATTCACCAGAACTTAAGTAATCTTCACGTATGTAAGTGCCGTCACCCTTTACGATGGCGTAATACCTCTTTCCTTTAACCACCACCTCTACCATGCTTAGGTAGCGTGTCGAGTTATATATTGCAGCGAGAAAGGAAACGAGCTCTTCGGGATAGTCATGAGTGCCGAGCGCAACCGCCCTGCGGATATCTAAATCAGCCTCGCTTGCGCTTTTGAAATAGTTGAAGCGAGTACCATGAGGCATTGGCAGCTCGGCTGCGATGAGATTACGCAGCTCGAGGGGAATTACTTCTTTGCAGTTTAATGATCGAATCATTTCGTCATACGCGAATACTACCTAGTTCCCGTCTACGACATATGTGATCCGGCTATTAGGAGAGAACGCGTAGGGCGTCGCTGTCCTAATAAAAGTATCGGCACTAGCGAGATTGCGTAGCGCCCGAACTAGGGTCGTTTTGCCAGCACCGTTTCGGCCTACTAAGCAAATCAATCCGGGGGGCGATAGATCTAGATCCAATGTGAGGCTTGCAACATGTTGAATCGACTCTAGGCTCACTTGGAGGCGATTCATTGTGCAGACCTGTGTAAAAAACTATCAATGACGGTGTTTCCAAACTTCGCCCTGACTTTCTCCAGATAATCCGGGTCGGTTGCAGAGGCGTAACTGATTAGACCGCTTAACCTTTGCAGTCCCTCTTCCATCCCTTCGCCTCGCTCCTCCTGGAATATTTTCGCCAATCGAGAGCGATCTTTCACATAGAAGTAAACGCAAGTCTCAATCCTATTTCTAATTTCACGATCAATGCCAATAGTTCCAGTTGGCAAAATGACGAGACCCAGAAGCTTCACCTTTCTTCCGACCGTAGTGAGCCTACTTTTTCTCTGATTGAGCGTAAAGCCACCACCAAACTCGGTTGTAAGGCAGTTCTCAATTACTTGACCGGCATTTTCAATACTTAAACGATCGTCCGCGGAAATTATTATGTCATCCGCGTATCGCGTGTATATCCATTGCCGATCATAGCTGATGGCTGCTAACTTTTTGTCGAACCCGAATAAGCATGCATTGCTCAGAATGGGAGATGTCGAGTAGCCAATAGGCAGTGTGCCGTTGATGGTGAGGAGGCCCAGAATGTGCTCAACATGATCGGCCAAATCCGAGACAGGAGTCTCAGCTCGATTAAGGACTGATCCGATCAAATCCGAAGTAATGCTATCGAAGAAGCGTTCCAGATCTGTCTGGAAGAAGGCGCGACTGTGTGCATGAGGCGCTACAGCCTGCAAAAGCGTAGCGCCTTTACGATAAGCAAATGAAACTGATCGATCGACAGGGAGAAATTCAAGGAGGAAGCCACTGAGGAAGTGGTGGAAATCTTTCAGCTTTGGGGAGGGCTTGTAGATTGTTCGCCGGTTCCAACTGACGGGGCTGTAGTGTTCCTCGGGCTTCAGCGCCAAGAACTCTTCAAACCGATACTTCTCGTGATACATGGCATCGAACAGCTGGTGCAGCGGCCGTGGGGTCATGATCACTAACCTTGGACATCTCATCGCAATTGATAGCAAAGCTCAGCAAATTGCAGCTTGCAAATGACACATACGAAACGCCCGGCCGGGCTTTAGCCTGCGGCCGGGCATGCGTAAGTAGATAAAACGCCCTAGGGACCAGACATTAGACTGGAGCTACTCCTAGTCGCTGGTGTGGGAAAAGCGTAGCACGGCGAGATGTTGTGAACAATAGGGGACGCAGCAACATTCCCCCGGATTTCTCTGCCCTCTTCCACAACGGCCCGGTTCAGCCCATCGCCGAACTCAGCCCGAGATGTTCGACGAAAGGGTCGAAGTCGCGATCGCTTTAGCAGGCTGGTGAGAAACCCCGACCGCTGCTCCGGGCGCGGGTTTTGAGGCAGACTCCTGCCTCGAATCGTCTTTCTGCTTTTCCCGATTTCCCATGCGCGGCCAAGAGAATCCCCAAGCGTCGATGTTCAGCTACGTGAGCCTGGAGCAACGCGTGCCGAAGGACCACCCGCTGCGCACTCTGCGTGCGCTGGTCGACGGCATTCTCGCCAACATGAGTGCGCTGTTCGATGAGCGTTACTCGCACACCGGGCGCCCGTCGATTCCGCCCGAGCAGCTGCTGCGTGCGCTGCTCGTGCAGATCCTCTTCACGATCCGCAGCGAGCGCCAGCTCGTCGAGCAGCTCGACTACAACCTGCTGTTCCGATGGTTCGTTGGCCTGGGCATGGATGACGCGGTGTGGGACCGCACCGTCTTCAGCATCAATCGCGACCGTCTGCTCGGCACCGACGTCGCACGCCAGTTCTTCCGGCGCGTACTGCATCTGGCCGAGTGGCAGGGCTTTGTGTCCGACGAGCACTTCAGCGTCGACGGCACGATGATCGAGGCCTGGGCCAGCCACAAGAGCTTCGTTCCCAAGGACGGCAGTGGCCCGGACAAGCCTGCCGGACGCAACCCGGAGGCGGACTTCAAGGGCAAGACGCGCAGCAACGCCACACACCAGAGCACAACCGACCCGCAGGCGCGGCTCTACAAGAAGGGCGAGTTCGCGGAAGCGAAGCTGCGCTACATGGCGCACGCGCTCTCCGAGAACCGCAACGGGCTCGTCGTCGATGTCGAGAGCACGCAAGCCACGGGACGCGCCGAGTGGGAGGCGGCGATCCGGATGATTGATCGCAGCGTGCGCAAGCCGGGCGCGACGGTGGGTGCGGACAAGGGCTATGACACGGCCGAGTTCGTTGCCGCACTCGAACGACGCGGCATCAAGGCACACGTGGCGCGCAAGGTCAGCGGCAGCGCCGTCGATGGACGCACGGCGCGTGGCAAAGGCTACGCGATGAGTCTGCGCCGGCGAAAGATGATCGAAGAGGCCTTCGGCTGGATCAAGACGGTGGGTGGTTTGCGCAAGACGCGGCACAAGGGGCTGGAAAAGCTCTCGGGCCAGGCACTGTTCGCGTTCGCGGCGTACAACCTGACCCGGATGCTGAGCCTGATGCGAGCGACTGCCGCGTAGAAGGGACAGATGCGTCCGCTGCCCGGCGAGCAGCGGAATGCGAGGGTGAGAGAACCCTGAATCACACGCCACGGCGCACTTCCGGTGCCGGAAAAAATGATCGGAAGGACATGGAGTCCAAGGATTCAAGGGTTTCTCACCAGCCTGTTAGAGCAGCGCGTAATCCGATTCGATGCAGCGGGTGGCGATCAGCGTGTCTATCGTCTTGCGGATCGTGATGCCACGCTCGCGCAGCGCGCGGGAGTGACCAGGAATAGGGCACGACCCTCAGGTTTCCCTTCTGACTTGCCGAACCCGGTAACGCCCCTTAACATACACACCCCGGCGTACATACACGAGGTGTCCATGGAAACACTGACCACACGGGTGTTCAACAACGGCAACAGCCAGGCGGTGCGCATTCCGGCCGAGTTCCGGCTGGACACCGATCAGGTCAGCATTTCGCGCAACGAGGCGGGCGACCTGATCATCCACCCGCTCGGAGCAAGGCGCGGCACTGCACTGATGCAGGCCTTGCAGGCCCTGGGCGAGGTGGATGCAGCGTTTGTCGCGGCGCTTGAAGCAGATCGTGAGTCGCCCCTGCCGGTACAGGAACGCGAAGGCCTGTGATCTACCTGCTCGACACCCACATCCTGATCTATCTGCTCAAACAGCAAACACCCGCCATCGCGCAGCGCATCGATGCCCTGCCCGCGGAGGACGGCCTGTGCATGTCTTTCGTGACCTGGGCCGAACTGCTGAAGGGTGCAGAGCGAAGCGCCCGCAAGACAGAAGTGGTGCGCCGGCTCGAAACGCTGGCGCTGCAGGTGCCGGTACGCTATCCCGCCCATGCGGCCATCTGCCGGCGCTATGCCGAGCAGGCAACGCGGCTCAAGGATGCGGGCACGCCGATCGGCGCGAACGACTTGTGGATCGCCTGTCACGCGCTGGCGGAAGGCGCAACGCTGGTCACCCACCACGCCCGGGAATTCAAACGCGTGACAGGCCTGCAAGTCGAGGACTGGGTGAGCGCTGCCGACGCTTGAATTCGCCGCGGCGCTGGCGTGGCTGCCCCGCATGTCGTGCGCGGTTCAAGGTTGGGCCACAGCATGCTCAACAAGCGATAGTCACAACAGGGGACGCAGCAAAATTTCCCTCGGCACTACTCGCCCGGTTCCTGAAAAACCGCTCTCGCCGCATAGCCAATCCATGAGCGTTCCTGCTATCCGCTATTCCGGCTGGGCGATGATGCCGCGCAACCAGGGCTCCAGATGGGCGATGTCGAAGGTGCCGGCATCGAACATGTCCATCATGCGCGCGAATACGGCGTCCGGAGACTGGGTCAGTCGACAGCCATTGATGCGCAGGAAAACGTCCGTCGCGGCGAAGGCGACACGCTTGTTGCCGTCGATGAAGGGGTGGTTGATGGCGAGACTTTCGAACAGCGCCGCAGTTTCGGCCACGATGTCTTCGTAGTAGCCGGACTGCGGACGGAACAGCGCGGATTCGAGCGCACCGGCGTCACGCAGGCCCGGGCTGCCGCCGTATCGCTGGATCAGTACGGCATGCAGCGCAAGCACGTCGGCAAGGGTCAGGTAATCCCGTGCCCTCACTTGGCAAGTTCGCGGTACAGGCTGTCGAATTCGCCGAGGCTGTCCGCGAACGCTTCCATGACATGTCTGCGCGGTCGCCCCTGCGCCTTGCGTTCGATGTAGTCGCGCAGGGCTTCGTCCAGCACCACCTGGAACTGACGCCCTTCGGATTCGGCGATCTGCCGCAGCGCTGCCAGCACTTCGGGCGATGCCTGGGACGAGAACTTTTCGCGGGTCTGGGCGGACATGTCGCCTCCATCAGGATTCGTCTTGACGCGTCATGATAGATCATGACGCTGCGACCACGTTCGGGCTGCGCAGCGCGCCCCGCTTTTCGGCCTGCGGGGTAGCGGTGCCCCCGAAATAGTCGATCCAGACGCTGGCGTCGACCCGGATCAGGCGTCGGCCCTCATCGTGTCGAGGTCACCTTCCCACTGAAGCGTGCCCCTGAAGCGGCGGATGTCCTCCTGCTGGCGCAGGCGCACCACGGTGCGCAGCCCCATCTCAACGGCCTCACGCTGGGTCCGGGCGCCTGTCAGGCGCAGGGCGTCGCTCATCAACTGGTCGTCTATTTCCATAGTGATACGCATGGTGTGTCGTCCCTGATGGATCTCTACGCATTCGGGCTGACACGCCCGCCCCCGTGAGCGTCGATGATGCGGATGAGGCCGGTCAGCGGGGTGTCGGAGTGACGCGCGGTTTCGAAATGTTCGCTCGCGATCACCTTGCCTTCTTCGGTGGCGGCCCTTGTTTCTCGTCGGGCGTCTGATCACTTTCGAGGCGCAGTTCGTCGGCGGAAATGCAGACCAGCTTGCCGCCCTTCACCACGACGATGCCGGTATCGGTCTGGATCGCCGTCTTTCTGGCAAGCGCAGCGGCACGTTGCAGAGCGGCCATCGACGCCCGCAGGTCCGGGTCCCACGCTTCGGAAATATCCTTTGTTTTCATGCGTTTTCTCCCCACTCGATCAACGACGGCGCGGCACCGGCGTTGTCAAACCTGGCCCAGGCATTCACACGCGCCTCGCAGCTGTCTTCAGAGTCTTTGAAAGGAAACCCGGACCCCGTCCACGAACAACCGATGTGAATTCCCCCACTTCCTCGGCGCCCCGGGATCAATGGTAATCATCCTCACGCTGATGCCTGACAGCGAGAATGGTCACGGTTTCGTCGTTCTCGATCTCGTACAGCGCGACATAGCCACTCGCACCGAACGGAATGACGATCTCGCGGAGAAATGGATTGTCGGGTGTTGCCTTGCGAAAGCTGAAAGGCATGAATTCCAGGCTCCGGAATGCCTTCCGGATGGCGTCCAGCGCGCGCTCGGCGAGCGCAAGGTCGGCGCCGTCGCGTTCGAGCATGAACTGATAGAGACGGACCAGATCAACCTCCGCTTCTTCGGTGAAGCGGATGCGATGGCTCATCGGCCCGCCCTGGCGACGGCCAGCATGGTGTCCAGGCGGCCCAGCACGTCATCGGCGTCGATGTAGCGCGCTGTCTCTCGCGCACGGTCGCGCGACGCAAGGCCGCGGACGAGGAATTCGGCCTGCATCTGCCGGCGGGCGATGCTCTCGCGTATCGAGGTCTCGACGAAGCTGGACAGGCTTTCGCCGTCCTGCAGCACCTTTTCGGCAGCTTCCCTCAGTTCGGGCTCGACGCGCAGGGATGGGAGGGTGGCGGTTTTCATCGACTATCCTTTGCGTTGCAGTTGCGTTGCAGTTGCGATGCAATCTGGAGTGTGGCTGATCTGGCAGAATGAGGCAATTAGACAGGAGACACACCGAGTGCACGCCCCGGTGTGCAAACGGAGCGGGAGACGTCGTCGAAAATCGCGCAAGAATCGGGACGCAACGCCCTCATCGGTGCCACAGCGAAGTCCTTCGCGTGCACCCGCCCTTGCACTTGGCCGCGTTCGTGGACTGGCATGCCGGCGACCTCGATAGGTAGCACAGGCGTGCTACATTGAAACCGTCGATTCAAGGAGCGCGCGATGTCCACCACCACCACCATTCGTCTGCCGGAGGAGCTGAAAGGCCGGGTTGCGGCCGCCGCGGAACGGGCAGGCAGCACGACCCATGCTTTCATTCTCGAAGCCATCGCGGAGAAAACCGCCCGCGAAGAGCAGCGCGCCGACCTTGTGCAGGAGGCCGAAGCGCGCTATGCACGCATCGCGGCGTCCGGCGAAACGATTCCCTGGCAGGACATGCGCCGCTATCTGATGGCGCACGTTGCGGGTTCGTCCATCGCCCGCACCTCAACGACCGACGAGGCGATCGCCAGCCCGACACCCCGCAAGCTGGCGCGCTGACGTGTCGGCCATCGAGCTGGCGCCCGAAATCGCGCAGGATGTCTCGCGCATCCTTGCCCATCTTGCGCAGTTCGAAGTCGAGGCGGCGGAGCAGCGCGTGCTCGAAATCGTCGCCGCCCTCGACATACTCGAAAAGAGTCCGCTGATCGGCCGCCCCACAGCCAGCGACCTGCGCGAACTGGTCATCGGCCGCGGGTCGCGTGGCTATGTGGCGCTGTATCGCTACGTCAGTGAGATCGACACGGTTTTCATACTGGCCATCAGAAGCCAGCGCGAGGCAGGCTACCGGGAGTGACGGGGAAATCGCCGCCCGCGATGGAGGCCACTGGCCGGACGCCTTCACCCGTACGGCGAACTTCGGATGCCTGAACGTCCCGGCGATCCGTGCAGCGATCCCCGCCTTGCAGCGTGCGTATCACGGCGGGGACGCTGCCCTCGCGGAAGGCGCATGCAGTGCGCTTCAGTCGCCCCCGCCGCAGCCACCTCCGTCACCCCCTCCGTCCGAGCCACCATCGGCATCGCCGAAGCCATCGGTGCTGCCGTCGACGCCGTCGCTGCAGAAGTCGCTACCGCAATACGGGGTGCCGCCGCCGCTGTCTGCGCCCGCACGCCGCACGCCGCCGCAGTCCGGCACGTAGCTGAAGCCGCCGGCGATGTTCAGCTTCGCGTCCAGCGCGAACAGTAGCGGCAGACGGCTCGGCGCACGCGGGTCGATGTGCTCTTCGCGGCAGGCGAACCACCAGCAGCGGCGCAGGCCGGCGTTCTTCAGCCGGTCGTCGGTCAGCACCACCGCCGGCGTGTGGTGCAGGAAGCGGCCGAAGCCCTGACGGCAGAAGCTGTCGTAATTCTTCGTGCACAGAATGAATTCGTGCCACAGGTCATCCACCACCTGACTGGGCATGGCCACGAATTTGCGGCCGCTTTTCAGATGCGCCAGAAAGAACTGCCGCAGTCCGTTGGCCACCAGCTGGCAGTCCTTCAGCGACAGTTGCGGGTGACGCGCACGCAGCTTTTCGAACAGACCCCTGGGCAGTTCGGCATGGCGGATATGCGATTCGCGGCGCAGCGCGACGTAACGGAAGTGGAACACCAGCGCCACGCCGAGGAGGGCGACGGCAAGGACGATCAGCAGTGGATGCATGGGCAGGTTCGATCTCGGCGCGTCAAACGGCCTTCGGCGCAACGCCATGCCCCGGCAGAAGGTGTTCACTGCCCGGCGGAAGGTGGAAGCTGCTTTTGAAGTTCGCATTCCACAGCGCGTTCAGGGTGGCGCTCTGGTTTTCGTCCAGCTCGCCGAACACCTCGGAATCGACCAGCCGTTCCGCCGCGATGATCGTCGGCGACACGATCTGCGCACCCGAAAGCACCTCGAAAAACGCCAGGCCGGCATAGATGCCGCTCTGGCCGCAGTGCGGCACGACCTGGATCACCGCCGGCTCGTTGCTGGTGTCGACGTTTCGACCGATCAGAAGCAGCCGCGACTGCACCGGGAATCCGTAGTACTTGTATTTCATCGTCCGGCCGGCGCTGGTCCTGTATTGAAAGGCGGCGTGCAGGTAACCCGGCAACTCCAGGTTTCCGAAATCGAAATCCCGATACACCCAGATCGACTTGCCGTCCCGCACGGTCAGCAGATAGCCGTAGAACTTCTTGCGCAGCGGCATCAGCTCTTCTTCCTTCGACCGCCAGGGCACGACCAGCAGTTCGTTGATCATGCGCAGCACCCCCTCGAAGGGCGCGGGCGAAAAAACCTGGGTGATGAGGGACGTCAGCCCGAACCCCAGCGTGACACCGCCCACCGACGTCAGTACTTTCTGGATGAAGGAATCCGGCACGAAGTGCGCCAGCAGCAAAATGAGGAACCCGACGACGAACAACAGGGACAGGCTGAACAGCTTCTGGCGCTTGTCGCGCAAAGCCACCACTTCGGTCGACGCACTTTTGCTCATGAAAACCTCGGGAAATTGCGCCTTCAACCTGCCAAGGCGGGACTTCGGTTCATCGTTCTTGTTCAACGCGCAGTGCTGACCACGCGCCGCCGCCGCGTCGAATGGTAACGGCGGCAGACCCCGGGGTTCAAACGATTTGCGGGCATGTCCGCGGATTCGGACCGCAAGCGCTGCGGGAGCAGCCGAGCGGATCGCCTGCCGGCAGAACCGCTCAGGTGCAGCGACCGATCCGTGAAGCATAATTCCGGTCTCATGCATTCAGCGGCGCACGGAAACCCGGCGGATCGTTATGGCACGAATCGAAGGCAAGCTCGCGAAGTGGAATGACGACCGGGGGTTCGGCTTCATCGAACCGACCCAGGGCGGCGACGAAGTGTTCGTGCATATCTCCGCGCTGCCGCGCGACGGGCGCAGGCCGACGAATGGCGAAACCCTGCTGTTCGAGGTGCAGACCGACGCACAGGGCCGCAAGCGCGCGGTGTCCGTCGAGCGTCCGGGCCGCAGCGCGTCCCCGGTTCGAGACGCGCGTCCATCGGCGCCTTCGCGCGGCCCGGAACGTCAGGGCTCCAACCTGTTCACCTATCTAATCCTGATCGCAACTCTCGGCTTGGGCGGCTACCTGATCTATGGCCAGATCAACCAACGTCTCGTGCAACGCATCAACGGAACCGCGTCACCGGCCCCGTCGGCAAACTTCCGCTGCGACGGACGCCAGCACTGCAGTCAGATGACGTCATGCGACGAGGCGACCTTCTTCATCGAAAACTGTCCGGATACGAAGATGGACGGTGACCACGACGGCGTGCCGTGCGAGGAGCAATGGTGCAGCTTCTGAACCGGGTTTCCCGCGCCTGCGCCATCGTCCTTACGGCGGTGCGGAATCGCTCACGCCGCCCGTCATGCCCGGCTTGCTGGCCGCATGGCGGCCAAAGATGATCGGGATTCGCGGAGGTCACGTCGATCTCCTGCGCCACCGGGAGCCCACTGATGAAAGCAACCACCGTACTTGCAAGTCTGCTCGCCTGCAGCACCGTCAATGCGTTTGCCGTCACGCTGCCTCCGGAACCGGTGGCGCGCGACGATCTGTTCGAACTGACCGGCCTCACGCTCGGCATTTCGGCGCCCGGCATTCTGGCCAACGACAGCGGCACCGGCGTGAGCGTCAGCAGCTTCTTCAATCCGGGGTCGGGCACGCTGAACAGCGTGGTCACCAACGGCGCCTTTGTATACACGCCCGAGCGGGGCTTCGCCGGCACCACGACCTTCGACTACTTCATCGTCGACGAGTACAACCGCTCATCGACCGCCACGGTGACGATCGATGCCAGCACCACGCTGCCCCAGGCACGCGACGACTATTTCACCTTGAGCAGTCTGACCCTCGACGTGCCGGCGCCGGGTCTGCTGGCCAATGACCGCGGCGGCATCGGCGAAGTCATCGTGTCGAGCTTCTTCAGCCCGACCTCCGGCACGCTGGACAGCGTGATCACCAACGGCAGCTTCAGATACACCCCGGCGTTCGGCTTTGCCGGCGTGGCGAGCTTCAGCTACAACAGCGAGGACGAACTCGGCCGCAGCGCCAGCGCCACCGTGTTCATCGATACCGCCGCGTCGATTCCGGTGGCGTTCGACGACACCTTCACGGTGCTCAGCGGCGGCACGCTCGACATCCTTGCACCCGGCCTGCTGGCCAACGACCGGGGCGGCATCGGAGACGTCATCGTGTCGAGTTTCTTCAATCCGAGCAGCGGTACGCTGGACAGCGTCATCACCAATGGCAGCTTCCGCTACCTCGCCGATCCGGGCTTTTCCGGGCTGGCGACCTTCCAGTACTTCTCGATCGACGAGCTCGGCCGCTCGAGCTCGGCGCAGGTCAACATCAATGTGGTGGCGGTCCCAGAATCGGGCACCTGGGCGATGATGCTGGCCGGACTGGCTGCCGTAG